>Ga0136639_10000706_pt1 | contig 11499 bp, 10 predicted proteins | sample AntDrymUQ8592106_2_FD_113739 | JGI IMG/M metagenome (GOLD analysis project Ga0136639, IMG submission 113739) | Polar desert sand microbial communities from Dry Valleys, Antarctica - metaG UQ859 (21.06) | ecosystem: Environmental > Terrestrial > Soil > Desert | place: Antarctica: Dry Valley...
AGTCGCCCGCGCCGAATCTAAGGTCTGCTGAAGCATCAACACATTGGTTGGGTCATTCACGGCTTTCGACGCATCCCGCAAATTAACGGACGCGATCGCTGCATTCGCCGACAAGGTTTCTAAATTTTGGAGCAATTGTCCGCCCGTCACCCGATCGATCGCCGGACCCATTTTGGCGACCGCTACTTTCAGCGATCCACTGCTTTGATTCAGATTATCCAGTGTCCCGACTAGCAGCGATCGGTTTTCATTCACCAGCCCACTCACTTGAGCAAGCGTCAGATTGGCTCTGTTTGAGGTTTGGGTTAACGACTGAGCTGTAGTGGAAAAATTTTGCATCGTCTCAACACTTGTCCCCGACACCGTCCGTAACTCCTGACGACTCGTCTGTGCCAATAGCCCAAATTCCTTACTGACCTTCGCCAGTTCTAATGCGGCGGCGTTGGAACTTTTCGTCAATGCGGTTAAATTTCCCACAAACTCAGGGCTGCTATAGGCCGTCGTGAACTTCATACTTTCCCGCAACAGCGCCTCCGTACTCACCCCAATCTGACCTCTCACCTTCGCACCATCACAGAGAATTGCCGCCCGATCGCAATTTCCATCCCGAGGTTTAGTCGCTGTGTTTATTGCTCCATCCGGCGGCACAATATCCAAACTACTTGCACCTAAAAAGCTAGATTGATTCACATTAAAAAGCGAATTTTTCGGCACCCGCAACTCCAGATTGTCAATCCGTACCTTCACCGTCACGCCCTCGTCCCCAAAGCTCACGCCTCGGACACTGCCAACATTGCTGCCCCGATAGCGCACAACTGCACCCTCAGACAACCCCGACGCATCCTTAAATTGCACCACCACTTCATAGCCAGACTGTCCCAAGGTCATGCCCCGCAGCCACAGCACACTTGCCCCCAACGCTCCTAATCCACCCAAAATAAATAGTCCTAACACTCCTTCCCGCCCTAGCCTTGTTGCCATAACCCTAAGCTCCACTTAATTCGGTAAAATCTAAACTTTAAAATCAACTAATCCAAAACCCGAATCGGTCCAGTCACGCTGCCCGCAAAAAATTGACGCACCAACGCATTATCCGTTGTATCAATCTCGGCGATCGGGCGATCCCACTGCACCTGACTATCATATAAAAACAACACGCGTTCTGCCGTCCGTCGAATTGTACTTTCCTGATGCGTTACCATCACCGAACTGCGCCCTCGTCCGGCTTCTTGACGCACCTTGCAGACTAAATCTTCAATAATAGTGGAGGCGATCGGATCCAGACCTGCTGTCGGTTCATCGTACAACAATACATTTGGCGTATCGCCGGGGTTTTGCGGATTTTCTAAAATTGCCCGTGCAAAACTCACCCGCTTTCGCATTCCACCCGATAGTTCCGCTGGATACCTGTCGCCAATATTCGGCAATCCCACGGTCTTTAAACATTGGCTCACCAATACCCGGATTTCGGCTGGGTTCAAGGTTGAATGTTGATAGAGCAGGAAGCCCACATTCTCCTCTACCGTCAAGGAATCAAACAGCGCCGCCTGCTGAAACACCATGCCAATGCCGCTACTGGCTAAGTTATCTTCGGCCAATCCTTGACGGAGTTTTCCTTGGACAAGAATCTCCCCTGAATCTGCCGCCACCAAGCCCGCGATCACTCGAAGGACCGTCGATTTTCCGGTTCCGGATGGCCCAATAATAGCCATGGCCTCGCCGGGATAAATTTTTAAGCTAATGCCGTCTAAAACCTTCTGCGATCCAAACGACTTCGATACATTTCTGAGTTCTACTAATGGTGGCGCTATGGACGGTGTTCCTGATGATGATGCAGACGATGTTCCCGATGGCGATACAGAAGACGGTGTCATTTAACAAAACCCAATCTACATGATTCAATAAGTCGGACTATATTCGTTTATTTGTTATCTATTTTAAGTTCTAGTGTTTTCTTTGAGGGAATACTTTCAGAACCAAGAACCTACGTTATTCTTCTCAGTATTACTGATTATTTTATTGCGCCCAAGTTAGGGAATCAAGTAGGGAATTATTTATCCGGTTAACTAAAAGCATGACAGCCCATCGCTCCTTTAAACAAGCCATTCGATCCGCCCGTCGGTCCCGATCGGTGCGTCGGTTTCGATCGCGCCAAGAAGCCTCGCCTCACTGGATGATGATGCTTCCAGATGGCGTTGGCAAATGGATGAAATGGATGACCCCTGGAATGTCCATGAAGCGATGGATGTTGATAAGTGCGGGTGGGGTGTTGATGATTTCGTTGGGCTTTGCGATTTGGGTGAAGCTCACTCCAGTTTTTTATCTAACTCAGCTTTCTAGCGATCTTCTGGAATATGTCGCTCGTACGGTACCGAATTACATTAGCGGCCCTATTGTGATTTTGACGGGCATGGCGTTGGTTTGGCTGGGGCAAACCCGCACCTTTAATTCCATTACTGAAGTGTTAATTCCAGATCAGGATCAACGCTTGGTCGATATGATTTGGGATCATCGTCGCTTGAATCGAGGCCCAAGGATTGTCGTGATTGGCGGCGGAACTGGTCTGAGTACGTTGCTGCGTGGACTCAAATTGCTCAGTACAAACTTGGTCGCGATCGTGACCGTGGCCGATGATGGTGGATCGTCTGGGCGACTGCGGCGGGAAATTGGGGTGTTGCCGCCTGGTGACATTCGCAACTGTTTGGCGGCTTTGGCGGATGAAGAAAAACTGATTACTGAATTATTCCAATATCGATTTCAAGCCGGAGATGGATTAGTTGGTCATAGCTTTGGCAATCTCTTTTTGACGGCTCTCAGCGAAGTGAGTGGTGATCTAGAGCGGGCGGTGGAAGCGAGTTCAAAAGTGCTAGCCATCAAGGGAGAAGTGTTTCCCGCAACTCTCAGCGACGTGCGCCTCTGGGCTGAACTCGAAGACGGTCGCCGTATTGAGGGTGAATCTCAAATTCCCGAGGCACGGGGCAAAATCGTCAAAATCGGCTGCACTCCAGCGAATCCCCCAGCATTGCCCAAGGCCATCCAAGCCATTCGTAATGCAGATTTCATTATCATCGGACCGGGCAGTCTCTACACCAGTATTGTTCCTAATTTGCTAGTTCCTGAAATCCGTGAAGCGATCGCCGCGACCCGAGTTCCCTGTGTTTATGTCTCGAATGTCATGACTCAACCGGGCGAAACGGATGGTTACAGTGTTGCGGACCATATTGAGGCGATCGATGAAATATGTGGCTTTCCATTATTTGATGCGGTGTTAGTCCAGCGCCGTCCTCCCTCGAAGTCGTCGATTGAAAACTATGCAAAAGCAGGCTCAATTCCGGTTGTGCTTGATACCGATCGGGTGACAAGCTTGGGCCGACGGATTATTCGGGCGGATGTGATGGAGGAAGATAGTGCAGGATTTGTGCGTCATAATCCCGATCGGTTAGCGAAAGTGTTGTTGGGCTGGTACGCTGCCATGAAACTTGAGCAGAAGTCATGAATCACCTTAATCTGCCCAATCTCCAAGCGACTCATGATCTTGGTGTCCGACTGGGAAAAAAACTAAACCCTGGAACTGTCTTGCTCTTAACGGGAGATTTAGGCACCGGAAAAACGAGTCTTGTTCAGGGCATTGGGGTCGGATTGGGTATTGTGGAAACCCTCGAAAGTCCGACATTTACACTGTTGAATGAATATCATGATGGCCGAGTGCCGCTCTATCACCTCGATCTTTACCGTCTTACGCCGTCCGAAGTTGCAGAACTCTATCTCGAAGGCTATTGGGATGGAACAGAAGTGCCGTTGGGAATTATGGCGATCGAATGGTGCGATCGGCTGCCTTATCTGCCCGATCGATACCTTAGCCTCACGCTTACGCATACTGAAACGGGTCGTGATTTAAGCTGGAATGCGATGGTCGATTCTCAGGAAATTATTTAGACATTATTAAATTTAAGCAATCAAATACGTTATCAATCAAGCACTCTACGTTCTTCGTTTTCGTTCTCCGATCGCAACCGGACGATCGATGCTTTTGGGTAAATATTCTCCGGCACTGTATTGATCTAAATGTTGAAAAATTGCGATCGATGGCGCGACTCGGCAGGTGAAAAATTCCACGATGGCTCGACCGTCCGGTAAAATTCCAACTTTGGGAGATAAATCCTTCACTTCCCTCTGCCATTGCCACTGGAGTTGCTGCGGGATGCTGCTAATCAATGTATGTTTGCCCCAATTTCCCCGTTTGCCGAGCGCCCCAAACTCTTGTAATTCGCGACGTAGTAACGAAGCATAAACATAGGAACTGGCACTGTTATTCCCTTCGATCGCTAAACTAATATCCTCTAGGCAGCCCAATGGTTTCGGAGGATCTTGTTCGGCCCCGGCGTTAGAGAGTGCTTTCTCTAGATTGGCGGTGGTGGTCATGGCTTCTGGAATGGCCCAAGTTTTACCGACCCCTTCTTCACCTTGACGGTAGAGATATGTGGCTAAGCGGTAGCCCGATCGCAGTTGTAAGCCTGGTAGTTTCATGAATGCGACACCGGGATCCATCACGCTGACGTACCACTCTCCGCGATTATTGGGCTTGGGGACTCCTTCATCCATTCCCCCACCTATTCTAAATAAATCGCCTAATCCAGCCAATGAGTCCGGTTCGGCCATTAGTGTTGGATCCGCTAAGGCTGCTGTGAGGGGACGATTTTCAGATTCTGGCAGTACTAAAAGGGTTTTAAGATACTGCCGAACTTTTTGTAAGGTGTCGAGGGGAATACGTTGAGTAGACATTGGGCGCGGTATTCATGTCAGAAAGACTGCTTTTAAGGTGCCCAGATTCCTCGGCCAAAACTCCAGTTTATTCAGCCATTTCTTCAACGGGTTTACCTGAATCATCTTCAGGTTCGATGATTTCGGCCAATGATGGAATTAACCGAGACCATTCCAAATCCGATAATGAATCGACGGCCCAATTTGCTGTCCGTTGCATCATGTGAAATGGGTAGCGATGAGCCACTCCGACTACGCCAATTCCTGCGGCTTTTGCGGCTTGAATGCCTGGAAACGAGTCTTCAATGGCGAGAAAATTTTCTAGCTTTAGATCTAATTCTGGGAACAGTTCTTGCATTAGTTTAATGCCTAACAAATAGCCTTCGGGTTCGGGTTTGCTGGCGATGACATCATCGGCTGACACTATAAAATAAAACGCATCCGTTAAGCCCGATCGCTCTAATACAAAGGTAATTTCCGATCGTAATGCGCCGCTGACAATGCCTAATTTGCAACCTGCATTCCGAAGGGTTTCAATAGATTCAATTACGCCATCATAAATAGGCAACGATTCCATTTTGTTGATTTCGCGTTCATAGGCCAAGGCTTTGCGTTGAATCATGCCGTCAAGAGCGGCGGCGGTGAGGACGCGTTCTCGTAAATTGCACGCATCAATTAGGGCGGCTCGATCGGTTCTTCCGGGGACAAACTGTTGCATTTCCTCCGGAGTAACGCGAAGATTTTCGTCTAAAAGGACTTCGATTAACAGTTTTTCGTGCAGCCATTCGTCATTAATAACGACACCATTAAAATCAAAAAGTACGGCTTTAAGCATGATAATTTCATCAAGGTCTTTCCTGAAAATGAGCTTACCACGCTAGCCTATCTGGTTAGCTCATGTCTGCTTAGCCCATGACCCATGGCTCGTCAATCGCCTCGACATCAGCAAATAAAGGTTCTTCAGGGTTTTGCGATCGGACTCCTTTGACCCCGCGAGTAATTTGGTGAATTAACCAATGATCCAAACTTTGTACGGCTCCAAATCCCGCGGCACCTAACCATGCATCTAGACTACATTGGGCATAGTCTCGAATGAATGGTTCTTCAAAAATATCGGCTAATAATGGAGCCTGTCGCAAGACCTTTTGATTGCCATCTAAAATCAATACTTCGCCGCCGACTCGCAATAGTCGATAGGCTTCAGCTAATACAGATTCGGCAACTCCCGGCGGCATTTCATGGAACAATAGCCCGATCGTAATTAAATCAAATGAGGCGCTTTGTAATCCTGTGGCTTCTGCTTTTGCATGTTTCCAGTGAATGTTGCAGCCTTCGACTTCAGCCTTCAATTCTGCTATTGTTAACATATAGGGCGACAGATCTAAACCGACGACTTCAGCTCCTAAAAATGCATTTTTCAACATCATTGTTATCGTCCCAGTTCCACATCCTAAGTCTAGAATTCGTTCCGGAAACCCTTGTATTGCATCAATTAAGCCTTGACGAACCCAAGTCTCATTGGGCGGTAAGGCATATTGGGTAATGGGATCGTAGGATAAGGCAGCTTCTTTGCAGAGATAACCTTTTTCGATACCGTGAAACGCCGATCGTTCGTAGTAGTTGGGATAGACAACTTGTGGGTTTGTTAAACGATGGACGCTGGTTTCCCAGTCAATTTGATGATCGAGTTGGCGCAAACTTTCTTTATTGATTAAAAAGTTCTCCACCACAGGAGCTAAAAACCGTCCATAGAGACTCTCATTTCTTGCGCCCATGCTGCCATTATCTCCCGCTAAATCAAGAATAAATCAAATCAGACTAAATTCAATTACTTCTGAGTGTAACGCGAGATTTTTGAATTGCGCGGTTCAATCTATCAAGCCAACTTATCGCGTCGATCGGTACCACTGTTTTAGGCGGTCTGGCGAAATACCCAAGTAATATCCCAAAATCATAATTTGATTAATAATTGTTGTTTTAAAAATACCTTGTTGTTCCCAGCGCCTCGCTGATGTAGTGACGGCTGCTGGAACAATAGTAATTTTTCCGTGTTTTGAAAGCGATCGTACAAATACAAAATCTTCCATAATTGGCAATTCAGGAAATCCTCCTAATTCATGAAACGTACTCGCCTTTAAAAATAAAGCTTGATCGCCGTAGGGTAAATTAAAGAATTTCGATCGCACTTTCACGCCCCATTCAACCCATCGCAAACCCGATCGATCGCTATTTATTTTTAAATTGAATGCTCCCGCGATCGGAAGATCCCCCCTAGCCCCCCTTGGTAAGGGGGGAACATGAGTTTTATGGAATAAACGGGATTTAAAATTGCATTTCTCACCCATAGTCCCCCTTATTCTCATAGTCCCCCTTACCAAGGGGGATTTAGGGGGATCGACCCACCATTTAACCCACCGATCGAACCCGATCGGCACCACTGTATCCCCATGTAAAAACATCAAAATATCCCCCGTCGCAACCGCCGCTCCAGCATTCATTTGACGCGATCGTCCGTTCCCACACAGCACCACCTGAACCTCAAATGCCGTAGCAATTTCAACGGTATTATCAACACTGCCACCATCAACCACGATAATCTCAATAGGATTGCTAACGGCATCAAAAATAGATTGCAAAGTATTCGCTAAATAAGCAGATTCATTCAATGTCGGAATCACGATAGAAATCACTACTCTGTTACCTCAATATCAGCTAGCCAAATATCAATATTTAAATACTGCAAGTCCTCAGGCCGATCGATGTCTGGCAAGATCTCTAGTAATTCGTAACTTAAATTCAAATCATTCACAATCGCTAATGAATCCTGCAACACTGAAGCCGTACTCCAAGGAATATTTGAGAATAATTCTAAAACCTGTTTTCGTAAACCAATTAAATAATATCCACCATCAACAGCCGGACCAAATACAACATCTATTTGATTCAAAGCTGAAAAAGCCCGATCGATCAATGCCCCATCGATCGCCAGACAATCTGTCCCAATCATTACAATACGATCGCAGCCCTGATTAAATCCAGATTGAAATGCCTGTTTCATACGATCGCCCAAATCACCATCACTTTGACTAACATATTTAAAATCACCCAGCCAATTACGCATTAAATTTGGGTCTCCACCAGAATAATGGATTTCAGGAGTGAATGATTTTAAAGTCTTTGCCGTATGGATTCCTAGTCTACGATGGAGTTTCGCCGCCCCACCCACCCCCAGAGCCGGAATTAAACGTGTTTTTGTTTGTCCTGGTTCTGGGTACTTTGTCATTACAATTAATCGGTTCATTATCAATTGCATCCTTAACAACAAGCTTGAGGGGCGATCGTCACTCGATAATCTAAACCCTTTGTTTGCCGCGCATCCCGAAAACTATCGAAATTACAACTAAATGCATTGGCCTCTCCATTGGGTACGATCGCATACGGCTCAATTCCAATCACCGCATCAGAATAGGGACCATTTGGATCAGTATACAAACCAAATGTTTTTGCACAAACCGCCATTCTCGCCCCGCGCACCAAAGTATGCCCATCATCATCCTGAACCGACTTCCACGGACCCTTATAAATCACTGCATGATGATGCTCCAAACACGCTCCCTGCTTGCCTTTGTATGCTCTTACCGTAAGCGATCGAAACTCCACACCATCAATTACTTGCCAAGGCTCCTCCTGTCGTACCAAAATCTCAATTCCATGAAACCCAGCATTTTCAAACATTTCTAAAAATTCAGTTTCTAAAAATGCTCCCGAAATACAACCACTCCAAAGATCTGGATCATCCATAATGGCCTGCGTTGGTAACTCGTCACAAACAATATCCGAAATCACCGCCCGTCCACCACGTTTTAATACTCGAAAAATTTCCGCAAAAAGTTGCTGCTTATCTTCAGGCTTGACCAAATTCAATACACAATTAGACACCACCACATCCACCGTATCCGTTGCAATCAGCGGACTTTCTCGCCGCAACCGATCGCACTCCGCCTCCAAATCCATCATTTGTTGAACGGTTGTAATTGGATTCTTAACAATCCATTCATTCAATGCATCAAGATCCAACGCCAAATCCTGAATCTTCGCCCTTACGAATTTAGTATTGTGATATCCAATCTTGACCGCAATCTCATCAATATAACTCCTCGATAAATCCAACATCGCATCATTCATATCCACGCCAATCACTCGACCTAATTCACCGACCTTCTGCGCAATAATATAACAATTCTTCCCAGCACCAGAACCCAAATCCACCACCACCTCACCCTCATTCACATAGCGCGTCGGATCCCCGCAACCATAATCCTTTTCCACAATTTCATCTGGCAAAATCGTTAAATATCGCCCATCATATCCGTCAGTCGGACAACACAATGCAGGTTGTGCAGCCTTTGCACCCTCTGCATACCGATCGCGCACAGCAGTTTCAATATCAAAAGCAACCATTTAAAAACTCCAAAAATAATACTTTTCCACTATCATCATTCTACTCTCAGCGGTTCCTAAATAAATAATGACTGAATCAAATCCCGGATTTTGGTATAATGGCAATCTCGAAGCAGGCGATCGTATCCCAATATCCATCACCGATCCAGCCCTTCTCTACGGCGCAACCCATTTCACTACCCTGCGCATATACAATCAAACCCTCACAGATCCCCGTACTCACTGGCCACACCATTTACAACGACTTCGCCAAACCCTTCCCCACTTCATCGAACCAAATTGGGCACAATTAGCTGAAGGTGCAATATATCTCAGCAAATACTATGAAATCCTGCGCCTCACCCTTTTCTCCGATGGTTGCCACCTGATCACAGGCCGATCGCTTCCCCCAGACTTAAACGATCGCCAAACTCACGGCATTTCAGCCCTATTATTATCACCCGATCAAACCCGATCGCTTCCCCATTTAAAAACCGGAAACTACCTCGCACCTTGGCTCGCCCTCCAAGATGCCCGCCTTCAAAACTGCGCCGAAGCCATATTCACGGATCACAATGGTAACTGGCTTGAAACCACCACAGGCAATCTTTGGGGATATGCTAATGGTATTTGGCATACACCGCCATTACATAATTCAGAGAATAGCACAACCATTCTTCCCGGCATTCAACGATCGGCCCTAATATCCCTACTTAAATCCCAAAAAACACCTATTCAAGAAACATTCTTCCAAGAAATACAGTGGTCGCCCGATCGAATTACCCAATTTGAATGTATTGCCTATTCAAATTCGGTTGTCGAACTAATCCCTATTCACACCATAATAAGTTTAGAAAATATAAAACTCTATCAATTTTCTGTAAATTTCAATCCCATTCAAAGACTACAAAATCTATTATTTAATTCCTGACATTCACATTATTTATAGTAGAATCTTAGAGCGAATCTAGACCTGAGCTTCCGAGTTTTTTGTATGGCTGACTTAATTTTGTTTTGGCATCGTCGAGACTTACGGATTTCAGATAATGTTGGTCTAGCCATGGCCCGCGATCGTAGCGCCAATGTAGTCGGTATTTTTTGTCTAGATCCAGCAATCTTAAAATCTGACACCATGGCCGATGTGCGGGTTGATTATTTATTAGGGTGTTTGACTGCCCTGCGCGATCGTTACACCGCAGCAGGCAGTCAGCTTTTAATGGTTCAAGACAATCCCCTAGAGATTATTCCAACCCTCGCAAAAGCGATCGGTGTAACTCATGTCTTTTGGAATTGGGATGTAGAACCCTATGCCCAGAAACGCGACAATGCAATGATTGCTAAGTTACACGATTTAGGAATCGGAGTCGAAACATTTTGGGATCAGCTTTTGCACACGCCAACGGATATAGTATCGAAGGCAAAAGGTGAACCCTACACAGTGTATGGACCCTTCTGGAAAAATTGGATTACTAAAGAAAAGAAAACGCCCTATCCATCACTAGAAGGCGCGATCGGACTCACACCAGAACTACAAGCAATAGCAAATTCTAATGGTGTAATTAATATTCCTAAACTCAAAGAATTAGGATTCATTTGGGATTCAGAGCAAATCCTAGAACCCGGTGAAATTGCGGCGCAGGATTGTCTGGATCGGTTTGCCGCTAAACAAATTGAAGCCTATGACGACGATCGTAATTTTCCCGCCATTCCCGGCACCTCAACCTTAAGTCCTGCCTTGAAATTTGGGGCGATCGGGATTCGGACGATTTGGAAAACTACGCGCGAGGCGATGAATGTTGCGCAAAGTGATGAAGCCAAAATAGGAGTCCGCACTTGGCAACAAGAACTAGCATGGCGCGAATTTTATCAACAAGTAATGTTTCATTTCCCAGTTCTAGCCGATGGACCCTACCGAGAACATTTCAAACAATTTCCTTGGGACCAAGACGATCGGGCCTTTGAAGCGTGGTGTGCGGGCAAAACGGGTTATCCAATTATTGATGCGGCCATGCGTCAGCTTAACGAAATGGGATGGATGCACAACCGTTGTCGAATGATTGTGGCGAGTTTTTTGACTAAAGATTTGATTTTGGATTGGCGATCGGGTGAGAAATATTTTATGCAGCATTTGGTAGATGGCGATCTGTCCGCAAACAATGGCGGCTGGCAATGGAGCGCATCCAGTGGCATGGACCCAAAACCATTGCGTATTTTTAATCCGTCAACTCAAGCCCAGAAATTTGATAAAGAGGGTGACTATATTCGTCAATGGGTGCCGGAATTGAAATCCGTTGAGAC
>Ga0136639_10000708_pt1 | contig 11493 bp, 12 predicted proteins | sample AntDrymUQ8592106_2_FD_113739 | JGI IMG/M metagenome (GOLD analysis project Ga0136639, IMG submission 113739) | Polar desert sand microbial communities from Dry Valleys, Antarctica - metaG UQ859 (21.06) | ecosystem: Environmental > Terrestrial > Soil > Desert | place: Antarctica: Dry Valley...
ACAGTGCAGGTGGCCAAACTTCCCCGAGGAGTTGCCATTGAGATTGATGCCATTGCCTGTCAGATTTAGTGATCGTCTTTGTTGAAATAACCAATAAAGCGGATCCCCTGTCCGTGGGCTTCGGTTTTCGCCAGAAGCGCAGATTTGGAACTTCTTTCCAAAAAATGCGCCAATAGGTATTTAAAAACCAAGTTGCTATGCTATGCTGTTAGTGAATCGACAAATCCAGATTACATGGTACCAGGAGTCCAATGGACCGCAGGACGACACTGCTCAGAAGAGCAGCTATATGCTTTGGTGCGTTGAGCCTTATGGTCTTGCTGGGACAGTCCATCAAGGCCGGGCTTAAACCGCCGGTTCTTACTACATACATCGAAATTGACGGGGTCGATTTCGGTCCCTTCGATTCAATCGACGGTATTGAGAAATTTGCTCGTGATGGCTTTCCCCTCTCAGCAAGTTCCAGCTTCGAAACTGTTCGCTTAAGCAGGGAGTTTGTTACTCATCCCTCGCTTTACCTTTGGGCAAAAAATCAAACCAGTCGAAAATTCGGCCCCAAAGATATCCATTTGATTACCGAGAATGAAGAGGGTTACGTCGTCTCGCGCAAAGTGCTGCAACTCTGCCAGCCTTTGTCCTGGTCGGTGGAGTCGTCCAATCCTTCGCTCGGTGGTTTCAATGAAGCAGTGGATTTGGCCGTTCGAAAGGTTTCCGCCTTTTAACTCAAGTCGGAAGTCGCTACTGGTCAAGCTGCTCTTGAACAGCCCACAGTCCCAACACATGGAGCCGTATGAGCCGACGCTCACAATCACGGATGCGTTTCGCCGCAGGTATTACCAGTGTCATCGCCATGCTGCTGGGCTGTCAATATCTCTTAGAACCTAATAGAGCCAACTTATCCGTCGATCGCAAAACTAATTTCAGCTCCAGCATTAAAGTCTATCTGCAGACTCCTGCTGGCCAAAATGTCTATATCGGGGAGTACGATCGCAGCAGCTGCAAGGCGGGTTTTCCCAAGCATTGGTCACTTTTCATGAACTCCTTTATGGGATTGCACCGATTTGATCTGGATTATTCCGAAGTTCTTAACAAAAAAAGCGGCGATCTGGAAATCAAGATCAGTCCCCAGCTTTTTGCTATCAAATATCCAGAAATTCCCGCGACTCTCCTGGCGGCAAAGCTCTGCGACCAGAAAGAGGAAAGTTCAGTCAGCTTTGCCCATGACTCTCCCGTCACTAAAGATCTTTTGCAACCCTTGCAATATGTGGCACCTGATTGCAAGGTTACCTGGGCCGAAAATCAGGGTTTGATGTGCAATCTCCAGTACCCAGGCGAAGCAGAAGTTCTGGCCACTCTCGAAGTCCTTAAAAAGAATATGACCACCAAGTGGAATCATCAGCCTTATCTATTGATTCGCCGTCTTACGCTTGCAACACAGATGCTGCAGGCTTTGCAAAAAACGGAAAAAAGAGGCGATCTGGAAAGAGTTTGCCGCATCATGAACTTTTCCTTACCCAATGAATTGCCGCTCAGCTTCCGTTCCAAAGCTTGGCAGGACAAGGTGTGTCAGCCGAAAGGATCCCACGATCGCGAAGCTGCTTTGGTTGCCTTACAGGAAGCCGTCAACGAAATTCAAACTCTCTTTCGACGAATTGAAGACGCCAGCCTTGTCGGCCTCTTCACACTGAGTATTCCCAGAGAACAAAGCACAGCTAAGGGGTATCTGATCAGCCTTCAGCCGATCGAGGTCCCTTTCATATCGTCTGATAAACCCAACAAGTCTTTGGCCTGTGTTTGGCATCCACTATTCTTTGAGAAACCAGAAAGCCAGCTGATCGCTTTGGAACTGGGTCTGATCCAAAGCAGCAAGTTCAGTAGTTGCGCGCCGGCTCCTGGACTCGTTGAAGCCCATCGTGATGCCAATATCTACGTTCGTTCCAGTGTGGGAAGCGAAATGGAATTTCAAATCGCCAATGGTCAGTCCAAGCAACTTCGTCTGCCCTCAGGCGACTATCAGTACAGTGTTACTCAATACAACGGGCCTTTTCCTGAAGAGTTGATTTCCCTCCAAGAAGTCGCCCCCCTTTCTTCCGGTCAAATAAGCTGGAAGAATACCAAACCTCATCTCATCATCAAGAGCTGGTAAGCTTGCGGGGCTTGGCACCCTTTCGCTTTTTGCGTGAACCTCCTTGGGAGAGCGATTATAGTCGGGGCATCACCTGACTTTTCCCAGGAGGATCCTATCTTGAAATTCACGATCGTCAGCGGAAGTTCCCGGACCAATTCCCAAAGCGGAAAGGTGTCCCGTTTTATTCAAGACCGTTTAGCTGAAAAAGCCGAAACCAGCAGCTATATGCTAAGCCTGGAAGGCAACCCTCTCCCCCTTTGGGACGAAACCATCTGGCAAGGTGCTCCTTTTTGGAAAGAATCCTGGGATCCCATCAAAGCAGAATTGCAGAGCTCCGAGGCCTTTATCTTTGTCGTCCCTGAGTGGGGGGGTATGGTGCCCTCTGCTGTCAAAAATTTCTTCTTGCTTTGCTCGGCTCGAGAACTTGGTCATAAGCCAGGTTTGATTGTTAGCATCAGCAGCGCCCGCAATGGCGTCTATCCCGTGGCCGAACTGCGTATGTCATCTTTCAAAAATAATCGATTGCTGTATATCCCCGAGCATTTGATCGTGCGCGAAGTAGAAAAGATGTTCAATGCGGATGAACCCACACTGGAAGATGACATCTATATGCGCCAAAGATTGGACTACTGTCTCAACCTGCTCCAAGCATATAGCCGCTCCCTGAGTGAGGTACGAGCCAGCGGCGTGATTGATCACAAGACCTTTCCCAATGGGATGTAAAAGACCAGTAGCTGGCGTTTAACTCATCTTCATTAGGCGATGCGTAGCGCACGACAGAGGTCATGAATGGCCAGAGGCTTGGGCAGAAACGAGTCAAACCCGGCGGAAAGCGCAGTTTTTAGAACATTGCGATGATTGTTGGCGGAAAATGCGATCGCATAGAAGTCATGTTTGGCGACGCTGCGAAGTCTCTTCATCAATTCAAAACCGTTGGAATCAGGCAGCCCTAAATCGGCAATTACCACATCAGGTTGAAAGCTACAGAAAGACTCATAGGCTTCTTGGGCATTTTCGAAGGATCGTACTTCGATTCCCGAATGAGCCAGAATTGATTTCAAGAGTTCCTGGGTCATCTTATCATCCTCAACCAGCAAGAGCCGGCGCGGGGGCAAACGCCCATCGACATCTACCAGCTGTGGCTTGGCCGATAGCTGTGTATTCAAATTCACAACTATCGGTGCTGGATATTCTGCACCCAATTCCTCTTCTTGCGCTGCAGGCAATTGCACTGCAAATGCCAGATGACGCTGAGCAGCTTTTTCGAAAATGGAAAGCTGTCCACCCATACTTTCTAAAAGTCGGCAGGCTGTGTAAAGCCCAACATCAAAGTTGACCGCCAACGCTAGCGCTTCCTTCGACATTAAATTTCCATCAACCAATCCAGCCAGAACTCCCTGACGATTCGTGTAATTCGAATGGCGAAGCTGCAGATGAATTTTTTGTGGCTGCACATAGATGCGAATAACAATCTGAGAATGCTCTTCACCGAAGATGATCAGATGTCGCAGAAGGTGTTCAAAAGATTCCAGCAGCGTCTGTGGCCAGCTTTGAACGGCCACTTGCGGCCCCACCTGACCGAGCGTGACCGTCACGGATCGCGAGCTCGCTAAGTCAGCAACAAGCGGCAGCAATTGTTGAAACATTTGCTCCACCAGGACCCGCTGCGGCTGCCCTTGCATGCTCTGCCCAGGAATTTGAACCGCATCCTGGAGGCTCTGCAAAAGCTGCATTTGCTTCTCTGCTGAGCTTTGCAGGATGCGCACCATACCTTCCTTTTCTTCCAATGCTTGCTGGCTTAAGAGTTTGGATGAAAGCACGATCGGCGTCAGGTATGCATGCATTTCCTGGATAGACCTAAGCACCAATCGTTGGGTGGAATCGATGCGAGTGGTTAGACTTTGATTCTGCTGTTCTTCGAGAAATAGCTTTTCCTGCAACTGCCGCCTTTGCTGTTCCAGCAGAGCATTTTCCACTTTAAGTTTATTTCGTTCGCGAAATGCCAGCGAAGAAAAGAGAAAAGCCAGGGCCGCCAACACCATCAGCTGCCAGATGTCATTATAAAGCTGGCGGGTTTCATTGATTTCCGCAAAGTTCATCAAATAGGCACCATAAATAGCGGTCAGCACACCCGGTATTCCGGCCCAACTGGACAGCAGGAGTGTTACGATCCAGAGCCAGGGTGAACTGAAGGAGACCGTCCATTGTGTGAGTGCCAAAGCCCAAAATCCGAGGGCAACAGCCCCTAGCGCTGGAAGATTCCACGAAAATTTACGATCTTTCTCGGCTGAGAAAGGTAACTGCAGGAGTGGAATAAGAACAAGTGTATAGAAAGGCAGACTGGCCGCCAGATCCACTGCATGCATTGCCATTGCAGGAAGCCAAAAGGCCTGGAAATTGTCCCACCAATTGTCATAGAGAGGATTTTCCATAGTCAGTGACTGGTTCAAAGCCACTCGCAAAGCACTCAAGCCGAGCAAAAGGCCCAAGCTTTTTAGGATAGAACGAGTATTAAGCTTCCACTCTTTATCCTTCCACCGATAGAAGAGTAGAAATAAGGCACCGACCAGTGTGGAATGAATCAAAGCCTGAGAAATGGAACTTGGAAACCAAATCAAAAAACTGATAACGGGTAATCCCATCCAGCGAAAAAGGGACGTCGTGGGAGTGGAGAGGAAGAGCCAGGCGAGAAAAAAAACATAGGAGCCCTTCCAAAGACTGGATTGCGGCCCATAGTATTGCTGAGCGAACTCCAGAAGCAACCAGACCAGAACCAATGCCATGGATTCGGCGTTTTTGCGTTCTTCGGTTACCTCCTGCCTTTTATTATGATCGATTTGCACTTTCACTTGGTTCCACTCCCATTCGTATACTCAGCGGGCTGATCCGATTGGCAGATATGGCTAGAGCTTACTACCCACTTCATATCCGTTACGCAGGGAGACAAGGCTCCCATCGTAAGCTTGCTTCGCATCGCGTATCCATTCCTGAGAATATTTTTGGCGATTGCCTAGTTGACCATACGGCGAAGTTCCCGCAGCCGATTCTCGGAATTAGATCGGCACAGATTAGTCGCCACATTGAGGATATGACTGTATCCCTTGGATTTATGTAAAACAGCCTTCACACACGTGGGTGCATCGGCACACTCCATACTGCGATCCTTAATGCTGACAATCACAATCGGCATGTGATGCAGCAAAGCATCGGTACAGCGAGCAATCTCGATACCCGTCGTGTAGCCCAAATCGTAATCTAGAATCGCGACATCGTAATTCGAAAACAGTCCGATAAAGCCCATTTCATCTAGGCTCACATAGCATTCCAACTGAACTTTTTCCATCATCGCCCAGCGCTTCATGATTGCCACAAATACAGGATCATCATCGATGAGGAGAATCCTGGGTCCCAAGTCTGGTCTATTGGCAAAGGGCGCTTGTGTTCGAGGATCTTGAACCATTCCTTGGCTTTTGACAGTAGTTGTTACCATGGCTCTATTCCTTTCCTGGAAATTTGCTGATAACTCTCTTCGCAAAGGCCGCTGCCTTGGATGGAGCTTTGCAGGGTTGCACTTCGATACATTTGATCGCTGAAGATCCACCGGAGTAGCGGCTGAGCAAGTCGGGCTCAGCCAGGAGTCCGCTCAGCCAGGGTTTTGATCATAATGAACAAAGCAATGCTGCCACGATGATTCATCACTTCATTTCTTGAAGCAATCATCATTGCAAAATCTTCCTTAAAAATAAGACTCAATAGTTTTTATAGTGTTATGAAGGATATAAACTATCGCAGATTGATCTGGAATTGTCCCTTCATTTTTCTATTCGAAAGAGGTACCAGACCTTGAAAATCAGTGTACGTGCAACGAGCAGGATATCAACCTCGACACATTCCTTGTTGCTCATAGGCATGGCATAGATGTATCCGAGCGGACCGGCTGCAACTGCTTCGGCTGCGGTGCCTAATTTTACACGGGCAAGGCAGTCTGCCTGGATGGCAATACAGAGGGAAATCATTATGATACGCATGAGAGTCATAGCTTCGCCTTCAAGCATCGGTTTTTCTTTACAGCTGGGCCCGACCCCTTAACCTTTTTTGAAAGGACTTTTAATATATTAATTTCAGGATCTTACGATCTTGCTCCCAAACCCTTGGGAAGGCCTTTTCTCCGGATCATCTAGACCCGAATATGGCATCATGACGCCCCTCTTTCTTGCACCCAGCAAAAGCAGGCAAAACCCGTCGCAACGCTTGCCACGGCTATTTTCTGTTTTGACGAGGCACCGTAAAATAAGCTATACGCATAGCTTGCTTAGGACTCCGCGCCCGCTGAATGCTGAGCCCTTATTTCCAGGGCGAAGATCCGAATCCTGGTTGTTTTTCCTTCATCCCCTTGCATCGAGGTGATCCAGATATGCTTGATGTTCTCAGCGAAGGCTTTAAAGAAGCCAAACTGAAGCTTAAAGGCAAAGCTGTCCTGAATGAATCCAACGTCAAAGAAGCCATCGACGCCATTCGGAAGAGTTTGCTCGAAGCTGACGTTGAATACAGCGTAACCAAAAACTTTTTGCAACGCGTCCAGGAAAAAGCCCTGGGACAGGAAGTTCAGCTTAAAGCAGGAAAAGGTAGCGAACGCATGGCGGTCACACCTGCTGACCACTTCGTTGCCATCTGCAAGGAAGAACTGGAAGCGCTGATGGGTCCCGTAAATACGGAACTCACCATGGCCGTCAACCGCCCCACCACCATCATGATGGTGGGTTTGCAGGGTTCCGGTAAAACGACCAGTACCGGTAAGCTCGCTAGGTATTTGCAGACCAATCTCAAAAAGAAACCGTTGCTCGTGGCAGCGGATATCTATCGTCCGGCTGCCGTTCAACAATTAAAAGTTCTGGGCGAGAGAGTCGGCGTTCCCGTCTTTCACAAAGAGGGTGCGGATCCCGTCACCATCTGCCGCGAATCTCTGCAAAAAGCCTTTGAACTCGGCTGCGATGTAATTCTGTTCGATACCGCGGGTCGGTTGACGATCGATGAAACTCTCATGCAGGAGCTCGTCGACATTCAAAAGGCGACCCGTCCCGATAACGTCCTGCTCGTTTGCGATGCGATGATGGGCCAGGATGCTGTGACCACAGCCAAGTCTTTTGACGAACGCTTGAATCTCAGCGGCGTAATCATGACCAAGCTCGATGGTGATGCCCGCGGTGGTGCTGCCTTAAGCATCAAAGAAGTGACCGGCAAGCCGATCAAATTCCTTGGTATGGGCGAGGATCTGGATCGCCTTGAAGAATTTCGTCCGGAAGGTTTAGCCAGCCGAATCCTCGGCATGGGCGATATCGTCGGACTGATGCAGGATTTCCAAAAAGTTGCTGAAGATGATCAAGAAGCCCAGGCGCTCAAACTTCTGCAAGGGCAATTCAGCTACATTGATTTTTATAAGCAGATCGAGATGATCCAAAAAATGGGATCACTCAAAGATCTGATCGCTAAAATGCCGATTCAAGACATGATCCCCAAAGGGGCAAATATCGATGACAAGGAATTGACTAAGGTCAAGGCCATGATCGATTCGATGACCAAAGATGAAAGAATCGGCGTGAACCATCTGGATCGCAGTCGCATGACCCGGATTGCCAAAGGCTCAGGCCGTCCTTTTAAAGAAGTTGAAGAGTTGCACAAGCGCTTCTCCGCGATGCGCAAAATGATGGGCATGCTCGGCAAGAACATGGGCGGCATGCTTGGCAAAATTCCAGGTATGGGTGCCTTAGGCCAGATGAATAATATGCGAAAAGCAGCGCAGATGGCCGGTCAGACTCCAGGTGGTCTCGGTGGAATGGGTGATATGGCGTCGATGTTTGGTGGCGATCCAGGCAAGGCCGTCCTGCCCCGCAATGTCGATCGAGACAAGCAAAAGAAAATGCGGAAAGCGGCGAAAGACGCGCGCAAAAGAAACCGCAAGTAGGAGGTATGGACATGCAGAACGAACCAATGATATCGACTGAAAACAAGAAAAAGGTTTTCGTGGAAACCTGGGGTTGCCAGATGAATGTGGCAGATAGCGAAACCATGCTTAGCATGCTTCTAGCCCATAACTACGAAGCCACGGATAAAGTCGAGCAGGCCGATCTCGTTCTGCTGAACACCTGTCATATTCGTGAAAAAGCGACTCATAAAGTTCTCAGCCGCCTCGGTGCGTTGCGGCAAATTGCTGAGCTCAATCCCAAGATGAAAATCGCTGTCGCGGGCTGTGTCGCCCAGGCGGAGGGCGAAAAACTGCTCGAAAAGGCTAGTAACATCGATATTCTTCTGGGACCTGGCAAAATTCAGGAACTCCCCTATCTTCTGTTGCAGCACGAAACCAATGCTAAAACTGTTTCGGCACTCGGTTGTAAAAAAGATCGTGGCCACGATCACGAAATGCCTCAAGAAGTGAATGCCAACCCATTGGTGAAACCCACGACAACCGGCAAGCATGAAATTACTCGATACGTAAATATCGCTCAGGGCTGTGATAACTTCTGCACCTTTTGCGTCGTTCCCTTCACGCGAGGGCGGGAGGTATCTCGCCCTTCCGCAGAGATTGTCGCTGAAACCCGTTCCTTGATTGCGGATGGCGCACGCGAAATCACTCTGCTTGGCCAGAATGTAAATAGCTATGGCCATGATCTCGTGCGGGACTTTAAGCTTCCTCACAGCGATCGCGGGCCCTTTGTCGATCTCCTGGAAGAAATCGTGAATTTGCCAGGACTAGACCGTCTGCGGTTCACCACGAGCAATCCTCATGACTTTACCCAGCCGATCGCCGAGCTGTTTCGAAGATACCCGAAGTTGGGGCGTTATATTCACTTGCCCGTTCAGTCAGGTAACGATGAAGTTCTCGAGCGGATGAAACGGAAAGTCACCGTTGCCGAATACTGGGAACGCGTCCGCTGGCTGCGTGATGTGGATCCCGAGATGGCCTTATCAACGGATCTGATTGTGGGCTTCCCCGGAGAAACTGCGGAACAGTTTGAAGACACACTTAAGCTTGTGGAAGCTGTTCGCTATTCCTTTATCTTCGCCTTTAAATACTCCCCACGCAAAGGCACGGCCGCGGCCCGCTTCCGCGAGCAGGTTGGCGATGCCGAGCAAGCCCGACGTCTGGCTGCTTTGAACGAGTTGCAGGACCGCATCACCCTCGAGCTGAACCTCGGTGAAATCGGTCGCACTCGTGAAGTGCTTTCGCACTACAAGAGTCGTAAAGAACCGGACGTTTACTATGCGCGAACGGAACAATACAGACTGATAAGAATTGCCTCCAAGTACGATCTGGTTGGCAAAGTTGCTCAAGTCGAAATCATTGATGCTAATAAAACGGCACTAGTGGGACGGCTGATCTGATATCTTTTGAACATGGCATTGAATGGCCAAGAGCATACTTCTGGACCCCACCGTTTCCTTCTGTGCACGCTTCTTTCTAAGCGCAGGAATTCTAAACGACAAATAAAGCTGCCTGTTTTGGACGAAAAATCAGTCCCGTACAGGCTTACTGTCTAACAGCTCGACAATAAAGGGTGAATGGACTGACCCTTGCTCTGTATCCAGGAACGAAACATAGAGTTTCGTTCTTATAAGGAGAAATCCATGTCAAACATCTCGATGAAGCTTGCGCGCACTTTCACTTTTAGTATGTGGTCGATTGCTTCCATGGCTTTGGCAGGGCAAGGCAAAACACCGTCACCAGCTTGTTATGAGGGAGGTCCTCAAGGCAAAGCCGTGACTACAGCCAAGACTCAGGAAGAGTGTCAAAAACTTGGTGAAAAGTTCAGTTGGGTGGAAGCAACTCCCGCTGCGGACCACAAGGCTCATAAGGGTAAGGCCAAGGAAAAAGTGAAACAGCAGGCTAAGTCAGAAACCAAGCCTAGCCATGCTGCGGAACAAACGACTGAAGCAGCTGCTGTCGCTCAACCGGCCGCAACTCCAGGACCAGCTCCCACTTCCGAAGCAGCAAAAAAGTAATCCTGATTAGGACAGCCTCAGCTCTGGGGCTGTCAGTTTTTTTCTGGTTCCAGCTTGATGCGGATTTTGCCAGATGCAATATCCTGGGAAACGCCGACGCAGAACATGCTATAGGCCACGATGCTGGCGATAAAAACAACGGATGAAATGAGATAGAGAACTTCGTACATGCAAATATTCCTCAGTGCGGAGCCGACAAACTGATGCGCGAGGCACGCCCCTGCAATCCTACTACCGGTATTTTCAAACTCTTCACCGGCCCATTCGTCAGCAATTCAATAGTTTCGTTGACATTCGCTGTCGCTGCGGAACCTTTCCAGCGGACCTGCAGCTCCCAAGCCCCTTGGACTGGGTAGTACCGAACCTCCAAAGTATCCTCATTGTACACCACTTTCTCAATATGCAAAGTTTGCTTGGAGGTGCTCTTCACTTTTAGGCGGGTTACTCGATTTTCTCCCTGCCGGCGATCCACTTCCAATTCCACCAAGGGTGGCTGCACGGTGATCAATCGTTCGATCGTAGCCCGCATACGGAAAACATGTGGCCTATCACGAGTCTCGTTCGTCAAAATCACCAGCTCCTTGTCAAAAACTCCTGTGAAGTGGGCGGTATCGACCTTGACGATCAATTCCCCTTTTTCGCCTTTGGCGATCTCCTGCCCTGCCTTGAGGGATTGAGAAAGGCAACCACACTGCTGATGCACCCCCAAAACGCGAACAGTAGCGTCATTTGTTTCAGAAAAGGCAAAGCGGAATTCGAGCTTATCGCCCTGTTTGATCAAACCCGATTTTTGATTATAAGAAGTAAAGCGAAGTGCGCCAACCCCTTCTCGAATCGCTGCCGTAAGATTGATTTCATTTTCGCTGCCTAAAACAGCTTGGGATAGTAATCCTGGAACCAGCAGAACTAACAGAAACATCCTAGCAATTTTGCCAAAAAACCTCATCGAACCTACCCCCAGCTCAACACAATGATTCTTAGTCAAGAAGGTATCGACCGATTTATGGAGAACTCGAGGGCGCTTATAGCCCGGCAATTTTTTCCTTCAAGACTTTGAGTTTGCTGACCGATTTGATGATAGACGGAGGAGGGATTTTCATGAGGGACTGGCTGGAGTTTATACAAAAGGATATCCTGGCAATCTTTTCGGATTTAGGTTCGAAGGACTTGCAATATCCCTTTGCCTTTATACTTTGGATCGTACTTATTTCTTTAAAACTGAATGGCGTGGATCACCGCGATCATATTGCCGGTATGAGTTACACGCTTTACTGTACCGCCGCCGCAATCGTCTTTTTTATGGCACTGCCTCAGTCCTACACCTCGATCGACGACATCGGAGTGCATATAGCCTTTGTCAGTTTCAT
>Ga0136639_10000709_pt1 | contig 11473 bp, 7 predicted proteins | sample AntDrymUQ8592106_2_FD_113739 | JGI IMG/M metagenome (GOLD analysis project Ga0136639, IMG submission 113739) | Polar desert sand microbial communities from Dry Valleys, Antarctica - metaG UQ859 (21.06) | ecosystem: Environmental > Terrestrial > Soil > Desert | place: Antarctica: Dry Valley...
ATGGTGGTTGACCAGAGCAGCGAGTTCTTCCGCGGCTTGCGGGGCAACGTCACGCCAACGCCAGCCGGGGCCCGACCGTAGGCAGCCTTGCGCGGCCCGCGAGTGGGTCTGCCTGGTGGGCTACGCTCACCACGGCCAGTACAATGCCGACTTTCCACAGCGGGTGAATTTCATGCGATCTGCATGGCTGTTGCCTGAGCATATTGCTGACATCCTGCCAGCACAGGCGCAGCGCATCGAAGCGCTGCGTCGTCGTTTGCTGGACCAAGCGCAGTTGTTCGGCTACGAGTTGGTCATTCCCCCTTTGCTCGAGCATTTGGACGCGCTGCTCAGCGGCACGGGGCGTGAGTTGGACCTGAGTACCTTCAAGCTGGTCGACCAGATGAGCGGGCGCATGTTGGGTCTACGTGCGGACACCACACCGCAGGCTGCCCGCATCGACGCCCATTTGCTGAACAGGCCGGGCGTGACTCGCCTGTGCTATTGCGGTCCGGTGGTGCACACCCGACCGACGGGGCTGGCCGCGACGCGCGAGCCCTTGCAGTTTGGCGCTGAGATGTTTGGTCATCAAGGCTTGCAGGCGGACTTGGAAGTGGCAGAGCTGGCGTTGCAGTGCCTGCGCCATGCCGAAGCAGGCCCGTTGGTCATCGACTTGGCTGACGCGCGCGTACTGCGCGGCGTGTTGGCGGGTGTGCCGATGGACGCCGAAGGCCTGCAAAACCTGGCGCGCGCCCTGGCCAGCAAGGACGCGCCGGCACTGGCTGAGCTGTGTCAGGGCCTGCCTGGTGAAGCCCCGCAAGCGCTGCAAGCGTTGTTGCGTTTGTACGGTGGCAACGAGGTGCTGGCGGCTGCACGCGATGTCCTGCCCGACCGGCCCTTGATTCGCAAAGCGCTGGAAGAATTGGCTTGGCTGGGCAGCCGCTTGCAGGCAGGTGACGCTGCACTGCGCGTGGCTTTCGATCTTTCAGACATGAGTGGCTATGCGTACTACAGCGGCCCGCGCTTCGCTCTGTTCGCGGCCGGCTGTAACGACACCCTGGCACGCGGCGGTCGTTACGACGAGGTCGGCGCGGTGTTTGGCCGCAGCCGGCCTGCGGTGGGATTCAGTCTGGATCTGAAATCCTTATCCGAAGTTGCTGCTGTTGCCAACGGCGCCCGGCCAGCAGCGGCTGTATTGGCACCTTGGGGCGAGGACCCCGCCTTGCTGGCTGAAGTGCGCCGCTTGCGTGCGCTAGGCGATATCGTCATTCGCGGGGTACCAGCTGCCCCAGAAGGTACCGACCGCACTGACGACGCCCTGATTCAGGCCGATGCCTGGCGAGCCAACCGGCAACTCGTTCTGGTTGATGGTCACTGGGCGGTGCGACCCCTGGCGCCAGCACCGATGCACATTCCAACCCACTGACAAACCCTATTCTTTGAAACCCATGCAAGCAGGAATCCGCAGCAGTGCAGGTCGCAACGTCGTCGTCGTCGGCACCCAGTGGGGCGACGAAGGCAAAGGCAAGATCGTCGATTGGTTGACCGACAACGCCCAGGGCGTGGTGCGTTTTCAGGGCGGGCACAACGCCGGCCATACCCTGGTCATCAATGGCCGCAAGACGGCTCTGCAACTGATTCCGTCGGGCGTGATGCGCGAAGGCGTGGCCTGTTACATCGGCAACGGTGTCGTGGTGGACCCGGCGCACTTGCTGAGCGAAATCGAGCGCATCGAGCAGATCGGTGTGGACGTGCGGTCGCGCTTGTTCTTGTCTGAATCCTGCCCGTTGATCCTGCCTTTCCACGTGGCCATCGATCATGCGCGCGAAGCGCTTCGCGAAAGCAGCGGCAGCGGCAAGATCGGCACCACCGGCAAGGGCATCGGCCCGGCTTATGAAGACAAGGTCGCCCGCCGCGCCTTGCGGGTGCAAGACCTGAAGCATCCGCAGCGCTTCGAGGCTCGGCTGCGTGACTTGCTGGACTTGCACAACTCCGAACTGACCAATGTCCTGAAGGCGCCTGCATTGCAGTTGCAACCCATTTTGGATGCTGCGCTGGCGGCCGCAGATCAGCTGCGTCCGCTGATGGCCGATGTGGGCTACAAGCTGTTCACCGCCAACCAGGCCGGCGCCAATTTGCTTTTTGAAGGCGCGCAAGGCACCTTGCTCGACATCGACCACGGCACCTACCCCTACGTCACTTCCAGCAATTGCGTGGCGGGCAACGCCGCAGCGGGGTCTGGCCTCGGCCCGGGCATGCTGCACTATGTGCTGGGCATCACGAAGGCCTACACCACCCGCGTGGGCGCCGGGCCGTTCCCGACCGAGCTGAACATGGACACCCCCGGCAGTGTGGGTCACCACCTGCAGACCGTGGGGCAAGAGCGCGGCACCGTCACTGGGCGCATACGGCGCTGCGGCTGGCTGGACGCGGCTGCACTGAAGCGGTCGATGATCATCAATGGCATTTCCGGTCTGTGCATCACTAAGCTGGATGTGCTGGACGGACTGCCAGAAATTTTGATCTGCACCGGTTACAAGCTGGGCGGGCAGATAGTGGATGTGCTGCCGCTGGATGCCGACGAAATCAACGCGTGCGAACCGATCTACGAAACGATGCCGGGCTGGGCGGACACCACAGCAGGCTTGACGCACTGGGAGCAGCTGCCAGTCAACGCCAAACGTTATCTGGAGCGCATGCAGACGCTGATCGGCGCGCCCATCGACATGGTGTCCACCGGTCCAGACCGGGTCCACACGATCCTGATTCGTCACCCGTTTCGGGCCTGACGCATCCCACCCCATCTGAACAGGAGAACCGCCGCATGCTCACTGACGACGGCAAACATCTGTACGTGTCCTGGGACGAGTACCACATGCTCACCGAGCGCCTGGCGCTGAAGGTGCACAACTCAGGCTGGGAGTTCGACCAGATCCTGTGCTTGGCCCGCGGTGGCATGCGCCCTGGCGACGTGCTGTCGCGGGTGTTCGACAAGCCACTGGCCATCATGTCGACCAGCAGCTACCGCGCCGATGCCGGCACCATCCAAGGTCGGCTGGACCTGGCCAAGTACATCACCATGCCCAAGGGCGAATTGGCCGGTCGCGTTCTGCTCGTTGACGATCTGGCCGACACAGGCGTGACGCTGCGCGCCGTGGTGGACCGCTTGCGCGGCATGCCTTCAATCACGGAATTGCGCGCTGCGGTCATCTGGGTCAAGGGCGTGTCGAGCTACACCCCTGACTACTATGTCGAGACCCTGCCCAGCAGCCCGTGGATTCATCAGCCCTTTGAGGACTATGACAACCTGCGCCCCGATGGGCTGGCCAAGAAGTTTGCGGTCTGACGCCCCTCGTGTCACTTCGTGTCGGTTCGTATTTGAAGCGGCACGCTGCAACTGCGTTTTACGGCTGCGTTCTATGGCTGCGTTCATGGTTTGCGTTCTGTGGTTGCGTTCTGTGGTTGCGTTCTGTGGTTGCATACGGCGCGCACAATGCAAAAAGCCGACTGCCTGTGCAGTCGGCTCATCACATTTTCACAATTTTTGGTGCCCAGAAGAGGACTCGAACCTCCACGCCGTTAAGCGCTAGTACCTGAAACTAGTGCGTCTACCAATTCCGCCATCTGGGCTTCAGTACAGCCGAGGAATATACCATCAAAAAAAACGACAACATAGATTTGAGCAGCCCTAACGGCAATGCCCTGATGGGCGAATTTGACGGTCGCGTCGAGGGCCATCGCGACGGCCACGGCTTCGTGGTGCCAGACAACGGCGACCCTGCGATTTATCTGGCACCACAGGAAATGCGCTCGGTACTGCACCGCGATCGCGTGCGCGTCCGCGTGCAGCGCATGGACCGCAAAGGCCGCCCCGAAGGTCGGGTGCTGGACATCATCGAACGCCGCAAGACGCCGATCATTGGTCGCTTGCTGCATGAAAGCGGGCAGTGGATCGTCGCCCCCGAAGACCGGCGGTATGGCCAAGACATCCTGATCCCGAAAAACGCAATCGCCAGCGCCCAAGTCGGGCAGGTGGTGTCGGTCGAACTGACTGAGCAGCCTTCGCTGCATTCGCAGCCGGTGGGCCGCATTTGCGAAGTGCTGGGCGAGATCGACGACGCCGGCATGGAAATAGAGATCGCGGTACGCAAGTACGAAGTGCCGCATCTTTTTTCGCCCGATACGCTGGCCGCAGCCGCCGCTTTGCCTGAAAAATTACGCGCTGTAGACCGCAAGAACCGAGTCGACCTGACGGATGTGCCGCTGGTCACTATCGATGGTGAAGACGCACGCGATTTCGACGACGCTGTGTATTGCGAGCCTTTCAAGCGCGGCCGGGGCAAGGCGGCTTTCAGTGGCTGGAGGCTGCTGGTGGCCATTGCCGATGTCAGCCATTACGTGAAGCCTGGCGAGGCGTTGGACGACGACGCTTATGAACGCGCTACGTCGGTGTATTTTCCGCGCCGCGTCATTCCGATGCTGCCTGAGAAGTTGTCCAACGGCCTGTGTTCGTTGAACCCGCAGGTTGAACGCCTGGCCTTGGTATGCGACATGGTGGTGGCTGAAGACGGCAGCATCGACGCTTACCAGTTTTTCCCTGCCGTCATCAGTTCACACGCCCGATTGACCTACACCGAAGTCGCATCAGCGCTGGCGAACACGCGCGGACCGGAAGCCCACAAGCGTGCCGATGTACTGCCGCATCTGCTGCACCTGCATGAGGTGTACCGCGCCTTGCTGAAGCAACGTGGCAAGCGCGGTGCCATCGACTTCGAGACTACAGAAACGCAGATCGTTTGCGACGACAACGGTCGCATCGAGAAAATCGTGCCGCGTGTGCGCACCGATGCGCACCGCTTGATCGAAGAATCGATGCTCGCGGCCAACGTGTGCGCCGCGCTGTTCATCGCCCAGGCCGAGCACCCCAGCCTGTACCGCGTCCACGAAGGCCCGACGCCCGAAAAGCGAGTGGCGTTGCAGGCCTACCTGCGCGCGCTGGGTCTGGGCTTGAGCATCAGCGACGACCCCACACCGGGCGAGATGCAAGCCATCAGCAAGGCCACGCAGGGCCGACCAGATGCCGTGCAGATCAGCACGATGCTGCTGCGTTCGATGCAGCAAGCGGTCTACACCGTCACCAACAACGGCCACTTCGGCCTGGCTTTCGACGCCTACACCCACTTCACCAGCCCGATCCGCCGCTACCCGGACTTGCTGGTGCACCGGGTCATCAAGGCGCTTCTGACTGGCAAGCGGTTTCAAATGATGCCCAACGCATTGACGCGCACGCCGGAGTTGCGCAAGAACGCTCGTGCGCCATCAAAGCCCGTCAAGCCGCTGAGCCAGGAAGCCGCGATGTGGGAAAGCGTGGGCGCGCATTGCAGTGCCAACGAGCGCCGTGCCGATGAAGCCTCACGCGATGTTGAAGCCTGGCTGAAGTGCCGCTTCATGCGCGAGCATTTGGGCGAGGAGTTCTCCGGCACCGTCAGTGCGGTGGCTGGGTTCGGCTTGTTCGTGACGCTGGACGCTTTGTATGTCGACGGCTTGGTGCACATCACCGAACTGGGCGGTGAGTACTACCGCTTCGACGAAGTGCGCCAGGAACTGCGTGGCGAGCGCACGGGTGTGCGCTATGCCGTGGGCACGCGTGTGCGCGTGCAGGTCAGTCGCGTGGACCTGGACAGTCGCAAGATCGACTTCAGGATGGTGCGTGATGGCGAGACGGATCGGCTTCAGGAAAAGGGCCGCAATGAACGTAACGACCAAGGTGAGCGGGGTGAGCGTGGTGAGCGTCACGAGGCCCCCAACGCCGTGGCTGAGCTGACGGCGGTTCGCACGGCAGATCGTGCGGTCAAGGCCAACACGCGTGAAATGAAAGCCCAGCCTTTGGGTGATGCAGCCAAGCGTTCGCGCAAACCTGCGGCCAAGCGATCCGCGCCGCGTCCTCGTACCAGGCGGTAAAGGGAAGGCAGTTCTCTTGGTCGTCGTCGATTCAGTGTCTGGCCATCAACTCGATCAAGTCGGCTGCCCGCAGCGCCCCTCCGTGGCCCTGCGACAGCCAACGGTCTGCGGCATTGCCGTGCCGCCACACAGCGGACATCGAAGCCTGGCGCGCTGACTGTTGGGGGCTGGCGCCGCTGTCGCCGCTGTTGGCCAATTGCGCCCAAACGCCGCCCAGCCAGCCGGCCAGCACGTCGCCGGTGCCTGCCGTGCCCAGTGCGGCATTGCCGGTGGGGTTGATGCAGGGCAGGGCGCCCGGGCAGGCAACGAACGTGCCTGAACCTTTGAGTACCACCACAGCCTGATAGTCCTGCGCAAGCTGTTGTGCTGCGGCCAGGCGGTCTTGCTGAACCGCGTCGCTGGTGCTGGTCAGCAGCCGCGCCGCTTCCAGCGGATGGGGTGTCAGCACCGTTGCCTGACCCTGACGGGCGCGGGCTCGCAAAGCCTCTTGCAAACCGAGATTGCTTGCGATGGCGTTCAGCGCATCTGCGTCCAACACCAGGCGCCCCGCGTGGCTGAGCAAGGCTGGCAGTGCCGCTGTGATGTCGTGCCCGCCGCCACACCCTGCCACCACGGTGGCCTGTGCCAGCAGGGCCGGTTGCAGCGCTTGTTGCCAGGGTCGCTGCATCAGCTCTGGGCGCAAACGCGGGCGTGCATTGGCATGCATGGCGCAGGCGTACACAAGCCCGGCGCCTGCGGCCAGCGCGGCTTGCGCAGCCAGCACCAGCGCGCCTTCCATCCCCACGGTGCCGCCCAGCAGCCAGACATCGCCAAAGTTGCCTTTGTGGGCTGCATGCGGTCGCGCGGTGGCGGCTGGGGCCGCGCCCAGGCAGGCTATGGGTGCGTCGACGGCCGCGTCCAGGTCGTTCCACCACACCTGGCCGGCATGATCGCGGCCCCGTGCTGTGAAGCAGCCTGGCTTGATAGTCAGCAGCGCCAGCGTGGCATCAGCGCGCACGGCTTGCGTGCCCGTACCCGTTCCCAGTAATGCACCAGTGTCAGGGTGCAGGCCGCTGGGCAGGTCAACGGCCAACCGCTTTGCATCCAGCGCATTCAGCATGGCAATGGCAGCGGCCATGTCGCCTTGCGGTGCACGCTGACTGCCGATGCCCAGCAGCGCGTCGATGGCCAGGTCTTGCGGTCCGATGTCGATTCGTTCGTCGAGCGTGAAGGGCTGGATGTCGACGCCCGCGCTGGCGGCCAGGCGCAATGCCTGGGCTGCGTCCGCTGGCCATCGTGCGGGGTCGGCGACGAAGCGCACATGCACGGGGTGCCGCGCGCTGTGCAGCCAGCGCGCCGCCACCAAACCGTCGCCACCGTTGTTGCCCGGCCCCACCAGCACCCAGCTTTGCCGTGCCTGAGGTGCCAGGGCTCGACCCAGTTGCGCCACTGCCAAGCCTGCGCGTGCCATCAGACTGGGTTTTGGGTGCAGCGCTTGCGCTGCACGTTCGCAGGCGCGTGTCGCAGCTGCATCGTGCAGCGGCCAAACCGCAGCGTGGTCGTCCTGGGCCACGCGTACGCTTTGGCCGCTTGTAGATCGCATCAAACCGGGCAGCTCTGATTTCATCGTGCCGATGATGCCCGGCTTGATGTCTGGCTTGATGCCCGACTGAAAAAACCGTGCTGTTCTCAGTCCAACCGGCTGGCGGCAAAGGCGCTGCCGTCAAAAGGCAGGGGTTGATCAGAAAGCTGTCTGGCCAGCATCTGTGCTGCCCCGAATGCCAGCGCCCATCCCGACGCGCCATGGCCCAGGTTTAACCACAAACCAGGCGCTTTGCTGGGGCCGATGACTGGCGCGCCGTCGGGTACGCGCACGCGCGGGCCATGCCAATGGCTGGCTTCGCGCGTCACGGCGCTGCCAGGAAAAGCGGCTTCCAGCGTTGCGTAAAGCTGTGCCTGCACGGCTTTGGGCATGGGGCCGTCATTGGCGGTGCTGTTGGCGCCCAGCCGAGTGCTGAGCCGGGTGATGCCACTGACGCGAATGCGTCGCCCCAGCCGCGCGATGACGATGCCACTGCTGCCGTCCACCACTGCTGCAAGCAGGCTGGGCGCAGCATCCGCGTCAGTGTGGGCGAGCGGCGCGGTAATGGCATGAAATCGCGTCACCAGCAGTGGCAGCTTCACGCCGGCGCTGGCCAGTAGTCGGCGGCTGCCGATGCCAGCACAGACCACGATGGCGTCGAACTGATGTGTCTTGCCGTCGGCAGTGACCAAGCTGGCGGGTTGGCCGGGCCGCAGCGATTGCACTTCGCAATCGAAGCGGAAGTTGGCCTGCATGCGCTGGGCGTGGCCCTTCAGCAGATGGGCCAGCTGGCGGCCGTTGCCAACCATCGCCGAAGGCAGCTTCACTGCACCCTTCAAGGGCCACTTTGCTGCCAGGCCCGGTTCGAGCTGGCGGGCTTCATCCGCTTCGATCAGCGCCAAGCCTTGAGCCATGCCGGTGGCTGACTCGAGCGCACGCCGCACTTGCGTGACTTGCTCCGGTTGCGACAACAGCACCAAGCCACCCGGGTGCTGTTCATACGCCAGCTTCAGCTGTTCAGTCCATTCGCCCAGTCGCCGTCGACTGGCGTGTGCCAGCGCATGCAAGGCCCGCTGGCGTGGCAGGCGCAATTCAGCCGATTCCGCTTGCTGCTGCTTCAATAGCCAAGGCGCATGGGCCAAGGCTGCGTACAGCCCTGCATACACTGTGCCCTGCGGCTTCAGCCAATGCACTAGCCGACTGCGTTGCAGTCCAGGCACGCCCCATGGCAGCGGCGCACAAGCAGCCAACAAACCGGTTTGCGCGAAGCTGCCTTCAGAGGCCACACTGGCGCGACGCTCGAACACCGTGACTTCATGCGGCCCGCCCTCTGTTGCAGATTGCCCGGCCAGTTCACAGGCCGTGGCCACGCCGACGATTCCGGCGCCTACGATGGCGATCTTCAGAACCGGACTCCGCTGCGTGCTAAAGTCTGTGGGTTTTCCCGAGCCATTTTGAGATTGAATCTGATTTCAGTATTTGATTTCGGGACGACAAATAAGCGAACCCGACCGAACCAAGGTGTCGCCCTGCCCGTGCAGCGCTTGTCTTTGGAGTTGTATGCAGACCCTGTCCATGACAGATGTTTGTTGCAACTTCAAGCAAGCTGTTTCACAGCAGCCGTCAAAGGCTGTGGCAAAGGCGGTGAAGCGGCGGGATTCTAGACCTAACCTTCGGAGTTACCCTCATGTCTGTCTCCATGCGTGAAATGCTGGAAGCGGGTGTCCATTTCGGTCACCAAACGCGCTTCTGGAACCCCAAGATGGCCCCTTATATCTATGGCCATCGCAACAAGATTCACATCATCAACCTCGAGAAGACGCAGCCGCTCTTCAACGACGCGATGAAGTTTGTGCGCCAACTGGCAGCACGTCGAGGCACGATCTTGATGATCGGCACCAAGCGTCAAGCGCGCGAGGTCATTGCGCTGGAAGCTCAGCGCGCCGGTATGCCTTATGTTGACCAGCGCTGGCTGGGAGGCATGATGACCAACTTCAAGACCGTCAAAGGTTCGTTGAAGAAGCTCAAGGACATGCAGTCTGCCAAAGAGTCGGGCACCGATTCGATGATCAAAAAAGAAGCGTTGCTGTTCGAGCGCGACTTGATCAAGCTCGAAAGAGACATCGGCGGCATTCAAGACATGACCGCGTTGCCTGACGCGATGTTCGTCATCGACGTCGGCTATCACAAGATTGCCGTGGCTGAAGCCAAGAAGCTGGGCATTCCGGTGATCGGCATCGTCGACACCAACCACTCACCCATCGGCATCGACTACGTCATTCCCGGCAATGACGACTCAGCGAAGGCGGTGGCGTTGTACGCCCGTTCGGTGGCTGACGCGGTGCTGGAAGGCAAGGCCAACGCCACCAATGAAGTCGTGCAGGCCGTTGCCGGCAACGACGAGTTCGTCGAAATCAGCGAAGCCTGACCAGACTGGCGCGGGCTGCCGACCGCCAAGCCCGTGACACCGCGCGCAGGCCCAGCCTGCGTGCGAACTTGATTCAGAACCTTCGCAAGTGGCCAGACAAGGCTGCTTGCTCACGTATGGAGAGCCAAGCAACATGCCCGCTATCACTGCAAGCCTGGTCGCTGAACTGCGCGCCAAGACCGACGCACCGATGATGGAGTGCAAGAAAGCACTGACCGAAGCCGAAGGCGATATCGCCCGCGCTGAGGAAATATTGCGCGTCAAACTGGGCAACAAGGCCGGTAAGGCTGCTGCCCGCGTGACCGCCGAGGGCGTCATCACAGCGTCCGTTGCCGGGACCACCGGCGCGTTGGTGGAAATCAACTGCGAAACCGACTTCGTGACCAAGAACGATTCGTTCCTGGCATTTGCCAATTCATGCGCCGACTTGGTGGCTAGACACAGCCCCGCTGATGTACCTGCGTTGTCTGCCCTGCCGCTGGCCCAAGACGGCTTCGGTCCGACGGTGGAAGATGTGCGCAAGGGCTTGATCGGCAAGATCGGCGAGAACATGGCGATCCGCCGCTTCAAGCGTTATGACGGCGGTGGCCAACTGGCCAGCTATCTGCACGGCACTCGTATCGGCGTGGTCGTGGAATACACCGGCGACGAAGTGGCTGCCAAAGACGTGGCCATGCATGTGGCTGCGATGAAGCCCAAGGCGCTGTCGACTGCCGACGTGCCCGCCGAGCTGATCGAGATCGAACGCCGTGTTGCAGCCGAGAAGGCTGCTGAAAGCGGCAAGCCGGCAGAGATCGTTTCCAAGATGGTCGATGGCTCGGTGCAGAAGTTCTTGAAAGAGGTTTCTTTGCTGAACCAGAGTTTCGTCAAGAACGACAAGCAGACGGTCCAGCAGATGTTGAAAGAGAAGTCCACTCAAGTAGCTGGTTTCACGCTGTATGTGGTGGGCGAGGGCATCGAGAAGAAGGTCGCCGACTTCGCTGCCGAAGTGGCTGCCCAGGTGGCTGCTGCCAAAGGCGCATAGGTTCTGAGCAAGACCGGGCTTGGCGCTTCACGCGCGTAAAGCTCGCTCTAGGGGGCGTGGCCGCTACGGGGCCAGCCTTACACTGTCGAAGTTTTCTAGACCCACCCGCATTCAAGAGAGAGGCCGTCACCGATGCCCGCATACAAGCGCATCCTGTTGAAGCTGTCCGGTGAGGCCCTGATGGGCGACGATTCCTACGGCATCAACCGCGCAACCATCGTGCGCATGGTGCAAGAGGTGCAGGAAGTGACCCGGATGGGCTGCGAGGTGGCAGTCGTCATCGGCGGCGGCAACATCTTTCGCGGAGTCGCGGGCGGTGCGGTCGGTATGGACCGCGCTACCGCAGACTACATGGGCATGCTGGCTACGGTAATGAACGCGCTGGCCTTGGCCGACACGATGCGTCAAGAGGGCATGACCGCACGGGTGATGTCTGCCATCAGCATCGAACAAGTCGTCGAGCCTTATGTACGGCCCAAAGCGTTGCAGTATCTGGAAGAAGGAAAGGTCGTGATTTTTG
>Ga0136639_10000710_pt1 | contig 11466 bp, 11 predicted proteins | sample AntDrymUQ8592106_2_FD_113739 | JGI IMG/M metagenome (GOLD analysis project Ga0136639, IMG submission 113739) | Polar desert sand microbial communities from Dry Valleys, Antarctica - metaG UQ859 (21.06) | ecosystem: Environmental > Terrestrial > Soil > Desert | place: Antarctica: Dry Valley...
AGGTGGATCACGCGCAGTTGATCGATTTCCAACATCCGGAGCGGAATGATTTCCTGGTGGTGAACCAGTTCACGGTGTCGGGGACGAAGAAGCCGCGTGCGTCGGGGTCAGCCCCGAATGGCACTGTCTTAAGAGAATCACCGGACCGGTGATCCCCGGCAATCTCATCCATTTGGCGCAGAACGGTGAGTTCGATCTCATCGTCCATGGCTGCAATTGCTTTTGCACGATGGGAGCTGGGATTGCCAAGGGGATCAAAGCGGCATTCCCGCAGGCCTACGAGGCGGATCTGGCGACTCCACGCGGCGACCGCGCGAAGCTCGGCACCTGCACTTTCGCCGTGATCGAACGGAACGGCGCTCCGCTGATCGTGGTCAACGCCTACACTCAATTCGACTACCGGGGTAGCGGCCCGAAAGTGGACTACGATGCGGTCCGCTCGTGCATGCGCTGGATCAAGAAACACTACGCCGGAAAACGCATCGGCCTGCCGAAGATCGGTGCCGGACTTGCCGGAGGCGACTGGGCCACCATCGCTGCCATTGTGGAGGAGGAGCTTGGCCGAGAGGATGTCACTCTGGTGGAATTCACGCCATGAGAAGCTGTTGCCGAGTTGTTGGATTTGCCTGATCAAGCCATTGCGTTAAACAGAGAATTTCATGATTGCGTCGATTGGTTTTCTTCATTTGGAGTTCTCAGGATACGCGATAATAAGATGGAGGTGAAGCAACGAGAGTTGGCGTTCATGGACCGTTATTTCAAGAGGGAGAAGGAGCATTTTCGGCTTCTCAGCGCCAATGATGTCAATGAAGGCGTGCTGTATCTAGCGTTTCTGGCCGTATTGGGATTGCATCCCCATGCTCCTAGCCTTTTTGCTGTTGAGAATGTAGATCATGGCTTGAATCCTCTCCTTGCCAAGCGATTGATGACCGTTCTTTCCGAGAGGATTCTTAGCGCTCCGGAGAAAAGGCAAGCATTTCTAACAACACATAATCCACTGGTGCTGTATCGCGAATCACCGCAAGGCGGCCGCGAAAGCTGCCGTTTTTGCCGCTGATGCGGCTTATGCTCGACTCAACGGCCAATTCGCGACCGTCCTGCCGAGGAGTTGACGGGGTAGAGTCGCTCGGCGGCGGCGTTGAGAAAGGTGACGCGTTCATCGGAATCCACCGCCATCACCGCATCACTGACCTGTGCCAGCATCTCGCCTCGGTGGCGGCTTGATTCCGCGTCCACGCCCTGCAAGGTGAAAACCTTAGGGCCATCGGGCGTGCGTCGGACGCCCGGTCGGCAGCCCACCGCCGGTGATTTTGTCTAGACCCAGGATCCCCGTGGCGGACTTCGGCAGAGACGGGTTTCCCGCGCGTTTCTGGGGCTTCTTCATCTAGGGTCGGGGGGGGGCAGGATCCAACCGCCGCGATGGAAAACCCATGGCCCAGAATCATGTAATACTTAGGTCCGCTTATTGACCCCGTCAAAAAATGGTTTGGGCAGATTCATGCCGAGGTGCGCGCCTGCGTCCCTTGGGCCCAAGGCGCTGGCCAATAAAGAGGATCGGTCTGATCGGACCGATCAGACGAATCTGCTCCAAGCCGCCCCGCGTCCCGGGGGGACAACTAACACCCCCGATTTGAGCTCGCGCGAATGGGCCGCAGAAGCTAACGAAACAGCAATGACCGAGGAACCGTTCAACTTGCAGCGCTTTGTCTCGGCGCAAGCGGACACCTATGCTCAGGCTCTTGCCGAGCTGCGCCGCGGCTGCAAGCGGACTCACTGGATGTGGTTTGTCTTCCCCCAGCTGCGCGGCCTTGGCAGGAGCGAGATCGCGCAGTTCTACGCCATCTCTAACCGCCATGAGGCCGCAGCCTATCTAGCCCATCCGCTGCTAGGGCCCCGCTTGCTGGAATGTTGTGCCGCCCTCCTGGCGCTCGATGACGGCCTCTCGGCTTCCACCATCTTCGGCAACCCGGATGACCTGAAGCTGAGGTCCTCGTTGACCTTGTTCTACGTCGCGGCGGGGGACGAGGCGATCTTCGCCCTTCTCCTCGACAGATACTTTGACGGCCAGCCCGATCCGCGCACCCTTGAGCTGCTGCCCATCTAACATCACGGGAGGTGCGCCCCAACATGGGAAGAGGGGATAGTCTATTCCTGTGGGGGAGTCTATGGAAAGGCTGCAGAAACCCTTTCCCATGATCGGACCCATCGGACCGATCTACTCCGCGAGGATCCGGATCGCCGTGGCGATTCGTTGCTCAAGATCACCGCTCAGGGTGGTAAATGGGATCTTCCTTGCCACCAGATCCTCCCGGATCCGGGATTGGAACTCGCCGCGCTTCATCTCGCCGGAACGATCCGATGTGTTGTCGTAGGGGATGTCATCGTCGCAGAGAAATACCACATCGTAGCGCTCACAGGTGGCCGCGGCCAGCGCATCCAACTCAGGCGTCGTGGTGCCGTGGTAATCCTGGCAGAAGAGCCGCGTGGTCGTCGCGTTGGTGTCAATCAGCAGCGCGCTGCGCGCATGCATCACTGACTGTTCCTCTAACAAGCGGTGCCCGGTTGCGATCTCCAACAACTGCCCGGGAGTTAGGCGGCGCTCTACCTGGTGGGCCTCCCAGTAGGTTCGGCCAAACTCGGGGACCCACGCAGTCTCTAGCCGCTCCGCGAGCGCTTGGCACAGGGTGGTTTTGCCGGTCGAGGGCGCCCCGAGGAAAACCACCCAGGTGAGCAAATCCCGATAGACGCAGGATTCAAGGAACTCGCGGTGGGCAAACGGATCGCTGCGAATCAAGGTGGCGGAAATCGCCACATTCTCCCACCCCTGGTCGACCCGGCAATCGACCGCCCCTAGCGCCCGGCTCACGTGGCCACCGTAGAACTCGCTGGAAAAGAACACGCTGATGCAGCGTCCCGCCATTTTCTCCAGGATGTAAGCGTCGTGGCGTTGGGTGATTTCTGGGCTTTCGCCAACCTCGGTCGGACCGTCCCAAGCCTCAATGACCTCAACCTGCGGATAGAGCTCCCTTATCCAACCGGCGCGCACCGGCAGCGGAACCGCGGTGACCTCCTCCGCGGCGTAGATGAGCACGATGAGGTGGTCACACTGCTCCAGCGCCCTCTCGATGAGATACTGGTGGCCGCGGTGCAGCGGCGCGAACTTTCCGAGTGTTAGGCCGGTGCGCATGCCTCTTTAGGTCTATTAATAACGCGCAGCTCGCGCCGCCAGCTGGCAAAGCCAGCCACCGCCAGACCCAGAAACAACGCGTACAGTCCGGCTGTTAGGAAAAGCTCCTTCTGCAGATAGATGCCGATGGCCACGACGTCCACGGCGATCCAGCCGAGCCACGACTCCAGGCGTTTGCGCGTCATGAGCCACTGGGCGCAGAGGCTAGCCACGGTAGTGAAAGCATCGCCGTAGGGAAGGGATGCGTCAGTGTTGCGGTCCATGAAGTAGCCCAGCCCAACAGTTATGAGGATGATGGTGGTGGGCCATGCCAAGCGCTGGGTCATTGGCAGCAGGGATACCGGCAGGCGTGGCCGCCCATCTGCGCCGTTGCGCCAGCACCACCAGCCGTAGACTCCCAGGCCAACATAGATGACGTGCAGGATGAGATCCGAGTAAAGGCGAACCTGATAGAAGATGTGGATATAGAGGGCGACCTGCACCAGCCCCAGTGGCCAGCACCAGATGTTCTGTCGGACGGTGAACCAGACGGCCAACACCCCAAACACCACCGCTATGGCTTCAATCCATGTCATAGATTAGGTTGGACGCGGCTACTCCAGGCGTGCCATCAGGTCGCCGGTGTCGACCTGGTCGCCCTTGGCGACGGAGACCGATTTGACGACGCCGTCGCAGGGGGCGCTGACGGTGGTGAGCATTTTCATGGCTTCCAGGGAGATGAGCTTGTCGCCCTCCTTGACCTCCTGGCCGGGAGAGACAACCACGTCGGTGACCATGCCGGGCATGGGCGCGCAAATTTGCTTCGAGTCGGCCGGGTCGCCCTTGGGTCGGGCGCTGCTGACAATCTTCAGCGATCGGTCGACAACCAGGGCCTCGCGCGGCATGCCGTTAAGTTCGTAGAAGATCGTCCGGCGGCCCTCGCTGTCGGCTTCGCCGATGGAGATGAGCTTGATGAACAAGGTCTTGCCCGTGGCGATCTCGACGCTGATCTCCTCGCCAATCTGCAGGCCGTAGAAAAAGGAGGTTGTCGTCAGCGGCGTGAGGTCAAAGTATTTCGCCCGCGAGGTGAGGAACTCGGCGAAAACCTCCGGGTACATCAGGTGCGAGTAGAGGTCGTCGTCGCTAACAGGCTGTTTGAGCTTCTCGCTTAGCTCGGCGCGGACCGCCTCGAGGTCGACCGGCTCGGCCAGCTCGCCCGGGCGGCGGGTGGTGGCCGGCTTGCCGGCTAACACGACCCGTTGGACCTCGACTGGCCAGCCGCCATCAGGCTGGCCAAGGCCGCCGGCGAGCATGTCGATGACGCTCTCGGGCCAGTCAAGCGAGCCGGGTTTGAGCTTTGGCACGTCGGCCGCCTTGATTCCGCGGGTGATGAGGAACATCGCCATGTCGCCCACCACCTTGGAGGAGGGGGTCACCTTGACGATGTCGCCAAACAGCTGGTTGACCTCCGCGTAGGTGCGCGCGATCTCGCGCCAGCGGTGGCCAAGGCCCATCGCGTTGGCTTGCTCCTTGAGGTTGGTGAACTGGCCGCCGGGCATCTCGTGCTCGTAGACTTCCGCCGTGCCGGAGCGCGGTGCGGAGTCGAACGGCTGGTAGAACGCCATGACCTCCTCCCAGTAGTCGGAAAATTCGTTCAACGTGTTAGCATCCAGCCCAGGGTCGCGCGGGTGGTCTTCTAACGCCGCGCAAACCGAATTCATGTTTGGCTGCGACGTCGACCCCGACATCGAGGCAATCGCCAAGTCGACGATGTCCACGCCGGCGTCGCAGGCGGCCAGCACGCTGGCCGCGGCGATCCCCGAGGTGTCATGGGTGTGGAAGTGGATCGGGATGCCAATCTCCTGCTTCAGCGTGGTGATCAGCCGGGTTGCCGCGGCGGGCCGGCACAGCCCGGCCATGTCCTTGATACACAGGATGTGCGCGCCCATCTTCTCCAGCTCCTTGGCCTTCTTCACGTAGTACTCGAGCGAGAACTTGTCGCGCTTCGGGTCGGTGATGTTGCCCGTATAACAGATTGCCGCCTCGCACACCGCTTTGCCGTGGTCGCGCACCGCCTGCATCGCCACAGCCATGTTAGGCAGATAGTTCAGCGAGTCGAAAATCCGGAAGATGTCCATCCCGCTGTTGGCCGCGTGCTTCACAAAGCCGGCCACCACGTTGTCCGGGTAGTTCGAGTAGCCCACCGCGTTGGACCCGCGGAAGAGCATCTGGAAGCAAATGTTGGGCACAAGCCCGCGCAGCACCCGCAGGCGCTCCCACGGGTCCTCCTTGAGAAAGCGCATCGCCGTGTCAAACGTGGCGCCGCCCCACATCTCGAGGGAGAATAACTCGGGCGCGCGCGTCCCAATCGCCTCTGCCACGGCAAACATGTCCGCCCCGCGCATCCGCGTGGCAATCAGCGACTGGTGCGCGTCGCGCAGCGTCGTGTCGGTGATCAGCAGGCGCTGCTGCGCGCCGATCCACTTGACGAACTCGTCCGGACCCTTCTCTAGCAACACCTGACGCGTCGACGGCCCCGCCTGCTTGTTAGCTCCCGTTAGCGGCGAGACCCGGCGCGCGGCGGGGATGATGCCCTTGGGTTTCCATCCCTTGGCGGTCGGGTTGCCGTTGATGGTGACGTCAGAGAGGAAGTTGAGCAGCTTGGTCGCGCGGTCGCGCCGCGGCGCGAACTGAAGCAGCTCGGGCTTCTTGTCGATCAGGGTGGTGTGGGCCAGGCCAGCGCGGAAGGTGTCGTCGAGGATGAGGTTCTCGAGGAAGGGGATGTTGGTCTTCACGCCGCGGATGCGGAACTCCCGCAGCGCGCGGTCCATCCGCTGGCAGGCAATCTCAAAGCTCCGCCCCATGGCGGTGACCTTGACTAACATCGAGTCATAAAACGGCGTGATCACCGAGCCGGCGTCACCCGAGCCGGCGTCCAGGCGGATGCCGAAGCCGGCCGCCGAGCGGTAGTTGAGAATCCGCCCGTAGTCCGGGGCAAAGCTTTTCTCCGGGTCCTCGGTGGTGATCCGGCACTGGATGGCATAGCCGTTGCAGGGCATTTCATCCTGTTGGGGAATGGCCACCTCCTCGCTGAAGAGCGAGTGGCCTTGCGCCACGAGAATCTGCGAGCGCACCAGGTCAATCCCGGTGACGCACTCCGTCACCGTGTGCTCAACCTGGATGCGCGGGTTCATCTCGATGAAGAACCAGTCGTTGCGGTCCATGTCATAGAGGAACTCAACGGTGCCCGCGTTGTCGTAGCCAATTCCCGTGGCCAGCTTCACCGCTGCGTCGCACAGCTCCTGGCGCACCTTCGGGTCAAGGTTCACCGAGGGCGCTATCTCTACCACCTTCTGATAGCGCCGCTGCACCGAACAATCCCGCTCATGCAGGTGGACCACGTTGCCATGTTGGTCGCCGAGAATCTGCACCTCGATGTGCTTGGCCCGCGCAATGTAGCGCTCAAGAAACACCGCCGCGTTGCCAAACGCCCGCTCCGCCTCGCTGCGCGCCTCCTCCAACAACGGTTGGAGCTGCGTCGCCTTCTCCACCACCCGCATCCCGCGCCCGCCGCCGCCAAACGCCGCCTTGATGATCAGCGGGAAGCCAATCTCATGGGCCACCCGCAGCGCCTCGTCCGGGTCGTCTATCGGATCCTTGGTCCCCGGAAGTGTTGGAACATTATACTCCGCCGCCAGCGCGCGCGCCGCGGTCTTGTCTCCCATGTTCTCCAATAGAATCGGGGAGGGCCCTACAAATGTTATGTTCGCCTCGGCGCAGGCGCGGGCAAACGCTGCGTTCTCGCTCAAAAACCCGTACCCCGGGTGGATCAGGGTGACGCCCTTGGCCTTGGCGATGGCAACAATGCCCTCAATATCCAGATAGGCGCCGACCGGCCCCTTGTCCTGGTTGAGCGCGTAGGCCTCGTCCGCCTTGAAGCGGTGGCGTGAGAAGCGGTCCTCCTCGGCGTAGATGGCCACGGTGCGCAGGCCGAGTTCGTTGGCGGCACGGAAGATGCGGATGGCAATCTCGCCACGGTTGACCGCCATGAGCTTCGGCGCGCTGGATTGGGAAGGCATGCCGCTATCTAGGAAGCCGCAAGCGCCCCTGTCCAAGGGAAAGATTCAGGCGAGGGTACGGAATTTTTTCTAACCCATGCAGGCGGAAACTGCTGGGCGGCGCGAACCTATCTGTTAGCCTCGGCCTCCGTGAAGCTCCGGAGCCGCCAACTTCCCTGTTTGTTAGCCAACAATGCCGTCACCCGCGCCGGCGAGCGCACCCGTTTGTATGGAGGTTGAAGGAAGTTCCCCGCGAGCGGCCGCCGAGGATCTCGTCGGTGAGTTGGCCTATGCGGATCGGACCGATCGGCAGATCAGGGTGGCGCTGCAACGTTCTGGGCTGGGCGAGGTTCTCAGGGATCATGAGTTCAGCACCCTTGTGTTGCGTGGGCGGGCAGCGCGTAAGGCGGTGCCGCGGCCAAGGAGCAACGTGTTGCCGCGGATCATCGGCGTGCTGGCCGTGCTGCTGGGAGGCTTCTGGATCCACTCGACCACGGGAAAGGTCGCCTTGATTCTCGGCTTGATTTTGATCATCAAGCCGTGCTGGCGGGATGATCAGGTCCGCTAGTTAGAGCGTGAGCTGGGTGACAATCGCGACTCAGCCCCCAGCTTGCCTTGCTTGCACCAGTGTTGCTGCCGCGCCGCCCCTGTGGTCGGCCACAGGCGGCTTCATTTCCTGAAGCCGCCCCGAAAAAAAAATCCTATTGGCCGCCCGTTCCGCCGGTCCCACCCGTGCCACCGTTCGGCTCGACGGTGCCGCCACCCGTGCCGCTGGTTCCGCCCATGCCGCCGGTGCCGCTCGCGTCGCTGCCGCGCCTGTTGTCACATGAGGCAAGCCCCGCGACCAATCCGCCAGCTACCAGAACACCCATCACAGTTTTAAGTTTGATTGTCATCTGGCGCTGGTCCTAGCAACCAACGTTCCACTTCGCTTGCGCCTGTCAGGCCTTGCACTTGCTTGCTTGCCCGCCCCGCGCCAACGCACCGGCCCAAACAATTCGCAATCCCGCGCCGCCCCGGAAATGCAAAATGCGGCGGACCCGCGTTGATGTTCAATGGAGGTTAGATCTTCGCCAGCACCCGCTCAAACACATCGAGGGTGTCGTCAAGATCCGCCTCGGTGTGTGCCAGGGAAAGGAAGCCGGTCTCGTACGGGCTTGGGGCGAGGTAGACGCCGTTTTCCAGGCAGCCCCAGAAGAATTTCCTGAAGAACCCGATGTCCTGGAGCATGACGTCGCTGACGTTGCGGATGTCCCTATCGGCAAAAAACAAACAGAACATGGAACCCGCGCGGTTGAACCGGTGGGGGACTCCCTTGGTTTTTAGCAGGCTGCGCAGTCCCTCCTCGAAATAGGCGCCAAGTGTCTCAAGCCGGGCGAAGCCTGACTTGGTATCCAGCTCGCGCAGCTGGCAGAGGCCTGCGGCCATCGCCAGCGGGTTGCCGCTGAGGGTGCCTGCCTGATAGACCGGCCCAATCGGCGCCAGGAAGTCCATGACGTCGCTCCGGCCGCCAAACGCGCCCACCGGCAGCCCGCCGCCGATGACCTTGCCAAAGCAGCTCAGGTCCGGCGTGATGCCCTCGATTCCCTGCACCCCGGCCTTGCCCAGGCGGAAGCCGGTCATGACTTCGTCGAAAATCAACAGCGCGCCGTGCTTGCGCGTGATGGTTGTTAGCAATTCCAGAAATCCCGGCTGCGGCAAAACCAGCCCGGCGTTGGCCGGATAGGATTCCACGATGACTGCCGCAATCTGCTCCCCGGCCGCGGCAAAGGCCGCCTCCAAGGCTGCCGGGTCGTTGTAGGGCAACACGATGGTTAGCTCGGCAAACGCCTTGGGCACCCCGGCGGAGTCCGGCTCGCCGTGGGTCAGCGCGCCCGAACCGGCCGCCACTAACAGCGAGTCGCTGTGCCCGTGGTAACAGCCGTCAAACTTAACAATCTTGTCGCGCCCGGTGAATCCGCGCGCCAGCCGGATGGCCGACATCGTGGCCTCCGTGCCCGAGTTGCACATCCGCACCTTCTGCACCGAGGGCACCCAGTCGACGATGGTGCGGGCCATCTCGACCTCGAACGGGTTGGGGATGCCGAAGGAAATCCCCGACTTGGCCACCTCGTGGATCGTCTGGATCACGCAGATCGGCGCATGCCCTAGGATGTTGGGACCCCAGGACCCGATGTAGTCGATGTAGTTCTTGCCGTCGACGTCCTCAATCCGGCACCCCTTGGCCTTGCGCACAAAAAATGGCTCGCCGCCCACATTGCGGAACGCCCGCACCGGCGAATTGACCCCGCCCGGAATCAGCTCCTGGGCGACCTTGAAAAGTTTGCTCGAAAGATGGCCTGGCATGCCTCCAGCGTGGCCCGAGCGCAGAAAATGCCAATTGAATTCAATCCGGCAAAGGAGTTAGAGTGGCCGCCTCAGGGGCATTTCCCTGCTTTTGTTTTCCCCAATCCGTCTTATAGATACCGGTATGAAAAGCGCCTTTGTGGTCTTCCTCGTGGCTTTCCTGATGCTTCCCCTGGCCGCCAAAAACGAGCGCAAGTCGCTTCTGGACAGCGATCCGGAGGTGATCTACCGGGAGGACTTCGCCAAGGACCGGATCGACCTGCTGGTTGTCAAGCCCGTCGTGGTCTTTGCCACCAAGGAGGGCGGCCGCCAGCTCGGGACCATCCCGGAAGGACGCAAGGTTGAGTTCCTCGGCATGACCCAAAAAGCCTACCGCGTGCGCGGCGAGGGCGTCCATGCCGGCGTCGCCGGTTGGGTCTCACCCCAGTCGCTTGGTTCGAAGGATCCCGAGTTTGTCGAAAACCTCAAAAAAGTCTACGAGCGCCAGATGAAGGTGCGCGAGCTTCTGGCCGCCGAGGAGATTGCCATTGGCATGTCGCTGGACGAAGTCTCACAGGTGTTAGGTAAACCTACCAAGACCACCGTGCGCCAGACCGCCACCGGCCAGGCCGGCAGCTGGGAATATGTCACCTATGATACGATCACCCAGTACCGCACGGTTCAGGATCCGGTGACCGGGCAACTTTTCCGCCAGGCCGTCGGCACCATCCGCGAGGAAAAGGGCAAGACCGTCGTCGAGTTCGCCGATGACTCCGTCACCGCCATCGAGGAAAGCGAGTCCTCCAAGCGCAGGCCCGGCATCGCCATCCTCCCGCCGGTTGTCCTGCGCTGGTAGCCATTGCTTTGCCTGGCGGGATTTTCACCCACAACTACAGCGCCATTGCAGCCGATGCCGGGATGTTTCTCCGTCCCTGCGGGACCTGAGAACTTACCGGGGGTCAGCGTGTACTCACGCGCAGCCCCCGGAACATGTCCCACCACAAATCATGCGCGCGCCCCCATCGGGAAGTAATTTGTTCCATGTTGAAGTTGGAATGAGTTGGAAGAGCACGAACTCGAGAAGATCGCAGAACCGTCCTCAGCCCCAACGGGGCATAAGGCGAGAGCCTAGGGCCAGCGCAGCGCAGCCCTGGGACGTTCCACCCCAAACAAAATCCCGAGCCCCGAAGGGGCGAAACTGCGCGCAGATGCAGCGCGGTTCCGCCCTCACAGGGCGGGAAGATGTATTCAAACAACAACCCAGGGCTGCGCTGCGCTGGCCCTGGACTATCGCCTTTTGCCCCCTTGGGGCACGTTGGGACCAGCGGAGAGTTTATGCCCAACTTCCCCATAGAATTTCTCCGGCAAAGCCAGTTATTTTCGCCGGAGGGGCGCGAGATAGCTGCTAGACTCTGCTGATCCGCTGCGGGGAGACCGCAGAAACGTACTCGTCAGGCTCAGACATCCTGACCTTGGGGGAAATGGGATGACCTCAGCGGCACGTATTTGAGACGCAGGTTGGTGCCTAGGTAGGGGTTTCGGTGGTGTTGAGTTCTTCGCAGAGGCGAGTGACGACGGCGTCGTGAACGGGATTGGCTTGGCCGTGAAGCTCGATGCGCAGTTCGCCTGCGGCCGGATCGGAGTTGGTTGAAGCGTTGGTCTGGCGGGAGGTCTTTGATCTGGACGTTGTCGGCGGTCACTCAAAGTGCACCACCTGATGGTCACTTATTAGGCTTCAAAGTGCACCACTTGCGGATGTGAAACCGCTTCCCACAGAGCACCGTCGAGGTGCTTGGATCGGGGGAGAAGTGGGGGGTGTGATAAATTTTGTGTAAGTGGTTTCCACTGATGTCCCTCATCACCAACAATAAGGACATCAAATGAAATCACCAATTAAGGACGACTTGCTCGACGAGC
>Ga0136639_10000712_pt1 | contig 11434 bp, 1 predicted proteins | sample AntDrymUQ8592106_2_FD_113739 | JGI IMG/M metagenome (GOLD analysis project Ga0136639, IMG submission 113739) | Polar desert sand microbial communities from Dry Valleys, Antarctica - metaG UQ859 (21.06) | ecosystem: Environmental > Terrestrial > Soil > Desert | place: Antarctica: Dry Valley...
GAGAAGAGAAGAGAAGAGAAGAGAAGAGAAGAGAAGAGAAGAGAAGAGCAGCCGAGTCTCTCGGTAATCTTCGAGAGATTCGAGAGAAGAATCTCTCGAAGAGACTCTCTTCTTCTCTTCTCGAGAGAAGAGAAGAGACTCGGTCTTCTTCTCGAATCTCTCGAAGAGATTAAGATTAAAAACCAAGAAGAATGGCGAATAAAGAAAATAAAACCAAACCTTAGGTTGGGGGTAAAGCCCAAGAGGACTTTTTAGTTATAAAATCCTGAGGCTTTACTATATTATAAAGCTTAGACTTTACCCTAAGTTTACATGTTGTATTTGCCACTTTTGTTCTCCTTATGCGCAAAAGCATAAGTGCAGCTAGGCAATGCCAAGTACAACAAAAAATTTGTATATTACTTTTTGTAAAACTGTTAGCTTAGAAATATTAGAATTACATAAACTATTGTTTTTTTTAGTATAAAGCGCTTTATAGCTTTTCCGAATCGAATCGAATCGAGAGATTCGATTCGATTCGATTCGACTCCGAGTCTCTCGATTGCCGAGAGACTGCCCCTTTGGATCTCTGGCCTCTCTCGTCTCTCGGAAACGTAGCAGCTCTAAAAGTTTGAATCTAAACTAATCTAAACTAATATAAACTAATATAAATTTATTTAAATGTTAAACCACTGGTTTTCGATTTAAAACAGAATATAACCTTCCAATGTTATATATTGTCAAATATACCTAGCTTTATAGCTTTATAGCTTTTAGCTTTACTTAGTTTTATTTAAACTAAGCTTTAAAAATAGTCTAACTTATGTATACTACTTTAAAAATAAAAAATGCGCAGCAAAGAGTATTTTCAAAACAGCAAATTGCTACTATCGGTAGTAAAGGATTTAACAAAGAGTGGTTTCCTGGTTTAGATGGGCCTTATCAGTTAAAAAGGTACCCAGGTTTAAGGGTTTGTGCAGATATGCACAAACCTAGCAAAACCCTTAAATCCTATGCTAAGCAAAACTCACAAGCTCTAGAGGGAAGAACTGCAAAGCAATACCTGCGCAACCTTACTAACTTACAAAACCCTAAAAAGCAATATAAAAAAAGACGTGCTTTACCCAACTCTTTAAAAGAATTACAAACAAATAAAGTGTTTTATAATTTTACGTTTGATAAAGGACGTTTAAAAAGTTTAGTTTCATGGTCATTAAAAAACTATGGTGAATATAAAACAATTAACTTATTAGAAAACTTAAAAAAAATAGGCTTTGAATACGCTACAAAAGCAGGGATTTCATTAGGTATTGAAGATTTAAAAATCCCACCAAAAAAGGCATTGCTTTTGTACGAAGCTGAAGAAATTACAAAAACAGCTACGGATCAATATAATAGATCTGAAATTACAGGGGTAGAACGTTTCCAAAGATTAATCGATACGTGGCACCGCACTAGTGAACAGTTAAAACAAGAAGTAATCGACCACTTTGAAAAAACAGATGTTTTAAACCCAGTTTATATGATGGCTTTTTCTGGAGCTCGTGGTAATATTTCTCAAGTAAGACAATTAGTTGGTATGCGAGGATTAATGGCGGATCCTAAGGGTCAAATTATTGACTATGCTATTAAAAGTAACTTTCGTGAAGGTTTAACATTAACTGAATATATTATTTCTTGTTATGGTGCTCGTAAAGGTATTGTTGACACAGCTTTAAGAACAGCAAATGCGGGTTATCTAACACGACGTTTAGTCGATGTAGCTCAACATGTTGTAATTTCGAATTATGATTGTGGTACTAAAAAAGGTATTTTTTTAACAGACATTAAAGAAGGTAATAAAACAATTTATTCACTTCAAACCCGTTTATTAGGGCGTGTTTTAGCACGTGATGTTTCTCTCTCTCTCTCTAAAAAAAATACAGAAAATCAAAAGTTAGGCTTAAACGCTAAAGCGTTAAACCTTGCATTACGAAATAAAGAAATTACAGCCGATTTAGCTTTTGAATTAACAAAACATGCTGGACCAAAGATTTTTGTGCGTTCTCCACTAACATGTGAAACAAAAAAACTTATTTGTCAATTATGTTATGGGTGGAGTTTAGCTCAAGGCAATTTAGTTTCTATTGGTGAAGCAGTAGGTATCGTTGCAGCTCAATCTATTGGTGAACCAGGTACACAATTAACAATGCGAACTTTCCACACTGGTGGGGTATTTTCTGGGGATATTTCAGATCAAATTAGAGCTCCTTACAAAGGCTTTGTACATTACTTTGACAAAATAGCTGGTACATTAATCCGATCACCAGAAGGTAAAATAGCATTTTTAACAAAAGTAGATGGTTCTATGTGTATATATAACAAAGATACTGATATCTCATCAGCAAAAGTTTATAAAATACCTGCTTATACTATTTTAAATTATAAAAACGGTGAAGCTGTTATTGAAAAACAAGTAGTAGCTCAAATTTCCACTATTGCTCGTCAACAAAATATGCGAGATGACTCTGAATTAACTGTTAAATCTATTATTCAAGGTCAGTTTTTTGTTAAAACATTACAAATCGAAGAAAATTTTATCGGACCAAAAATTAAAAACTCTGCTTCTTCTTCTTCGCCAGATGAGAGATCCCCTTTGGGGAACAAAGAGAATAGGTTTTTACCAAAGGAATCTGAGAAATTCAGATTAAAAACCAAGAAGAAGAACCCAGAGGGGCAGGAAAAGTTAAACCTCGACTTTGATAATACAAACGCTGATAATATAGACTCTGATAACAATATTAACCCACTTCTTATGACTAAAGTAATGGCCTCTTGGGACTGGGGTTATGCTTGGATTTTATCTTGTAAACTGTATCGTATTCCGATTTTTGGGCAAGTGCTTACCGATGAATTAAATTTATTTCCACAATTTGGTGATTTTGTCGATCGAAATAGTATTATGTCAAAAATTAAATGGGTTTTGCCACCTCATGGTGGACACTATACGTTTGTGGATAATTCAGGTTCTCAAAATACCAATCCGTATACTTTAGGTTTATCAAAGGTAAATACTAAAGGGTTGCTACGCTTCCGCTATTCCCGAAGGGAGGAACCGGATCTCTCGGGGTCTCTCGCAAACCTTTTAACTAAAGAAAATAATAAATTTATAAACAAATTTTATAATACAACAAAAAAATTAGATAAAAAAAATATAAATTTTATTTTTAAAAGTATAAATATCAAAAAAAATCTTTTAAATTTAGATATTGATAAAATCTATTATCACAAAAATGGTTACTTTTTAGAAAATAAAGATTTTTTACTTTATTTACCGTCTAATTTAAAAGGTTTAAATGCTACACATAATAACTGGAAAGATTTTAAACATAGTTTAAACAACGATACCAACAAACAGTTAAATACATATAATTTTTATAAACCGCTGAATGAATTATCAAAATTTTTTGGTATTCAAGTTTTTCCAAAACATGCTTTTTTTAAAGGTATCGGTTTACTTACATCTGAAAACCAGTTTTCTTCTGTTTACAAAGGTTTAGCTCTACCCCAAGGTTTTGTTTTGAATTCTAAAAACAGTGGTTTGTCAAAGTCTGAGCCAGAGATAACCTTTCTACCGGATCTCTCGGGTATCTCTGGCTACGCTTCTCCCCTTAAACAATTCCAAACCAGTAACGAATCAACTAATTTGACGAGAGAGGCCAGAGATCCGAAAAGGCAGTTTGGTACAAACTTTTGTTCAGGTCGTGTCTTAAGATTTTTAAAGGCTTGGAAAGGTTCGAACATGCCTGTGCAAAACTACACACGAGAGACTGCCCCAAAGGGGCAGTCTCTCCAAATCAAAAACCGTACATATAACTCTGGTAATTTTAATTTATTAAAAACACTAGTACAACAGTTGAATACTAAAACAAATCCCCAACAAAAAGGACTTTTATCTATGCTAAAACAAAAATTAACTCGCTCTAATATTACACATAATAGTTTTACTACCCATACATTCTTAAGATCAAGGGTCTCTCCTTTGCAAGGGTATCTCTGGCTAGGGAAAAGCGGGATCTCTGGCGAGTCTCTGGCAAGGGTTTCCCCCTTCTTTTCTGAGAGACTCCGAGAGACTCCGCAGAGCGGAAGGAATATGCGGAACTCTTCGGTTCCGCATTTCCGCAGAGCGGAGTCTCTCGGAAAAGAAAAGCATGCCTGTGCAACCTTATCGACAAAATCTTTAAGCAATGCTTCAGATTTTATCAAATCTGGTTTGCGCATACCTGCCCAAAACTTTAAAAACTATTTAGTTTTATTCAATAAGAAATCTCTTTTGAATAAATTTGTGTTTACTGGAGAAACAAACCCTAAATTATACAGTTTAAACCAAAATTCTAAGAATATTAACTATTATAAGCATATTAACTATAATGGTTCCCAAAACTCAACAAACCCCAATATAAACTCTGGGGGCCCAATAATAAACAAAAAAGATTTTGGTGTTTTAACGTCTAATTTTTTTGGTAAAAAAACCATTTTAGATAGTTTTAGTAATAGCAATCTTATAATATTGAATGCTAATGGGTTGCTTTCGCCGCTTCTTGCCCGAGAGACTGCCCCGAGTATCTCATCTCTGGGGCTGCTCGAGTCTCTCGGGGGCACTTTGCAAAATGTACAAACTAAAACAATTACAAATAAAAAGAATTATAACTCTAAAAATACTAAAACAGCCAACGAATTTGCTACACCTTATAATCTTTTAGATTTATGGAAAACTAAATTCAAACCCTACCGTCTTAACGTTAAACCAAATTTTTCGTTATTTAATAACAGCTCTAACGTTTTAAGCCAAAACTCTAATACAGACGTAACATTAAATTCTGAGTTATTAAAAATAAATAATAATAAAGCTAGTAATTGGTATAACTCGTTAAACCAATTTACATCTACTTTAACTCAGGTTGATAATAAAAATGTTTTAGTAAATAGTTCTTGGTTTTTGTCTTCTTCTTCTTCGCCAGATGAAAGATCCCCTTTGGGGAAGAAAAAGGCTAGGTTTTTAATCTCTCCTTTGGTAAAAACCAAGAAGAAGGCAAACATCAAGCATTTAAAAAAGAAACTACAAACACACAAAACATTGAATAACAGTTTTGATTTGGAGAGACGAGAGAAGCCAGAGATCCAAAGGGTTCCGCATAGCGGAAGACATGTACACACTTTTTACAAACTTGTAAAAAGCAAAGGCGCAGCACAACAACTTGGTTTAAACAGTTATGCTATCTCTGGCGAGAGACTGCCTTCGATTCCCCATACTGGCCAAATTCTTAGCCAAATGTCTAAAATCTTAAACACTAAATCTTTAGAAACTATAAAATCTTTTCCGCATAAATTAAATACAGAAGGTAGTCTATTTCAAAAAAATAGCCAGTTCGAAAAAGTTTTCGGTCGAAAACATATATTAGAGAATTTATTACAAAATAAATATTTATTTGTATCTATTGGCAATAATTCAAGCAAAACACGTAAAGCAAACGGCTCTTGGCTTGTACCAAAGGAATCTGAGAGATTCAGATTACAAACCAATAACCCTTGTACAAACCAAAATTTTGACCATAATAGGTTTAAGGTTCTTTTTAATTCTTTAAAATTTGTAGCGTTTAAACGACACTCGAAAAGGTTTGTACAAGCATGTACAAATTTAAATTATAATTTAAATTTTAAAATCCAGCCTTATTTTAAAACGACATCAAAGGTGGTTACTTTGCGAGAGATTCCCCAAGTCTCTCGGGTATCTCTGGCCAATACTATAGACTCGCCAGAGATAGCCAATACTATAGATTCGCAATCGAAGGGTGGAGAGCAAAGTAATACCTGCAAGACCAGAAATTATAATACTAAAGCATTTTCTTTTCTTTGTTCTAAGCATTTAGGTTTAGGCATAATAAATGGTTTGCTTCTTCTTAGCCACATTCCCCGAGAGACTGCCAAAGATACCCTTAGGGTATCTCTGGCTCGGGCCCAAAGGGGAAAAAGTGTTATAACAGTTAAAATCAAACAGATCAAATTCTTTTATAAGTTATACTACAAAATTTTAAACAATAGCTTGGACTTTAGTTTAAGGTTTGGGCAGGTATTACCAAGCAAAACAAACACAATGTCTATGCAAAGCAAAGAGTTGCTTTTCCAGAGATCCGCAATAGCTACACAACCCAATAGTGTATATACTACAAAACATTCTTCTAATTATAATATGATATTATGTTTTAGCCAAAACATTTTAAACTGGTTTTTACCTAAACAAGATAAAATCAATGTATTAAATGTATTAAATGTATTAACAAAACCTTTTGTTAATAATGGTGATAGGTTTGCACAAGCCTGTGCAAACAATACATTAAGTAAGAACAAAGCAAAAAGTAAATATAAAGCTTTACATTTATATAATAAAGGTCTAGCTAAAGCTTTGGTTTGTTGCTCCGAGAGACTTGGGGCAGGTATGTCTACATCTTTTAATAAAAAAGCTTATAATTTATTTAATGCTACACTCTATATTCAAAAACAACAAGCATTTCAAACTTTAATAAATAAAAAAGTAGGTACGCTAATTCAAATGTGGAGAAGTTTGCAAAACCTACAAGACTCTAGCAAAGCGTTTAAACAAAATAATAGTTATAATACACTTGTTTATAAAACATTTGCTAATAACGTAATGCATACAAAATATTTTGATCAAACGTTAATAAGAACGGGAGGTTTTGTATTTGATTATTATAACAACCCTTGGTTTAATTCTTTAAAATCAAACCAATCTTTAAAAACTTTAAATATAAACAGCCAAATTCTAACGCCTTGTATTTTTGATAAACAAATGTTTTATAGCATGTTTACTCCTGGTTTTGTTTACACAGAACAAAACAATAGGTTTAGCGCTTTAGCTGTACCTCAACCCCAACTAAATAAATCGAATTCTTTACAGGGTTTAAAAGAATGGCTTGAGTATCGCAAAAATAAGAAATTATTAAAAGAATCTAACAATAACAACGATGCTTGCTTCACACCAAACTTCAAATGGTATGTAAATCCAAATACCAAAACAGCACCTCGTTTTTTACCTTCAGAATTCATTAAACTAGATAAAAATAGTTTTAAAACAGATCAAACAACACCTAATACAAACCCTAAAATGCCTGCACTTTCACTTCTTTTCTTCGCCTTCGCCAAAGGCGAAGGCGAACGCAAAGAAAAAGGCAAAGAAAAAGGTAAAGAAAAAGGTAAAGAAAAAGGCGAACGCAACGGAGGTACAGTAAGTTATTTACAATTTCAAAAAGTACAAAGATTAAATTACACCAATGATTTTATTTCAAAAAACATTTTACAAAATAGTTTTTGTAAAGCATTGCCTACATCCCAACCGAGTTGTACACCAAAACTTAACATTAGCACTTCTAAAAAGAACTCTTTAAAAAAATTAGGTTTATTAAAGATTTTATACAATTCTAAATCTCTACCAAAACTACAAAATGCTAAAACAAATAAACCCCTAAATTTTAAATTACATCTTTTACAAGAAAGCTATCTTGCCCCTTTGAGGCCCGAGAGACTCGGTTCTTCTTCTGAGAGATCCCCTTTGGGTATTTCTGGTAACCCTAAGGGTATCTCTGGCCTCTCTCGTCTCTCGAAAAAGGCTAGGTTTTTACCAAAGGAATCTGAGAGATTCAGATTAAAAACCAATTTTTCCCTAGCCAGAGATACCCTTCCCAGAGATACCCTTCCCAGAGATACCCTTCCCAGAGATACCCTTCCCAGAGATACCCTTCCAACCTTTAGAGTTGAAAGGGTATCTCTGGCAGTCTCTCGGGAGTCTCTCGGAGAGGAATCTTTAGGGTTAGGAAACCTTAAGCCATTAGTGGCAAAGCGTAGCTTTACTTTAGCTAAAGCTAAAAAGCTTAACCAAAATATAAAAAACGTTTATATTTTATATAAAAATGGTATGAATCAGACTTTACAATTTAATAATAAAGTTTGGCTAAAATCTATTTTTAATAAACAATTAAGTAGCTATGCTAAAAGTCCTTTATCAAAAATACCAAATGCTTATTTAGAAATTGTACCATATGCGTTTAATTCTAAGAGTTTTAGTTTGGTTTCTGCCCCGAGAGACTTGGGGCCCTTACAACCCGAGAGATTGCAAGGGCTAAGCGGAATACCTCTAAACGGTAACGCTTGGAATATCAAACCAAACAAAAAAGTTTTAAATAAAGGTTTAAATAAAGGTTTAAATAGGTCTGTAAAAATAGACGACAGTTATACATCCCAGGGTTTTAATCTGTTTACATTTAAAAACACTAATGTAAAAATGCTTTGGTCGTTGTCAAACAGGTACACAAGTACTCTTTTAAATAACACTCATAAAGTTAACTTACACTCATACATTATAACATATAACGTTCCATCGGGTGTTTTTGATTATCAATTTAAAAAAGTTGATATTTGTGTAAATCATTTAGTGCATACGAATATATTAGTATATAGTTTATTAAAACTTGAAAAAAGTTTAAATGTTATAGTTCAGCAAGGTACAAAACAAAACCCTTCTTTAAGCAGTAACCAATTGAGCGTTTCTACTATATTAACAAAAGTATTATCTTATTATAGTAATTTAAGCTTGCGCTACACCGCTAACGCCGCTAACGGTGTAGTTACGTTAAACAAATATAACAACATAGAAATTAAAAAAAGTAAACAAAATATTCTAAATACATTTAGACGCACAAAGCAAGCGAGAGACTGCGGATCTCTGGCAGTCTCTCGCAAATATATGCCTTCAGAATTCGCCTTGCCAGAGATACCCTTAAGGTTGCAAGGGCCCAAAGGGGAAAAACGCAAGGGGAGAGATGAATCTCTGGCATCTCTGGTAAATTTATCGTTTTTTACATATAAAAAAGCCCTTTGTGCATTGTTAAATAGTGTTTGTTTTGAACTAAATTTAATTTTAAAATATAGAAATTATAAATATGGTTTAAAACCATTAGCTTTACAAGGTAATAGAAATCTAAACTTTAATATAAACCAAAGTAAAGCTTTAGATTTACTGCGTTCTCAATCTAAGCTCCAATCGTTAGTTTTACCTCAACGTAGTTCAAGGTTTAACGCTAAAGCGTTAAACCAAAATATATCTTTTAACTATTTTAAAACAAACTATAAAGTTTATTTTGATAATATAAACTATGCATTAAATAGTTTAGCAAATACTTCTTTTTTAAGTTCTTATACTGGAGAAATTATTAAACAACCATTAAATCCAAATGCTTTAGGGTTAAACTCTAATCTTTTAATTAACAAACTATTATCTCACGCTACAAATATTACAGATTATAGTTCTAACGAACAAAACTTCCCTTATGTTAAAAAAAGAATAATGTTAAATAACAAACAAAGATGCTTGTTATTAACTAAAAAAGATTTAGTTAGCTATAAATTTAGTCTAAAACACAAAAGCGATACTGCTCAAACGTTACCTTCCCGAGAGATTGCAATCTCTCGGGAAGGTTTAGGCAACGGTTTAGCTAATGATTCTACTAATGCAAGGTTTAACGCTAAAATGTTAAACCCAAAATTTAACTATAGTCAAAACTGGTTAAATAATAACTATAACCAGATTATTTCGAAACCCTTTTCGCAAAGTGTAAAAGATTCAAATACATGTAGTTTAAGGTTAAACGCTAAAGCTAACGCGTTAAACCATATAGGGTCAGAATCTAACAATGAAAAAACTAAATCTTTGCTCCTTCGGAGCCAGAGATCTCCACGTCAAACATTAGAATTATGGTCTAAATTAAAAAACCCTAGGTTTGTCTATACTGGCCAAACCAAACAAGAAAAAGCTAAAAATGCTAAAATATGCTTTGATCAAATATCTCCTAGTAAAATAGGTTCTTTTATTTTACGCGGTGATATTGCACAAAAAGAATTTGACTACATTCCACATGATTTTACACAAAATAGCATTGCCAGAGATGCCTTCGATTCCGCAATTCCGCAATCCGAGAGACGCCAAGCGGAGTCTCTCGGAGTCTCTCGGAGTCTCTCGGGGTCTCTCGGAAAATCAATGCAGTCTCTCGCAAAAGCAAGCAGTCTCTCGCAAAAAAGTTTCGCTAAAGCATACAGTATTTCAGGTCAAATCGTACATATGAATAAAGAACAAATTACAGTACGTAGAGCTCAACCAATTTTTATTTCAGCTAAAAGTACGTTCCACGCATTCCATGGTGATTTTGTTCAAAATAAAGAACAAGTTATTACTCTAATTTATCAAAAACTTAAAACAGGGGATATTATTCAAGGTATTCCTAAAGTAGAACAATTCTTTGAAGCACGTACTACAAAACGAGGTCGTTTATTTAGAGATAATTTACCTAATTTATTAAAAGGTTTATTTATAAAATATTTTGTGCATAGTGTTAAACTATTAAAACAAGGTTTTACGGATGTAAAAACGGCTAGTCTAAAAGCTTTTACAAAAGACGATAAAGTTTTTAACGATTTAAACAAATACAGTCCTTTTAAAGACAATGTTGCAAATTTAGATTTTACTTATTTAGCTTTACAATGGGCTGTAAAACAAAGTTTTTATAAAATTCAACAAATTGCTGTGGATGGTGTTTTACGAGTTTATAGATCTCAAGGCGTTACTATTTCGGATAAACACCTTGAGATCATTGTAAAACAAATGACTACTAAAGTGCGTGTAATCCAAGGTGGTCAAACAGGTTTCTTTCCTGGTGAATTAGTAGATTTAGATTTTGTTGAAACAATAAATAGTAGTCTTACTATGAATCATCAAGACTATAATAGCAAAGCACCTTTAGCTATTTATTATGAACCCGTTATTTTAGGTATTACAAAAGCTTCTTTACAAGTTGATAGCTTTTTATCTTCGGCAAGTTTCCAACAAACAGCACGAATTCTTAGCCAATCAGCTATTTTTAATAAAAAAGATTTTTTAAAAGGTGTTAAAGAAAATGTTATCTTAGGTAATTTAGTTCCAGCAGGTACTGGTTATTTAATTAGTTTTTTTGATTAAAAGTTTTTTGGTTATTCCTCCCTATTCCTGGGGTATCTCTGGCTACGCAAAACCCTTGCTCCCTTAGGGTTGCAAGGGTTTTGCGTAGCCAGAGATACCCTTTGGTTCCTTTTCCTTGCCCCTTGGTTTTTAATCTGAATCTCTCGATGACCGAGTCTCTTCTCTCGAGATTCGAGAGATTCGAGAAGAGAAGAGAGTCTCTTCGAGAGATTCTTCTCTCGAAGGAAGATTCCCTTTGGTAAAAACCTAGGGGCAAACCTTTCCTTCCTTTTTCCCCTTCTTTTCCTTGCTAGGTTTTTAATCTGAATCTCTCGATGACCGAGTCTCTTCTCTTCTCTCGAGATTCGAGAGATTCGAGAAGAGAAGAGAGTCTCTTCTTCTCGAATCTCTCGA
>Ga0136639_10000713_pt1 | contig 11433 bp, 8 predicted proteins | sample AntDrymUQ8592106_2_FD_113739 | JGI IMG/M metagenome (GOLD analysis project Ga0136639, IMG submission 113739) | Polar desert sand microbial communities from Dry Valleys, Antarctica - metaG UQ859 (21.06) | ecosystem: Environmental > Terrestrial > Soil > Desert | place: Antarctica: Dry Valley...
AACTTTGTTTTGATGCAAGCTGTGAGGATCGTGAGTAATGCGTCTCCCCGTCCCCTCGCTGAAAATAATCAGATCGACAGACAACTCCATTGTTATAATCTGAGAAAGTACGATCGGGATAAATTCGTGTTTATCCTGACTATCTTCATCACAATTCATTTGCAAGATTGCTTGCGTATTTAGCGATCGATGAGTATCCGACCCAAAAGTTACCGCCAAGATCGAGTTGGGGGCGTGCAAATAGGATCGATCGCCCTCGTCGCGCTCGTCCTTACTAGTTGCAATGCTGCGCCCAAGGATGGTGCCGACGCTCAGACTAGACCTGGTGGTGTCCAGGCACAGGTGACTGCTGTAGATGTTGCGATCGCGACTACAGCCCCCCTAACAGCCATCAGAGAATACACTGGGACGACTCAACCCCGCCAAGAAGTAGCGATCCGCGCTCAGGCAGAAGGGCAGTTGCGACAATTGAATGTAGATGTAGGCGATCGAGTCAAGCAGGGTCAAAAGTTGGCGCAGATCGATGACTCAATTTTGACAGCAGCCACAGCCGAAGCCGAAGCCGAATTAGCATCGCGCCGCACTGAAATCAGTCAATTTCAGATCCAAGTCAGCGATGCCAGAACTCAGGTAGAACAAAATCGATTGCAGCTTCAGCAAGCCCAGTCCGATGCGGTTCGATACAATAATCTTGCCAAATCGGGAGCTGTCTCGCAGCAGCAAGCAGAACAATTTCGCACCCAAGCCAAAACAGCAGCGCAAGTACTCCAATCGTCACAAGCCAAAGTCCGTGCCGCTCAACAAGCGATTGTGGTGGCAAATAGTCGGATTACCGCTCAACAAGCAGTAGTCGCTCAACAACGACAGCGGCGATCTTATGCTGTGGTCACAGCTCCGATCTCTGGCACAGTCCTGACTCGATCGACCGAACCAGGCAATCTGATCCAAGTAGGTAACGAACTGCTGCGGTTGGGCGACTTTAGTCAAGCTAAGGTGACAGTGCAAGTCTCCGAACTCGATTTGGCAAATGTCCGGCTCGGTAGCAGTGCCAAGATCGAGCTGGATGCCTTTCCCCAGGAACGATTTGTGGGTAAAGTTACTCAGATTTCGCCTGCTGCCAATCCGACATCCCGCCTCATCCCTGTCGAAATGACCATCCCCAATCCCAATGGCAAAGTTGGTAGCGGTTTGCTGGCACGGGCAACTTTTGTCCAAGCTAGCTCAAATCAATTCGTCATCCCCTTGTCAGCTCTCCAAGACGATCGCGCTACCACTAAATCCACGCCATCAAGTAATGGAGCCAGGAGTCCAGCTCCAACCACAGATTCAGGTGGCTCTAAAGTGAATCGTACTAGTGGGACATTATTTGCGATCGTCCGTCAAGGTGAACAAGCTAAGGTTACTGCTCGGGCGGTGACGCTGGGTCAACAAATCGATGGCAAGGTTCAAGTTCTCTCTGGTCTCAATTCTGGCGAACGCTTTGTTGCTCGTGCTAGTAAGCCGCTTAAGGATGGGGAAGCGGTGCGGTTGAGTATTTTATCTGCTAAGTGATGAGTTATTGTGCGTGGCGGAGCGGCAAACGATGTGTATTAGTGGGCTGCGATTCTTCTAGCGGAGGCAGAACCCGGATCTGGGGGTACCGACCCCCAGCCCCCCCGTTGAGAGGCGGAACGCTGTCTTGATTTGCTAAACCGTCGGGGAACCCGACGAGCGCAAATCGCCGCCCTCTCAAACTCTCCTGCGTATGGTTCGATCTGTGTGCTAGCGTGGTGCGGCATTCACTCCACTCTGGATTTTAGTTGGAAGTTACTAATTAACGTCATAAGTAGGGTGGGCACTGCCCACCAGCTAGGTTTGAGACACAACTACTTACTTATATATGTTGAGTAAATGGGACGATCGAAACGTCCATTCCTCGTAAATCTTGAGTGGGGAATTAACGAGGATTGAATCCCGGCATTATTTTCTAATCTAGCAACTAATCGATCGATGCAAAACCCTCCTACCTCCGGCTTTAGCCTTAGTACCCTCTCGATCCGGCAGTATATCGGTACCCTGATGCTGACGCTGACTGTCATCGTGGTGGGGATCTTCTTTATTACTCAATTGCCCGTCGATCTGCTCCCGTCGATTACTTATCCTCGGATCGGCGTTCGCTTGGAGGCACCGGGAATTTCCCCGGAAGTCGCGATCGATGAAATCACCCGCCCCCTGGAAGAAGCCCTGTCTACCACCGATGGTGTTGTCCAAATCTACTCCCAAACCCGTGAGGGACAAGTCAACCTCGACCTGTATTTTAACCCTGGCAGTAATATAGACCAAGCCCTGAACGATACTACCGCCGCTTTTAACCGCAACCGCAACCAGTTACCCGACTCGATCGAGGAACCTCGCCTATTTAAATTCGATCCTTCTCAGCTTCCTGTCTATGAACTGGCTCTGACTGCGCCTTCGCTTCAAGCTGTAGACCTGCGGATCTTTGCCGATGAAGAACTCGCGCGCGAACTGAGTATCGTCCCTGGCGTGGCTGCTGCCGCTGTTTCTGGTGGTGTCCAAGAGGAAGTCCGCGTCAATATCGACCTCAATCGGCTCCAATCGCTGGGAATTAGCCTCCCCAATGTCTTGGATCAACTCACCCAACGCAATCAAGATGTCTCTGGCGGACGCATTCGCGGTGACAATTCCGAACCCCTCACCCGTGCCGTCGGACGCTTTCAGAATGCCAGCGAGATTCGCGATCTCGCATTTGCGACTGGGGGACAAACGATAGCGACTACTACACCCCAATCTAGTGCTACTCCAGTCCCGATGCAGCGGGTCTACTTGCGAGATTTTGCCCAGGTCATCGATGGTACTGAAGAGGAGCGGGTACTGGTCGATCTCAATCGTCAGAAAGCAGTCAAAATCAGCATCCAGAAACAGTCGGATGCCAATACGGTATCGGTTGTAGATGCTGTCAAACAGCGGATCGAGGCATTACGGCGATCGGGGACGATCCCCGCCGATATGGTCGTCACACCGACGTTAGATGAGTCGAAGTTCATTCGTAACTCCCTGGCGAATGTGATTACTTCTGGGCTATCTGGTGCCCTCTTAGCGGCGATTTCGGTGTTTATCTTCCTTGGCTCTTTACGCCAGACGTTGATTATCGCCCTGACGATTCCACTCTGTACCCTGGCTGCGGCGATCGTGATGAAGTTATCGGGCTTCTCACTGAATATTTTTAGTTTGGGGGGACTGGCAATCAGTGTCGGACAAGCGATCGATACTTCGATCGTCATTCTTGAAAATGTCAGCAACCGAGTCGCCGCACTGAAACTCGATCGCGAACACGGTCATCATGCTGGTGATTATGCCAGTGAGGCGATCGCCGCCGTCGAAGAGAGTAGCCGGGAGGTAGAATCATCGCTAGTCGCTGCGACGGCGACAAATTTAGTCTCGGTGCTCCCGTTTGTCCTGGTGGGCGGCTTTGTTTCGCTACTATTTAACGAGCTAGTTCTGACGATTTGTTTTGCGATAACTGCCTCCCTAATTGTCGCCCTTACTGTCGTCCCGATGCTCTCAGCCCGATTATTCTCGATCGAGCGATCGAGTGGCTTAAATCGGCTGTGGGCATTACGGACATTCAGCCAAAAACTTGAAGGCGGCACGCGATCGTATGGCAATATCCTCGCCAAAGTCATCCGCCGTCCGGCGATCGTCGTCATCGCTGCATCGATCTTTTTAGGCGGTAGTGGTGCCCTGATGGTGGGGCAAATTCCCCAAGAAATTCTCCCTCGGATTAGTACCGGACAAGCAAACGTCAACGTCCAATTTCCCTCCGGTACCTCCCTCGCCACCAATCGCCGCGTGATGGCAGCAGTTGATGATGTATTACTCAAACAACCAGAGACAGAATATGTCTTCACTACTACTGGCGGTGCGCTGTTTGGGACTACCGTATCTGCCAATCCCGCCCGGAGTTCGAGCAGTGTCACCCTCAAAGCCGGTACCAATATCCAGGAATTTACCGATCGCACCACGCGGGCAATGAATCAACTCAACCTCGCCGGGATTCGCGTCCGCGTATCTGCCGGCTCAGTGCGTGGCTTAACCCTCAGTAACTCCCCCCTGCGCGGTGCCGATGTCGATGTCGTCCTTGAGGGGCAAGACTCGGAAGTACTCAAACAAGCCGGACGGCAAGTATTGGCAGCACTAGACGATCGCGTGAAATTAGCGGCCTTCCGACCCGATGCTGACGATCGCCAGCCTGAAATCCAAATTCGCCCCAACTGGAAACGCGCTAGTGAGCTGGGTCTGACGACTCAAGCGATCGGTAGCACGATCCAAACCGCGCTTGAAGGTTCGGTACCCACGCAATTGCAGCGGAACGAGCGGCTAGTGGACGTGCGCGTGCAGTTGAATCAGGATCTGCTCAAGCAACCCTCTCAGCTTGCACAATTGCCGCTATTTGTCAACAATAATGCTCTCATCCGCCTAAGCGATGTCGCGACGATTAGTGAGGGACAAGCACCAGGTGAAATTCAACGCATCAACCAACGCCCCGTATTTCTCATCGCCGGTAACCTCACTAAAGGTGCGAGTCTGGGTGCCGCCCTCGCCGAAGTCCAGCAAGTAGTCTCGACCCTAGATCTGCCCGACGGCATCACGGTATTACCCAGCTACGCCGGACAAACCAACCAAGAACTCCAAAGTGCCTTAGTCTCCCTGGGCAGTTTAGCAGCCTTTTTGGTGTTCGTCGTCATGGCAGTACAATACAACTCGATTATCGATCCACTGGTGATTATTCTCACCGTCCCCCTCGCCCTCGTCGGCGGGATTTTTGGCTTATATATTACCCAAACCGCGATCGGGATTACCGTCGTCGTCGGTGCAGTGCTACTAGTGGGCATCGTCGTCAACAACGCCATTATCATGATCGAAACCGCTAACCAAATCCGTGCCGAATCAGGACTAGATCGACCCAGTGCCATCCTGAAAGCCGCGCCCCAACGCCTCCGCCCGATCCTGATGACGACCATCACCACCGTCTTGGGACTGTTCCCCCTCGCCCTCGGCATCGGTGAAGGCTCGGAATTTTTGCAACCATTAGGGATTGTCGTTTTCGCTGGTTTAACCCTCTCCACCCTGCTGACACTCTTTATCATCCCTTGCTTTTACGTACTCCTGCACGATATCTTCAAGCGCGATCTAGGGATCGGCAAATTATTCGATCGTACCCATAAGTCCAGAGCCTAGAGCCTCAAACCCTAAAGCCTGGAAACCCAAACCCCAAGCCCCAAACTCTAAACTCTAAACCCTAAAGCCTAAAGCCTAAAACCTAAAGTCTAGATTGACGCAATTTATGTCAAGATTGGGAGAGTAAATCTGTGGGATTGGGTACATACTCACAAACCCATCACCCCGAGCAAACTACCTATTTTTAGATCTAGCTCATGCCTAATCAAACTCAACTGTGGTTTCAACCGTTAATCTGGATGGATTTTCGATTGGCGGTAATATTTACAGTGCTGATCCCACTGATTCTACTACTGTGGGCATTCGCTCAAAAAACGGTAGTAATCCAGCATTTATTGACGATCTATTGGCGGGTTGCCAGCCTACTGGTAATTACCGTGTATTTACAGATTGGTGGCTTATCAATTAGTTTTGTCACGTCTTTTGTCGCGCAAACATTGATTCCACTGTCATTATGGTTCTGGGCAGATCTTAACGAAGAGATTGCCGATTTACCCGATCGTCCACTCAAGCTCGGCTTCACAGCTTGGCGATGGGCAACTACACTTTACTCTACCGTGAGTGCGCTCGCGCTCGTGCCCTTTCTGTCCTGCGCCTTTGGTAGTGCCCAAACCGATGAGTGTCAGGCTTGGTTCCAACCATCCTGGCTCTATTACCAATTTTTTCATGCCAACTCCAAGCCAGAATTCCTCAGCTTGCTGGCCATCTTGGGTTTAGCTATTTATACCCTATCTTTTGGTTACTTTTTAGTTGTCCGGCTCGGCAAACAAGGTCGCTCGGCAATGGTAGGGGATGAATAAATAATTAATAATTGATAATTGATAATTGATATTTTTGGAGCCAGTAGGGTGGGCATTGCCCACCAGTGGGGTTTTAGGTAGTTTACCTATCGCAATATCGATTGAGAATAGATCTCATATGAAAGTAAAATTACAGTCTTTATTAGTACTGTTTTCATCTGAAATTCTCACTATTCACTATTCACTATTCACTATTCACTATCCCCTATCCCCTACCCCCTACCCCCTAAATTCCTACAATTCGATCGCGGCACTCACACCAAGATAATTTTCTAACAGTAGCTGTAAATAACGACGAGCGATCGCCGTGAGCTGACATCTAGCAATTGCTAGGCGTGGGTGGTGATTTTTGACATCGCCGAAGATCTGACAGTAACGATAAAACTCCAGCCAACTTTGAGCCAGATCGAGCGTTAATTTATCCCAATTTGGCGATCGTTGCTGCCCGATTTGCGGCTGGCTGACAACCCCGACTGAGCCTACCCAACTTTGCGCGTAGATACTGTCTAAAACCCTCATTAAGACCTGAATTAGTCGTTGCTCTGCTGGATGCTCGAATTGGCTCTTTACCACTGCTCCCAGCGGATTTTCATGGCAAGCTCGACTCTCCACAGGAGAGGCTGCGCCAACGCCTTCTGGGGCGACAATTTGCCAATCATCCGTAACGATCGCTAATTTCTCAGCCGCCGCCAATTTCAAGCACGAACAGCACCGGGCATGTGCGTAGATCGCCACACTAGCGGCCGATCGACACTCGGGATTTCGCTGCAAATTGAGTGGCAAATCGTGGATATAATTTAGCCACCGCTCGATCGATTCAACGGTAACTCGAACATAAATATACCCCGCCTCGTTATACCAGCAATCGGATTTCAGCGCGGAACTTGGATCGGCACATCCCGTAGCTGCAAAATTTTGACAGATTTCTAGGAAATTAAATGATGATTTTGCCGCCAATCGATGTGCGATCGTGCTGACATACTGGTATGGTGATGTTGTCACTAACCTAATCGAAGATTTACACTGCCAATGCCAAGACCTGTCTGAAGCTGACTCAGTAGCTAAATTGTCACAATTATGTGGTGAGCTTACGTAAAATTGCGGAACCATCAACTGCAAATAGTCGGCAATCGCGCCCGCAATTGTCGGTGACATTGGTAGTAAAATCGGGTCTGAGCCAGGAAAAATCTTCACGTTCATACCCCGGTCGCAAATTTACGTAGTACATTCCAGACCAAATAAAATGATTCACTACATCAAAATACATGTAGAATCATTGAAAATCATGTGCCGTTCTGCTGGTTTGTTATGCACTCATCATCTACCCCACCCAAAAACAATACTCGTTCGTTTTCAACTTGGCACCGACTCCTAGATTGGGCACAAGAACACTACCGTTACCGAACGTTTGCCAAAGATGCTCAGATTCCGACTCGATCGGGTTTACTATACCTAGTTCAGCGTGGTACCATCCGCCTGAATGGGACGGCGGAATCGGAACCACCAGCGTATCCCCACCAAAATAGTACCCCGATCGAGTTCCAACTTCATAGCGGCGATGAAACTTTCCTCGGTTTTGTCGGCGCGGGGCAACCATTTGAAATTATCGATCGATCGCCGTTTACGCTCCAAGCCTTTGCCCATACAGATAACACTTCAATCTTCTGGATGTACTGGCACGATCTCGAAAACTTCCCCAGTTTTCGGCGCGAGATCCTCGACTCTTTTCGTTATCAACACCAACGGAAATTATTATGGCTCAATACTCTGGGACAACGCCACACGATCGAACGCCTACTGGGCTATCTCACCCTCTTGATCGAAGAATTTGGCGAACCCTGTAAAGAAGGGTATTTCTTGCCATTCCCCCTCACTCACGCCCAAATTGCCAGTGCCATCGGCACTACCCGCGTCACAGTTACCAGGCTGATGAAGGAATTGCGCGAAGAACGCAAAGCCATCCATATCAAAGAAGATAATCTGATCTGCTTGCTCTCTCCCCCGCAACCAGACTAAGAGCTAATTCTGGCGATCGTCATCGCGATCGTTGAATAGCTCTTTAAGCTACACTAAAGATTAATTGTTCATTTAACTGCGCTATCCTCATGATTTTGCCAGGTGATACCATCCGCGTCAAAAATATCAACGATATCTACTACGGATTCCAAGGATTCGCCCAACGAATCACCGACGGCAAAGTAGCCATGTTCATTGAAGGCGGTAACTGGGATAAACTGGTCAGCTTTCGCCTCAGCGAAGTCGAAGCAGTCGATGTGACTAAGAAGTAATTTAGGGGGTAGAGGGTAGAGGGTAGAGGGTAGAGGAGGGATTTCGGATCGAAACCCCACACCCCAGTCCCCAGTCCCCAATCCCCCGTCCTCAATTTTTGCATCACTCGAATTTGTATGTTCGACTTACAAGGACTAAATATTTATCTCATCGGCATGATGGGTTGTGGTAAAAGTACCATCGGCCCATTACTTGCCACTCAATTGGGCTACAATTTTCTCGATACCGATACCACGATCGAAAAGTTAGTCTCTCAAAGCATTGCCGAACTCTTCCAAACCGTCGGCGAACCAGAATTTCGCAAAATCGAAACCCAAGTCCTTGCTGAAGTCTCCGCTTATGTGCGCCTCATCGTCGCCACAGGTGGCGGCATCGCCATCGAGCCTGAAAACTGGAATCACCTCCATCAAGGCTTAGTGATCTGGCTCGATCCATCTGTAGATCTCCTCGTCGAACGTCTTCAGGGTGACACCACCCGTCCACTCCTCGCCACAGATGAAGATCTTCAGACCAAATTAGCACGCATCCGATCGGAACGTCGTCACCGATACGCTGAAGCCGATCTGCACATCTCGATCGATCGTCATCTCGCGCCTGAAGAAATAGTCGATCGGATTTTAACAGCCATTCCCACCATCTTAAAAACGCCAAGTTTAAACAGTTGACAGTTGACAGTTGCAAAAAATAGCCCTTGTTCCCGCACTTTTCGCTATCCCCTATCCCCTATCCCCTATCCTCTAAAACACTAGTAACTATGTTTTGATGCAAGATGTGAGTCAACTGTCAACTGAATGAAAAAGATATCAGATCCTCAATAGTTACAGTTCTGAGTTGTGCTAGTTCCTGTAAGCGTGTTTGAATTGTCGTGAATAATTGATAATATTCAACTTTCTTGACTAAATCTTCCGGTTCCTGGCTCTGCAACTTATTTAAATAGTATTTGCGCTTTTGTTCGCAGGCAAATTTTTCGAGACATGCGATCGCCGCCCGTAATACTAGTGGCGATCGCTGGATCTCTTCAGCAGTATGCTCGTCAAGATTGAATAGATGTTTGACTTGACTAGATCTCACTGGATGTTCTGTCATCGCATCTTGCAGTTTGGCAATCAATCGATCGTCCAAATAATCGATTTCTTCGGGTTGAGAGTCGTGATAACCAGATGAAGATCGAGTGATAATCTGCTCCCACAAAAAGCCATGATGAGCCAACGTAAAAGTCAAATCTGCCGAATCTAACGCGTCGATAATTGTCAAGCGGTGGAGGGGATAATGGAGGTAAATCCGCAGCAATAAACTCTCAGCTTGTTCGATGAGTCTGTGACTGGGATGAATGCTAACTGCCGCGATTTCTACTGGTTGTGCTGGGCTGGGATCTGGGATGTAGTCGCTGTCTGCATCAATTGGATCTGGATCGTCGTTAGCTGCTGGTGGTGGATATTTAGGTGGATGCGATCGATTGACAGGTGGATGATTACCGCCAAATTTAGGTGCGGGGAGTGGTTTAAGTCCCTTAATGGCAGTTTGGAGATTCTCAATTAGTAACGGTACCATCCGCGCATCGTCAGCACTTAAGAGACTGGCTGACTTCTTGAGATAATGAGTGCGGGTGGTACCATCGGTGATGTTTTGGAGCAGTTTAATAATTTTTTGGGTAGCTGCTTGATATTGTTCGGCTTGAGTGAGATCCTGTCCGGCGATGGCTCGATCGATCTGCCAATCCAACCAGAGCGGCGCACGATCGAGTAAGTCTAAATAATCCTGCTGACTGTGGCTTTTTAAAAACTCATCGGCATCTTTTCCGGTCGATAAATTGAGAATTCTTAGCTGTAGTTGTCCCTGATAAGCCAAGTCAGTAACTTCGCCAATCGCGCGTTCGGCGGCAATATTACCAGCTTTATCCGCATCAAAATTGAGGATAATTTGTTTGGATTCGGTAAACTTAACTAACTGCTTGACTTGTGCTAAACTCAATGCTGTTCCGAGCGCAGCGACGGCACTTTCAATACCCGCAGTATGGAGCGCAATCACATCAAAATAACCTTCAACTACTACCGCACGATCGGTTTTACTAATCGCATCTTTCGCGCGATCGAGTCCATATAAAGTGTTACCCTTATCAAATAATTCTGTCTCTGGCGAGTTGAGATATTTGGGCTGTTCGTCGCTCAAAGTGCGCCCACCAAAGCCAATTACGCGCCCCCGCAGATCGCAAATCGGAATCATCAATCGATCGCGAAATCTGTCATAGTAACTAGTCTCATCCTTACGCGGAATGATTAATCCCGCTGCAATAATGGCTTGCGGTGGCAACTGCTTTTGTTCGATCAGATAGTTCGCTAAAGTTTCCCATCCAGAGGGCGCGTAACCAAGCTTGAACCCCTGAATTGTTTCATCACTGAAGGCACGTTCTTCCTTTAGATAGCTCAGTGCTTTTTCACCCTGCGGCTGATTTAAAGCGTGCTGATAAAAGCTAGCAGTTATCGCCAAGATTTCATATAACTGCTCCCGCTGTGACAATCGCCGCTGCAATTCCTGGCGTTGCTCCGGTTCTAATGTCTGCACCGGAATCTGATACCGCCGAGCTAAATCTAATACCACCTCTGTAAAAGATTGCTTCCCCAACTCCATCATAAAATTAATCGCATTTCCCCCCGCCTGACAGCCAAAGCAGTAATACATCTGCTTGGTGGGACTGACCGAAAAACTTGGCGATTTTTCTTGATGAAACGGACAAGAACCGAGATAATCCTTCCCGCGTTTTTTGAGTACGACGTGTCCACCGATGACATCAACAATATCGACTTTAGCTTTAACTTCTTCGATCGTATCTGGATGTAAACGGGGAATATTCATAAATTAGTGAATAGTGGCTAGTAGCTAGTGAATAGTTGATGCCATCACGCTATTTATTCAACATATTTGATGTTTGCCTTAAATCGATAATATATTGGTGGGCAGTGCCCACCCTACTGGCTAAACGACTTAATCGGTCTATTTTTATTTTATCAAATTAGCTACGGCTCGATCTGACAAAGCAGTTGCGATCGATCCTGGATCGATCGAGTGTCCGATAAATACTAGTTTAGTCTGCCGTCGCTCGTCTGTG
>Ga0136639_10000714_pt1 | contig 11433 bp, 10 predicted proteins | sample AntDrymUQ8592106_2_FD_113739 | JGI IMG/M metagenome (GOLD analysis project Ga0136639, IMG submission 113739) | Polar desert sand microbial communities from Dry Valleys, Antarctica - metaG UQ859 (21.06) | ecosystem: Environmental > Terrestrial > Soil > Desert | place: Antarctica: Dry Valley...
GCCCTGAGGCCGGGTCCCGCGTGAAGCAGACGCCCGAGCCCGAGGTCATGCCGCGATTGCCGAAGACCATGGCCTGCACGTTGACGGCGGTGCCGAGGTCCTCGGGGATGCCCTCCTGGCGGCGGTAGAGCGCCGCTCGGTCGGTGTGCCAGGAGCCGAAGACTGCGCGTACGGCAAGGCGCAGCTGCTCGCGCGGGTCCTGCGGGAAGTCGCGGCCGGTGTGCTCACGGATCAGATCCTGGAAGGTGGCGACGAGCTCACGCAGGTCGTCCACCGCCAGCTCGAGGTCCAGCGTGGCTCCGCGACGTGCCTTGACGGCATCGAGGGCCGCGGCGAAGACCGCTCCGTCCATGCCCAGGACGGTGGCGCCGAACATCTGCAGGAGCCTTCGGTAGGAGTCGTAGGCGAAGCGCTCGTCCTCGTGCCGGTGGGCGAGCCCGAGGACCGAGGCGTCGGTGAGGCCGATGTCCAGGACCGTCTCCATCATGCCGGGCATGGAGAACTTCGCGCCGGAGCGCACCGAGACCAGGAGCGGGTCGCGGGGGTCCCCGAGCGTGCGGCCCATGGCCTCCTCCAACCGGCCCAGGTGCCGGCTGATCTCGGCGTCGAGCTCCTCCGGCTCCTGGCCGTCCTTGAGGTAGACCCGACAGGCCTCGGTCGTGATCGTGAAGCCGGGGGGCACCGGGAGACCGAGGCGAGTCATCTCCGCGAGGTTGGCCCCCTTGCCGCCCAGGAGGTCCTTGAGGTCCTTGTTGCCGTCCGCGAACGCGAAGACGTAGGTGTTCGCGACCTCAGTGAGCTGTGACATCGGTGTGGATCCCTTCTACCTGGGGAACAACGGCGACCGAGCACGTGGCGTGCTCGACGATGACGGGAGCGACCGACCCGTAGACGACCTCGTCGAGGAACGGCTTGGGCTGGTGGCCCACGACGATCAGGTCGGCCTTCGCCGAGGCGGCGATCAGGCGCGCGTCGACGAAGCCGCGGGTGAGCTGTAGGTGGACCGGCACGTGGGGGTACTTCTCGCGGAGGGAGGCGACGGCAGAGGCGAGGAGCTGGCGCTCCGTCTCGAGCCCCGGCTCGTCGTCCGCGACATCGACCGCACCCTGGGACACCTTCACCACGTCCCAGAAGCAGTGCAGCACGGTGAGGGGCAACGAGCGGTTGCTGGCCACCTCGAAGGCGAGCTCCAGCACCCCGGTGTCGCCGTCCTCGAGGGCGACGAGAACGCCACCGGGCATCGGTGCCTGCGCGCGGTCCCTCACGACGACGACGGGGCACGCGGACTGTTTCGAGAGCGCGAGGCTGACCGAGCCGAGGAGGAAGCTGCGCATCGGACCCAGGCCACGTGAACCGACCACGACGAGGTGTGCCTCGGCGGAGAGGTCGAGCAACGCCTGGCGCGGGTCGGCCAGGCGCATGGACGTGTGCACGACGAGATCGGGATGCGCGGCGGCGATGCGCTCGGTGGCGGTGTCCAGCAGGGTCCTCGACTCAGTACGGAGCTGCTCGTGCACCAGCGCGGGGTCGATGCCCATGGAGCCGAGCCAGGCGGATCCCGAGGCGGCGGGGAAGGGAGCAGCATGGGCGATCACCAGCGGACGCCGGGACAGTGTTGCCTCCTGGGCGGCCCAGTTGAGTGCGGCGTCGGACGGCACCGATCCGTCGATGCCGACGACGATGCTGCCTGCGGGGACGTGCTCGGTGCTCATGCGGACTCCAGGGTGCAAGGGATTCTGTCGGTCGATCCCAGTGTGGTCGGGCGCCCAGGACGCGATCAGGGGCGTTGGTCCCCGGCGCCCGGGGCCGATGGTCCCGACGCTCCGGGGGTGTTCAGCCGATGCGCGCGTCCACGACGCCGGGCACTGCCCGCGCGGCGAGCAGGGCGAGAGCCTCCTCGCGGGTGTCCGCGGGGCCGTCGATGAGGACGACGCCCGCCTCGACGTCCACGAGCCAGCCGTCGTGCCCGAGATCGCGCAGCATCGAGAGGACCTCGACCTCGATCGCGCTGTCGGCGCGCGCCAAGGTCCGCACGACGTCACTGCGACTGACGACACCGACGACGCGGCCGTGCTCGTCGACGACGGGGAGACTCTTGACGCTCGTCGACGTCATCAGCTCGACCGCATCGGCGAGGTCGTCGGTCGGGCGCACGCTGATCGCATGGGGGGTATAGACCTCGTGCACGATGCGGGGGAGGGCCGACCTCTCGCCTGCGTCGGGGAGCTGATGGAGCCGGGGGTCGCGCGTGAGGGCTTCGCGGATCAGGTCGGCCTCGCTGACCATCCCGCACAGGAGGCCGTGCTCGTCGACCACCGGGAGGGCCGTGAGCCGGTGCTCGGCGAGCAGCGTGAGGGCCGCCTTGATCCGGGTGTCGGGGGCGACGGTCGTGGGGGTGGTGCTCATGGCCTCGCGGACGAGCATGGCAGTGCCTCGGCTCTCGATCATGGATGGATGGATGGATGGATGGACGGACGGGTCAGGGATGAGCGGCGGCGGCGGCGCCGAGCCGGCGACCGGTGAGCTGGGTGGGGGAGACCCGCACGAAGGCGAGGTGCGGGCCCGCGGGCCAGACATCCAGGACGTGCAGGTGCTCGGGCACGTCCTGGTCCACGACGAGCTCGGCGGTGCCCAGGACCAGGACGCTCCAGCCCGATCGCGTGGTCACGTCGATCTCGTCGACCTCGATCGAGACGGGTTGGCCGATGGTCTCGCGCACCAGCGCTGCGTCCGGGGTCGTGCGGACCCACAGGGCACCGTCCAGGAGGGTCAGGTTGACCGGCACGACCGCGGGTCCCTGCGGTCGTGACCAGGCGACACGGCCGACCTGCACACCCGCCAGCAGTGCCCAGCAGTCGTACGGCGTGAGCTCGGCTAGGCGGCCGCCTCGATCTCGGGTGGTGCTCATCGTCGCGCTCCTGTCGTGGTGGGTGGGCCTAGATGAAGAGGAGCTGGGCGCCGTCGGTCTTCTCGATGAAGTCGCTGGCGCTGATGATGTCCTCGACCCCGTCGTAGAGGTCGTCGGCGCCCAGGTGCTGCATGTCGGCGGACATGCGGCAGGCCCACAGGTGGCCCCCCGAGTCGACTATCTGCTCGAGGAACTCCGGCACCTCGGGGATGTCGAGGTCGGCGATCGTCTTGCGCATCTGGTGCGTCGCCATCGCCGTCATGCCCGGCATGCCGCTGATGGCGGTCGGCAGGTGGGTGGCGGGATTGCCGACAGGAGTGAACTTCAGGTTGCCCATGGTGCGCTTGTTGATCATGTCGAAGCCCCAGAAGGTGAAGAAGAGGTGCACGGTCACCACCTCGCCGAGCGCGGCATTGGCGAGCACCAGCCCGGGGTAGGCCATGTCCAGGCTGCCCTTGGAGCAGATGATGGCGAGGGTGCGGTCGGTGGCCGGAGCGCCGAAGTCAGGCATGGTCGGAGCGGTGGCAGTGGTGATGTCGGTGGTGGGGTCTGCGGTGGTCATCGTGGTCTCCTAGACGCAGCCACGAGGCTTCGGGAGCCCGGCGACGTAGGCCATCTTCTTGGCGGGCTTGGTGGGGAAGAGCTGGAAGAGCTCCTTCGTGGGGATCTGCAGCGACGTGCTGACACGGCGCAGGGTCGGGGTCTCACCGGTCGACGCGTGGTCGTCGCGCAGGAAGTGCAGGATCGTCCAGTGCCGCTCGCCGAGCTCGATGCCGAGCAGCCCGGACAAGGACCTGGCCAGGTCCTCGTCCCACTCAGCGGGCTCGGTAAGGAAGCCCTCCTGGTCGACGTGGACGGTGCGTCCCTCGATGGTCGTGGTGCTCATGACAGCTGCTCCTTCTCCGGGAAGGTGGTGCCCGGCTCGGTGGGGTCGTGCAGATCGGGTACGTGCTTGCCGGCCATCGACATGTCCGTGGGCATGGGGAGCCGACCGGGGAGCAGGAGGTTCCAGTAGACCCACGAGAAGGCGGTCTTGCCGGCGTGGTTGGCGCGGGTCTCCTCCAGCAGGGTCATCGGCCCGAGGTAGGGGACGGGGAACTTCCCGGGGAGCGGCTCGGTGTCGTAGTTGAAGTCGATCAGCAGCGCCTTGCCGTCACCGCTCTCGATGAAGCAGTTGGCGTGACCGTCGAACCGGTGGGTCAGGGGCCGGCCCTCGACGTGGTCGAGGAAATTCTCGACGAAGACGTCGGAGGAGTAGTGCGCCACGGATCCCGCCTTGGAGGTCGGGATGTCGTTGGCGTCCCCGACGGCGAAGATGCGGTCATGACCGGTGGCGAGCAGCGTCTCCCGGTCCACGGGCACGTAGTTGAGCTCGTCACCGAGACCGGAGCGGGCCACGAAGTCGGCGCCCATGTTCAGCGGCACCGTCACCAGCAGGTCGAAGGGGATCTCGCGCTCGTCGTAGGACACCAGGCACTGACGCTCGTTGTCGATGGACTCGACCATGTAGTCGGTCTCGACGAGGATCTTGCGATCCTCGAGGAGGTGTCCGAGCCGCTCGGACGCGACCGGCTTCGTGAAGGCACCGGGCAGGGGCGTGGCGTAGACGATCTCGACCCGGTCGCGTTGTCCGCGGCCACGGAACATCGCCTCCGCCAGCAACGTGAACTCGAGCGGCGCGACCGGGCACTTGATCGGCATCTCGGTGACATGGACGACAAGTCGGCCGTGGGTGAAGTGCTCGAGTGCATCGCGCAGGGCGATGGCTCCCTCCAGCGTGTAGAACTCGTGGACCTTGTCGCGCCACAGCGACCCGGTCGTGCCGGGAGTCTGGTCAGGTCGCGGTGTGGTCCCGGAGGCGATCACCAGCTGGTCATAGTCCAGGCGGGTGCCGTCCACGAGGACCACCACGTCGTTCGCGTGGTCGACCACGTCGACCTCGCCGGTGACGAAGCGGATTCCGTCGTTCAGTTGGGCGTGGCGCGAGCGCACGACATCGTGGGGCGTCATCATCGCGAACGGGACGAAGAGGTAGCCGGGCTGGTAATGGTGCTCGTCGTCGCGGTCGACGACGGTGACCTGCCACTGGTGGGGGTCGAGCTGACGCTGCATCCGGTTGGCGATCACGGTGCCAGCGGTGCCGGCTCCTAGGACGAGTAGCTGACGCATGACGTTCTCCTCTCAGGCTGTCGGGACGGCTTGGGCAAGGCGATGACGGGTCTCCAGCGCGAGTGATCGGCCCCAGGCCACGGCGCGCTCGGTCTCGCCGTCGAGAAGGTCGCCCTGGACGTCTGCTACGAGGAAGCCGGTGGGCCGAGAGACCAGGACGAAGCCTCGCCGGGTGATCAGCCTGGCCGCGCTCCTGGAGGCAGCCTCGGGAAGGAAGCGCACCTTCGAGACACGCGTGTCGAAGGTCGCGAGCAGGTGGTCGTGACCCGGGGCGAGCGTCGCGATCCACTCACGCAGCCCGTTGCCTTCCGCGACGTCGGGCGGTGCTCCCCGGCGAACGGCATCCTCACGGGTGGCCTGCCTGCTGAGGGAGAAGGCGTGGGTGGGGCCGCCGACGACCAACAGGTCGAAGCCGGACGGGTCGACCCCGGTGACGTCGTGGACATGGAGCACGGTGACGTCGACATCACCGTCCACGAGGCCTTCGGCGACACAGCGGGCGATGGCGGCGGTGTTTCCGAACATCGACTCGTGCACCACGAGGGCTCGCAGTTCGACCTGGGGCTTCATCTCGACTCCTTCGGAGAGGGACGTTGCGTCTGGGGTGGTCCTTTCCTTCATCCTCGACCGACTTCACCCCGGTGAGAGGGGCCCGGAGTCAGCACACCGTGGGGTCGAAGGTCCCGAGCGGCGAGGCCCATCGGCACTCGGGCCCGACTCCGTCAGGTGGTTCGGTGGGATGACCGGTTGTCCGACCGCGTCGAGGCCCCCAGGAGGCACGTCATGCTCGAGCTCACGACCCACAAGGTCCTTGTCGGGATCTCCGGTGACGAGGACGCTGGTGCTGCTCTCGAGTACGCCGCCGAGGAGGCACGCCGGAGGGGATGCGGCGTGCACCTGGTGAGCATCGTCCATCCGGTCGCGACCAGCTCCGAGGCTGCGTCCTTCAACATCCTCGAAGGCATGCTTCACGGTGCCGGCGCCTCGGCCCTTGACCGGGCGCAGCGACACCTGCGTGACGAGCTCGGGGACGAGGTGGCCGTGACGACCGAGCTGGTCCACGGTGCTGTCGTGCCGACCTTGGTGTCGCTCAGCGACCTCTCGGCCGTGGTCGTCCTCCAGCACCAGACGAGCCAGGGCATCCGGATCCCGACGCTGTCGACCACCAGTGGCGTCGCGGCACGATCCCACGTGCCCGTCGTCTCCGTCCCGCCCGTCTGGACGACCCCGCCAACCACGGACGGTGACGTGCCGCCCGTGCTGGTGGGGCTGAGCGACCCGATCGCTGGGGTGGGCGTGGTGCGCGCGGCCCTCGAGGAGGCGCGCGCTCGTCGGGCTCCGCTCGAGGTGCTCCACACCTGGCACTTCTCCGACCAGTACGACGACCTCGTTTTCGAGGGCGAGGCCGGCAACCGCCACCAGGCCCAGCTGCTCGTGGACGTGGAAGCTGGCCTCGCACCACTGCTGGAGGAGTTCGCCGACGTCGACACCCAGGTCCGTGCCCAGCACGCACACGTCGCCGACGCCCTGGCGGCGGCCTCGGGGCGCGCCCAGCTGCTGGTGGTGGGCCGGCACCGTTCGAGGATGCCCCTGGGACGCCACCTCGGATCAACGACCCGGGCCGTCCTGCACGAGGCCAGGTGCCCGGTGATGGTGGTCAACCCCGTCGTTGACCCCGTCGTTGACCCCGTCGTTGACCCCGTCGTTGACCCCGTGGTGGTCCCCGTGTCGGGCCACTCGGTCCGCCGGCCCGTGCTCCAGACCGGAGGACCGGCCAGGTGAGCGCCGCGGTGTCGTCTCCCGAGGGCCTCACTCGCGCGGAGGCGTCGCGACTGCTCGACCTGCACGGCCCCAACCTGGCGCCGCGCGCGCGACGACGCAGCCTCCTGTCCCGGGTCCTGGGCCAGCTGAGGGACCCGATGATCCTGCTGCTGCTCGTGGCGCTGGTGATCGTGATCTTGCTGGGTGACGTCAGCGACGGGGTGATCATCCTGGCCGTGATCTTCCTCAACACCCTGATCGGCGTCGTGCAGGAGCTACGGGCGGCCACGGCCATCGCCGCGCTCGACCGGCTCTCGGCTCCTCACGCGACGGTCCTGCGCGACGGCGTCGCCGTCATCGTGGACGGGGCAGAGATCGTGCCGGGTGACGTCGTGCGACTCGAGGCCGGCGACGTCATCCCTGCGGACGGACGGCTCGGTGAGGCCGCCGGGCTGCAGATCGATGAGGCCGCCATGACCGGGGAGTCGGTCCCCGTCGGTCGCGGTGTCGGTGAGGAGGTCCAGTCCGGCACCGTCGTCGTGCGAGGTCGCGCGCTGGTCACCATCACGCGCACTGGAGCCGACAGCGGGCTCGGCCGCATCGCCGCAGCGCTCGCCAGCACGACGAACCGCGCAACCCCGCTGCAGCAAAGGCTCTCGCGGCTCTCGCGCCAGCTGGTCCTCCTGACCGTCGCACTGACGGCGGTCGTCTTCTTCCTGGGGCTGCTGCGCGGGGAGGACGCCGCCGACATGTTGATCCTCGCGGTCAGCCTCGCGGTCGCGGCCATCCCCGAGTCGCTGCCGGCGGTCGTGTCGGTCTCCCTCGCCATGGGGGCCTACCGGATGGCGCAGCAGCACGCGTTGATCCGATGGCTGCCGGCGGTCGAGACGTTGGGGTCGGTCTCGGTGCTCGCCTCGGACAAGACCGGGACCCTCACCGAGGGACGGATGCTCCTCCAGCACCTGTGGACCCCCGACGGGACCTGGGACGTGTCGGGGCACGGCTACGGCGCCGAGGGGGATGTCACCCCCTCGGATGACGCCACCGACCGTGATGGAGTGCTCGACCTCCTCATGCGTGACCTGATCTTGTGCAACGACGCCGAGGTGCACGGCCCGGAGGCGGGGACCTGGCGGGTCGTCGGTGACCCGATGGAGGCTGCGCTGCTGATCGCTGTGCTCAAGAACGACCCCACCGCCCTGACCCAGGGAGCTCGCTGGAGCCGCGTCCAGGAGATCACCTTCGACAGCAGCACCCAGAGGATGACCACCGTGCACCATGATGCCGGTGAGTGGTGGACGGTCTGCAAGGGCGCTCCCGAAGCCGTCCTGGACCTGGTCGACGGCGGCCCGGACGTCGCCGAGGCGCGGGTCGAGGCCGAGCGGCTGGCGCGTGAGGGCTTCCGGGTCCTGGCGTTCGCCGACGCGCGAACGACTGCTCGCCCCCCGAGCGACCGACTCGAGGAGGGGTTGGGCCTTCGCGGCCTGGTCGCGATCTCCGACCCTGCCAGCCCGCACGCGGCCGACGTCGTGCGTGCCTGCCGGGAAGCGGGGATCCGCACGGTGCTGATCACGGGGGACCATCCCGCCACCGCTCGCGCGATCGCGGACCAGATCGGGCTCCTCGAGCCGGGTGTCGAGCTGGTCGAGGGCGACCTCGTGGCAGCTGGCGGTCACGTGGACCGGGTCGAGGAGATCGGTGTCTACGCCCGCACCCGACCCGAGCAGAAGGTCGACATCGTCGCGGCCTGGCAGGCGCACGGTGCCGTCGTCGCGATGACCGGGGACGGCGTGAACGACGCTCCAGCCCTCCGGCAGGCCGACATCGGGGTCGCCATGGGGGATAGGGGCACCGAGGTGGCCCGACAGGCGGCCGACCTCGTGCTCGCCGACGACGACCTCCGCACGGTCGTCACAGCCGTCGCGGAGGGACGACGGATCTACGCCAACATCCGGATGTTCCTGCGCTACGGGCTGTCGGGAGGCATGGCCGAGATCCTCGTCATCCTGCTGGCACCGTTCCTGGGCATGGTCGTCCCTCTGGCCCCAGGGCAGATCCTGTGGATCAACATGCTCACCCACGGCGTGCCGGGCGTGGCATTCGGTGGCGAGCCGCTCGACCCCAAGGACATGGCCCGCCCGTCGCCCTCGCCCGAGCGCTCCGTCCTCAGCAAGGAGCTTCTCGGTCAGATCCTCCTGGCCGGGGCCTTGATCACCGTCACCTCGCTGACGGCAGGGCTGCTGGCCCCTGCCGGCGCTGTCCAGACCTGGGTCTTCCTGGCACTGGGTCTGTCGCAGCTGGGGGTGGGCCTGGCGATCCGCGCACCCCGCCAGGGGCTCGCCCTGCGCTCGCGTTCGCTGGAAGTCGCCCTCCTGCTCGCCGGGCTGCTCCAGGTGGCCGCCGTGACCTGGTCGCCCCTCCAGGACCTCCTGGGCACCGTTGCGGTGTCTTGGTCCGACGGCGGTCTGCTCCTGTTGCTGGCCGCACTCCCGGGACTGGTCGTCGCGGGCCTGCGCCTGGTCCCCCGACGTGCTTCCACCTCGTCGGTGACCTGAGCGTGCCGCTCTCCGACCTTCAACGAGCTCATCGCTCCTCTGGCCGCGTGGCTACCCGTGGGCCTCGTCCGTGGACGGCGAGTCGACGACCTCTGGGTCACGCTCGACCGTCAGCACGAAGTCGTCGCCGTGCTCGGTGACCCCGGTGACGACGGCGGCCTCTACGGCCTCCTTGGCGTAGGCCTGGCGCACCATCAGCGGGTCGGAGCGCAGGTCCTTGACCAGTGCGACGGCCAGGCCGACCATCACCAGGACGAACGGCAGAGCAGCGACGATGGTGATCGTCTGCAGACCGGTGAGGGCGTCGGAGCCCCCGACCAGCAGCATCACCGCGGCAACGGCACCGGTGGCGCAGCCCCAGAAGATGACCGTCGGCTTGCTGGGGTGCAAGGTGCCGCGCTCTGACAGCGAGCCCATCACGATCGAGGCGGCGTCGGCTCCGGAGACGAAGAAGATCGCGACCAGCACCATGACCAGGACGCTGGAAATGGTGGCCAGGGGGTAGGCCTCGAGGGTGCTGAAGAGCTGGGTCTCGATCCCACCGGCTCCAGCGATGTCGGTGCCGTTCTCCTGCAGGTCGATCGCCGCCCCACCGAAGATGGCGAACCACACCAGGCTCACCAGGCTCGGGACCAGCAGCACGCCGGAGACGAACTGGCGGATGGTGCGACCCCGGGAGATGCGCGCGATGAACATGCCGACGAACGGGGTCCACGAGAGCCACCAGGCCCAGTAGAAGACCGTCCAGGTCTGCAACCAGGCGTTGGCGTCCTCGCCCTCGGCAGCCGTGCGGGCGGCCATCATGGAGAGGTCCTTGACGTAGGAGCCGAGGGAGGTCGGGATCAGGTTGAGGATGAACACCGTCGGTCCGACGATGAAGACGAAGAGGGCCAAGGAGATCGCCAGCACCATGTTGATGTTGGAGAGGTACTGGATTCCCTTGGCGACGCCGGAGACGGCGGAGAGGACGAAGGCTGCGGTGAGCACCGCGATGATCCCCACGAGCACCGCGTTGCCGGTGGCACCCCACCCGGTCACGATCGTCAGGCCGGAGCGGATCTGCAGCGCACCCAGTCCGAGGGAGGCCGCCGAGCCGAAGAGCGTGGCGAAGATCGCCAACATGTCGATGACCTTGCCGGCCGGGCCGTGGGCGTGGACACCCAGCAGGGGCTCGAACGCTGCGGAGATGAGCTGCAGGCGGCCCTTGCGGTAGACGCCGTAGGCGATGGCAAGACCGACGACCGCATAGATGGCCCACGGGTGCAGGGTCCAGTGGAAGAGCGTGGTCGCCATCGCGTTCTGGGTGGACTCGGGGTTGCCGGCCGCACCGGTGCCCGGGGGCGGGGTGACGAGGTGGGTGATGGGTTCGCTCACGCCGTAGAACATCAGCCCGATGCCCATACCCGCACTGAACATCATCGCCACCCAGGACACCGTCCTGAACTCCGGCTCCTCGCCGTCACGGCCCAGGGTGATGTTGCCGTAGCGGGACAGGGCGAGCCAGATCACGAAGACCACGAACGAGCTCGAGGTCAGCACGAAGAGCCAGCCGGTGTTGGCCATGGTCCAGCCCAAGGTGTCGCCTGAGGTCCTGGCGAGCGAGTCTGTGCTCACGAAGCCCCAGACGAGGAACGCGACCGCGATCGCCGCGGTGACGCCGAAGACGATCCGATCGAGCCCGGAGCGCAGAGGGTCCTTCTGCTCGACCGGGACGTCGAGCGCCGGGTGCATGTCTTCGAGAGGGGAGAGGGCGCGATCGTGGTCGGGATGGCTGAGGGGTCGCTGTGTCGTCACGTGTGTCGGCGCTGGGGGCGCCGCCTCCTTCGGGGCGTCGTCGGCAAGGTCGGGGGTCCTGACCGCCCAGGGCAGGTCGGATAATCCCCAGTGGGTCATCCTCACCGCCCCCGCCTGAGGGCAAACATCTCGGCCACGTGATGGGGGTCTCGTCGCGCCCGTCGCGCCCGTCGCGCCCGTCGCGCCCGTCGCGCCCGTCGCGCCCGTCGCGCCCGTCGCGCCCGTCGCGCCCGGAGCCGCAACCAC
>Ga0136639_10000715_pt1 | contig 11417 bp, 7 predicted proteins | sample AntDrymUQ8592106_2_FD_113739 | JGI IMG/M metagenome (GOLD analysis project Ga0136639, IMG submission 113739) | Polar desert sand microbial communities from Dry Valleys, Antarctica - metaG UQ859 (21.06) | ecosystem: Environmental > Terrestrial > Soil > Desert | place: Antarctica: Dry Valley...
CGATGCCGATCGCCGACACTCCCAACTTGGTGCCAATCAACTAGTTGGTAAGCCCGGAAAAAGTGCTTGGCTGCGGTCTATCCTCCAATTCAATCAGCCGCTCCTGTATATTTTGCTAGCTGCTGGAGTCATAACAGCCTTCCTTCAGGAATGGGTTGATTCTGGGGTCATCTTTGGGGTCACGATTATCAATGCCATTATCGGCTTTATCCAAGAATCCAAAGCCGAAGAGGCGATCGCCGCCCTCGCCAAGTCCGTAACTACTGAAACAACCCTGATTAGGGATGGTCAAACCCAGCGGATTCCCGCCGCGCAGTTAGTCCCAGGGGATCTAGTCCGGCTGGCAGCAGGAGACAAGATCCCTGCCGATCTACGGCTGATTACTGTCAACAACCTCACCGTGGATGAATCGGGACTGACTGGCGAATCAGTACCCGTTCAGAAAAACACCGCCCCACTAGCCGCCACCACCGAACTAGCCGAACGTACCAGCATGGCCTACATGGGGAGTTTGGTGACTTCTGGACAGGGACAGGGATTGGTCGTCGCGATCGCCAGTGCGACCGAAACTGGGCGGATCTCCCAGTTGATGGAGCAGAGCACGGATAACGAAACACCGATAACCCGCAAGCTCGGCAAGTTTAGTAAAAAGCTGCTGTACATCATCTTAGGATTGGCAGTGCTCAATTTTATCGTGGCACTACGCCAAAATGAATCTTGGGTAGAGGTCTTTACTACCACCGTTGCCTTTGCGGTAGCGGCAATTCCTGAAGGCTTACCCGCGATCGTCACGATTACGCTGGCAATTGGTGTTTCGCGCTTGGCAAAGCGCAATGCGATCGTGCGGAAGCTAGCCGCAGTCGAAACCCTCGGCAGTACGACTGTAATTTGTTCTGACAAAACCGGAACGCTGACCGAAAATCAGATGACAGTCCAGGCCATCTATGCAGGCGATCGAGACTACACGGTGACGGGGGTCGGCTATGCTCCCGATGGAGAAGTATTATTGACCGATCGCCCAGTCGATCTCCAAGCCACACCAGCCTTGACTGAATGCCTCACCGCCGGACAGTTGTGCAATGATTCCCATCTCCAAGCCAAAGCTGGACAACACACGATCGTCGGCGACCCCACCGAAGCCGCCTTGATTGTCGTCGCTCAAAAAGCTGGATTGAATCGGCAAGACTTAGAATCTCAACTGCCGAGATTAGATGTAATTCCGTTTGAGTCAGCATTTCAGTACATGGCGACATTACATCAAACCGCTGCAACCGCGCATTCGATCTATGTCAAAGGCTCGGTTGAATCGATCCTGAAGCGGTGCGATCGACTGCTCGACGATCGCGGTCAGTTTGCCACTTTAGACCGAGCGAAGATCGAGCACAAGGTCGCTGAAATGGCTCAACAGGGGTTACGAGTCCTCGCGTTTGCCACCAAGTCTGTGACGACCGCGCCGCAGCCGCTAGCACATGCGGATATCGAGCAGGGACTAGTTTTTCTCGGTTTGCAGGGGATGATCGATCCGCCCCGCACGGCGGCAATTACCGCCATCCGCGCCTGTCAATCGGCAGGGATTCAGGTCAAGATGATTACTGGCGACCACATTTTGACGGCTACGGCGATCGCCCGGATGATGCAACTCAGCCAGCAGTCTGAGCCAGAATCCTATACGGGACAGGCACTCAGCGAGATGGACGAACGGGAGTTCGCTGAAGCTGCCAATACAGGTGTCGTGTTTGCGCGGGTGGCTCCAGAACAGAAATTGCGGCTAGTTGAAGCTCTCCAAGCCAAGGGCGCGATCGTCGCGATGACTGGCGACGGGGTTAATGATGCCCCCGCCCTCAAGCAAGCAGATCTAGGGATTGCGATGGGCATCACTGGTACCGAAGTTGCGAAAGAAGCCGCCGCGATGATTTTAACCGATGATAACTTTGCGTCGATCGCTGCCGCAGTTGAAGAAGGGCGCATGGTATATCAAAATCTGCTCCGCGCGATCGCCTTCGCGCTCCCAGTCAATGGGGGCGAGGGTTTGACGATTTTGGCGAGTGTACTGTTAGGGCAGGTATTACCCATTCTGCCGTTACAAATTCTCTGGATTAATATGGTTAGTGCCACAGCCTTGACAGTCCCGCTGGCCTTTGAACCCAAATCTACCGACGTGATGAAGTTGCCACCGCGCAACCCCAACGAACCCTTACTCACACCGAAATTGTTGCGGCGGATCGCGATCATTTCGGTGTTTAATGTCATCGCCGTTTTTGGTAGCTTTGAATGGGCGCAACAAACGATCGGGAATATCGCGCTATCGCGGACGATGGCGGTGAATACGCTGATTTCCGCCGAAGCCTTTTACCTGTTGAGTATTACCCAATTTGTCCCCTCCCTATTTGCCAAAATCCGCGATCCTCGCCGCCAGATTGCCTATATACCAGCGATCGGGATTGTGACAATCATCGCTTTGCAATGGCTGTTTGTCGAGTGGAGCCTGATGAATCAGTTATTCCAAACAGTGCCCCTGAGTTTCGATCGTGCGGCAATTAGCGTTGCTGTCAGCCTCCCGATCGTCATTATTGTCAAACTCCTCGATCGATTCGACCCGATCGACTAACCAAGTTATCGCCTCATCGATCGCCTAGTCCATACACCTTTTGATAGAAGGTTTATCACGAACTAAATGATAATGTAACCTTAAAGGTTTAATAAATAGCGATCGTAACTCAAACTTTCGATCGTAGTTCTTGCCGTAAATACACATAGGAAATAGCTGATGAAAAAAATATTGAATTCAATCGAGAACCTAGTTCGTAAAAGTTTGTGGGCGATTGGACTAGCGAGTTTAATCTGGGCGACAACTCTGGCTGTACCTCAGTCTAGCTCCGCAGCGACTCCAGGCAATCGGGGAAATGAAAAAGTGATTCAACCCTTTGAATTGACAAATCCCGCCGCCACTCGATCGGAAGCGTATGATGAGATTGCCAAACTCAATAAAGATCCCAAAGCCCTCATTGAGGCGGAAATGAAAGAAGAGCAAGCCGAAGAAAAAGCCTACAAGCAAGAACAAAACGCGATCGACAATAGTAGTAAGTAACTAACTAAATCTGGGTTGAGCTACTACTCTAGTAATCCTATTTGAGTCCCCAGAGGGCAAACATGAAACACTTTCCCTACAGATCGGTTATTTTTCACAGGAACTCCAATAGGATGGCTATATGGATGCATTTTGATGAAGTAGTAGTTGACTCAGTTACTTGGCTCGATCCTTAACTCCCCTGTACAATAGCGATCGACACAATTTTAGAGAGCATAGTACAGGTATCATGGGCGAAAATTTAACACAACTATTAGAACCGCTAGCTAGTCAATTTCGCGCCCTCAATCTTCCCACAGCACTTACTCACTGGGGGCATCCCTTCTTTATGAGTATCGTCATGTTTGCGATGGGTGGCTATGGTGCCTACGCTGGCTGGAAAGGGCGCATCTTAACGGCGACAGATCCCAAAACCGCGATCGAAAGTAAGTCCAAGCATCGGCAGATTATGCCAGCCATGTTTGCTTTTATGGCAATTGGGGCGACTGGTGGAGTTTTGTCATTAGTCATCCAAAAACAGGCGGTGATGTCTAGTTCCCACTTCTTGACAGCCACCTTACTACTGACTTTTCTCACGATTAATAGCTTGATTTCCTTCACTGGGTTCGGCGGTAACAAACCCCAATTACGGAAAGTCCATGCCTACTTTGGGAGTGGCATCTTGGTATTAATGGTCGTTCACGCCATGATGGGTTTGAAATTAGGCTTGTCCATCTAGACTACTTTACTCGGGCGAGTTTGGTGTGGCTACCTCAAAATGTTGGGTAGGGGCAATTCCTGAATTGCCCCTACCTACTTATCTACTTATAACTCTTGACCTTCTTATTAGTTTCTTTCTGCAACTGAGCCGCAATTTTAAACATTTCGATTCCGTCGTGGAGATAGCTTTCATCGTAGTTCATGATGTAAAAATTTAATTCCTTCACTCCATCTGAAACTTGATTAATTGTGTAATATAAATTAGCAGCAATCTCAGCAATTAGTGAGGGATTGGGCATCGAGTGGAAGATCTTGTCAATCTTCTGTAAATGTTGGTGACATTGAGTCACATACGCCTCAAAATTGCCCATCAATTCGTCATCGAACGGATCGGCAGACAGCTCGTGAATTTGGGTTTTGAGTGGCTTAATAATCCAATTAATCGTCCGATTAATGGGCTGATAAACCTGATTGAGCCACAAGATCAGTTCCTCATCCAATTCCCGCCCGACAGTCCGAGGACGGCGGGGAATATGAGCGGCAGATTGTTGCTGGCGAGGGATTGCCACGCCGGAATCAGACAGGTAATCATAAGCTCTCCGCTGCTGCTGGTCGCCTAATACTTCATAAGCAGCATTGATCTTGATGATGAGATCGGCATTAGCTTTGCCACCATTGACATCAGGATGAAATTTTTTGGCGAGTCGCCGATAAGACTGCTTGATCTCATCAGCGGTGGCTTGGGGAGAGACTTGAAGGACTTGGTAGTGCGTTTCTGACATCAGACGAGGAGCTGGGATTTTTAAACAGTTTGAGGTTCGGGATCTTGAAATAGGGGCGTACTGAGATAACGTTCGCCGAAACTAGGCTGAATCATGACGATTAGTTTACCTTGATTTTCAGGACGACGACCGACCTCGATCGCGGCATACAAGGCTGCACCTGAAGAAATACCCGATAATAAGCCTTCTTCACGGGCTAATCTACGACCATACTCGATCGATTGTTGGTCGGTGACTTGAATTACTTCGTCGATGGCTTCGAGCTTCAATACTTGAGGGACGAATCCTGCCCCAATCCCCTGAATCTTGTGAGGGCCGGGTCTACCGCCTGATAATACGGGACTATTAGTTGGTTCGACAGCAATCACTTTAAATCCCGGCTTACGCGGTTTGAGCACCTCAGCAATACCAGTAATCGTGCCCCCAGTACCAACTCCCGCCACCACAATATCGACCATCCCATCAGTATCCGCCCAAATCTCTTCAGCGGTAGTCAGCCGATGAATTTGGGGATTGGCGGGATTGCGAAATTGCTGCAACATGTAAGCATGTGGCGTTCTGTCCACAATCTCTTGAGCGCGACGAATGCAACCACTCATCCCCTCACTACCCGGAGTGAGTTCCAATTGGGCACCGTAAGCCTTGAGCAGTGAGCGACGTTCGAGACTCATGGTTTCAGGCATGGCAATAATTAATTTATAACCCTTCGCCGCTGCCACCATTGCCAGCGCGATGCCCGTATTTCCAGATGTCGGTTCGACTAAAACTGTCTTGTGTGGCGTAATCAAGCCCTCTTTTTCGGCAGCTTCGACCATATTGACCCCAATCCGATCTTTAACAGATGCCGCCGGATTCATGCCTTCGAGCTTGACGACAATTGTCGCCACACAGCCTTCAGCTTGAGGGATCCGATTGAGCCGCACCAAGGGTGTCCGACCGATTAATTCAGTAACGTCGTTAGCAATTTTCATAACAAATCATTCAGATGGGGTGTGGAGAGTGAAAGAGTCGATCGGTAGTAGCGCAATGCCACCAATCTGAGCTTATCATCGTCATTGGGGTCAGAGCCTATCTGAAATTCTAACAACCCCTGCTACCGATCGTCGTCATCGATCTGAAGATTAGACCTCCTGCGAAAGTAGATGATAGAGAATGTGAATATTTGGGGAACAATAGAGATCTAGACCGCTACCCTAACTATTTAGGTTAGCGATCTTCAGCCTGACTGGGGCGTGCGAATGCTATTGGTGAGAAACTTGGGAGATCGAATCCAAGCTACAATTATTACTAGTCACTGAAAATTCTCAAATGTTGCTCGCATTATTCGCTGCTCAATCCATAAAATTCAATCGGTTGAGTTGAATATGATGGCAGAGATCGAAGGGCGCACAACCGCCTGAGCGAAGAAATAAAGTCTTAATCGGGAGTCGGGGATGCTGGATGCGATCGTACATAATCTAGAACAAAGCAATCATATTGCTAGAATTAAAAAGCTGGTATTTTGTGCATGTACCAATAATTGGAGTAATGAAGCCCAACAACTAAGTACGGCCAAATTTAAAAGTTACATCCAACAGTTGCACGATCGCTATGCTTCGACAGTGGAGCTAAAGTATTTGCTCTATCGGATTGTGATTAGACTCAATCATAGTACGAATTATTATACTGTTGCCAATTTTTTGTGCCAGGAAATGGAGCCGCTGTATGCATATCAGTCTGCTCCATCTGGAGATCGCCTCGGCAGAGATGATGGTACCAGTGCGGCTTTAGTCGGTCGCACCACTTCAACAGCAACTTGGGGCAAAGAGGTGGTCTTTACCGTTGAAGAGATCCAATCAGGCACCACACTGCAAGTGGAAATGTCAGTTTTAGCAGCCAATCGTCAACTCCTGACCCATGCGATTGTGACCTTGCCCGATCTCGATCGACTGATGACCCAGTATCAAGAATGGCAATCTCGATATCGGCGACTCGATCCCCACAATCATCGCTTGATGAGCAATAAAGCCGTCAGTTTGGTGCCAGAGCGGATTAATGACTGTCTGGACGCTGGTGCTAGGCTTCAGGCAAATTTGCACCAATGGTATAGTTCACCGGGCTTCCAGACCATCCGCGAACGCTTGGCGACGACGATCGATCCCGACTTAGAGATTGAAACGATCGTCCGCAGCCGCTCCAAAGCACTCCTCAAACTCCCCTGGAATTCGATTTGGCAGCCATTACTCGATCGCTATCCCCAGTCGGAAGTCAGTATCTCCCTGATACCGACGATCTCCGAAACGGCAACCGAGGAACAATTAGAAGTATCCGTCCTCTCGATGCTGACCAGTGCTCAAGGGATTAAACTCGCTCGCTCTAAACAATATTTAGAAGCATTACCCCATACCACAGCCGAGTTTGTCGTCGCTCCCAGTCATAGTGATTTTGTCAAGGCGATTACTCAAAAACCCTGGAGTACGATCTTTTTTAGTAGTTATATTTCTGGTTACTTACCAAACAATCGGATCTACATCAACCACCACGATACGATTGGGATTGCTGAATTCAAATATCGGATTCGGATCGCAGTCCAGCAGGGTTTGAAATTACTAATTCTCAACTGTGGGGAGGGCTTGGATCTGGCAAGCGAACTCGTCGATCTCCAAATTCCCAACTTGATTGTGATGCGCGAAGCCGTCCAGGATCAAGTCGCTCAGGAATTTGTCAAACTATTTCTTAAAGCTTTTTCGGACGGTAAATCCCTCCAATTAGCTGTTAGAGATGCCCGCGAACGACTTCAAGCGATCGAAAAAGTAGTGCCAGCGGCTAGTTGTTTGCCCACGATCTGTCAGCAGATTTCCGCACCAGCATCGAGCTGGAATCGCCTCGCACATATCAAACCCAAACCGACAGAATTGTTGGGTATATCCCAAAATTGGGCTGATACCGAAGCCACCAGCATGATTGCTGCGGCGGAATTAGAGAGTGGCATCGTCACCACCACAATCATCGAACCAATCGCCTACGATCGACTCAAGTTAGCACATCAACTAACTGGATACTACAGCGAAGTGTACTCGCTGGCAATAAGTACTGACGGACAATGGCTGGTGAGTGGACATGGCGACATCACGCATGTCGATGATGCGATCAAGGTCTGGCGGCTCTCAGATGGTAAATTAATTCATAATTTACTCGGTCATAGTCACTGGGTTTATAGTGTCCTACTGAGTGCTGATGCGGAGACGATTATCAGTGGTAGTTTAGACGGGACGATTCAATGGTGGCAATTGACCACGGGGACAAAGCTTCCACAACTACTCGATCATAAGTCAGCGGTTAACGCCATTTCACTGACCAACGATGGTCAAAGACTCGTCTCTGGTGGTAATGATGCCTTGCTTAAAATCTGGCAGCCCCAAAATGGCTTACTGATCCATCAATGTTCTGGTCATCTCCAAAATGTGGCTTGTGTGGCGACTCACCAACAAGCTCAATTGATTGCGAGCGGTAGCAGTGACTATACAGTTAGATTGTGGCACCTTCAGGATGGGCGACTACTCAAAACCATCTTAGGTCACAGCGGTCGGATTAGCGGCATCGCGATTACCCCCGATGGTACGAAGGTTGTCAGTGCCAGCCACGATTGTACGCTGAAAATTTGGGAGGTAGCGACCGGTAATCTAATTAATACGCTGGTCGGACATACTAAACCGATCGGGTGTGTGGCAGTTTCGGCTGATGGTCGGACGATTGTCAGTGGTGGTGACGATCGCAGTGTGAATATCTGGAATCTCCACGATGGTAAGCTGTTACATACACTTTTAGCACACGATCGGGCGATCTTGTCGGTGGCGATTAGTGCCGATTGTCGGACGATTGTGACGGGTAGTTATGGTGAGGTTCAGGTTTGGCGGGTTCCGATGGATTAGGTTTTAGGTTGTAGGTTTTAGGCTTTAGGTAGATGCTGTTACTAAGCGGATCGGCAAACTATATATACTTGTGGGGTGCGATTTTCCTAGCGGAGGCAGAACCCGGATCTGGGGGTACCGACCCCCAGCCCCCCCCCGTTGAGGAGCGGAACGCCGCTCCTCAAACTCCTCTGCGTAAGGTTCGATCTGTGTGCTAGCGTGGTGCGGCATTCACTCCATTCTAGATTTTAGTTAGATCGGTCGCCCATCACCCATTACCCATTACCCATTACCCATTACCTATCACCCATTACCCCAAAATGAGCTACGATCGATCGTATAGGTCGCTATTTAAGTATCGGTCAGAGTATGCGGATACCTCGTTTATGGTCGATTGCAATTGGTGCGATTTCGATCGCGATTTTGGCGTTGTGGCTGGTTAATTCTCTTTATACTTTGTATATCCAGGTTAGTTGGACGACACCGTGGTTGGCTACGCCGATTTTAATTGGGATTTTAGTCCTGGTTGGGATTGCGATCGCGGTGATGGTTTATTATGTGGGTATTTTTCAAGGTTGGTGGGCAAAATCGCCAGCTAAACCTCAACAATTGCCGCAGGTACCAGTTAAAAAAACTGCCGCTGCTACTGCTAATCTGGAGGCGATCGATCGTCAGCTCCAGCAGATTCAAGATGAAGTTACCCGTCAAGCTTTACTCGCTAAGTCGCGAGAAATTGCCGAGAACTTAGCGCGGGGACAAATTCGAGTCGTGGTATTTGGGACGGGTTCGGCGGGAAAAACTTCGTTAATTAATGCGATTATTGGGCGGATTGTTGGAGAAGTTGGTGCGGCGATGGGGACGACGACTAGAGGTGAGACGTATACTCTGGAGTTGAAAGGTTTGGATCGCCAAATTTTACTTACTGATACCCCAGGTATTTTGGAAGCTGGGATTGAGGGGACGCAACGCGAAGCGATCGCCAGAGAGCTGGCGACATCTGCGGATCTGTTATTATTTGTTGTCGATAATGACTTGCGATCGTCTGAATATATCCCGCTGATGGGATTAGCTGAAATTGGCAAACGATCGCTATTAGTATTTAATAAAACCGATCTGTATCCGCCACTCGATCGCGATAAAATTGTCGCTCAACTTCAACGCCGCGTTCAGAGTGCGATCGAACCTCAAGATGTCATCGCGATCGCTGCTAATCCTCAACCAGTACGCCTAGAATCAGGCGAAATCTTTACTCCAGACCCTGATATATTTCCCCTGATCCGCCGTCTAGCTGCCGTCCTCAGAGCCGAAGGGGAAGAGTTGGTTGCCGACAACATTTTGCTCCAATCCCAGCGGTTAGGAGCCGAAGCCCGAGAGCTAATCGATGCCCAACGTCGCCGTCAAGCCGATCGTGTCGTCACGCGCTTTCAATGGATTGGTGCGGGTGTCGTCACAGTTACGCCGTTACCAGCGATCGATTTTCTGGCAACGGCGGCGATTAATACCCAGATGATTATCGAAATCGGTAAGATTTATGGCTGCGATTTGGACAAAGCTGCGGCGCAAGAATTAGCCCTCTCGCTAGGTAAAACTTTGACTAGTCTGGGCATCGTCAAAGGGGCGATTCAACTCTTATCTACAGCTTTGACGATCAACGTGACTACCTACGCACTCGGTAAGGGGATTCAAGGACTTACTGCTGCTTATCTCACCCGGATTGCTGGACGCAGTTTTATCGAATACTTCCGTCAAGATCGATCGTGGGGTGATGGCGGCATGGCGGAAGCCGTACAACAACAATTTCAATTAAATCGTAAGGATGAGTTCCTCAAAGCTTTTATTCAGCAAGCGATTAGTGCTGGTGCTGTCAAGCTGAAGGAGACAATATCGATCGTGGAGCGGGAATAGAAAATAGCGACCTTTTAGGGGATGGTGTATAGACATAAGATGAATGCTTCTGTCCACTCTACTACCGCTCCATAGGTATCACCCGTATGTCCGCCAAAACGGTGATGAAAATAATATCCAGTCAGCACCGCAATCCCACAACTAAAAATCGATCGTACTCCAATAAACAACCAATTTGCTGGCTGTAAATAAAGCTGACATCCAGTTACGGCTAAAACGACCGCTAGACCTAGTAAGATGTCCGCAGGTAAATTCATGCCTTTGCGATGAAAAGCACCCTTGCCTTGGACTTTGAGGTAAGGATACAACGCGATCGCGAGTACCTGTCCCCAGCGACTCCAACCCGCAACTAAGGGTAAGAGCCACAATCGATCGCCAGTAATTGTAGCCAGGGCGCAAGTTTTGAGTAAGATGATAACTACTGCTACCATCGCCCCAAATGCACCAGTAACGCTATCGCTCATGACCAGCAACCGTCGCTCTGGATCTTGCACTGCCAAACCATCAGCGGCATCCATCGCCCCATCGAGATGCAATCCCCCCGTCCACCAAATCCACAGCACCACCACGATCCCCGATCGTATCAGGATCGGCATATCCAGCCACTCCAAGCCCAGATCCACCAAGCCCAATCCACCCCCCAATAACAGCCCGATAATAGGTGCCCACCGCGCAATTCTGGTAAAATTCAATTGCAAATTCGCCGAAACTGGGAAGCAGGTATAAAAAGTCAGCGCAGCAAGTAGTGAGTTGAGGTTGAGTAGCACGGGTAATGTGAGTAATGGGTAGTGGGTAATGGGTAGTGAGTAATGGGTAATGGGTAATGGGTAATGGGTAAAGATGGGGGTTACATTTTGGAGATAAATACTTGAGGAATTTTTATGTTAGTCGATCTAGATTATTTGAGCATGACGGCAAGAGCGAATAAATGACACAAGTTTGAGTACCTCAAAGTAAGACACAAAGGTGAAAAGAAAGATATCATCCTTCTCTACCCTCTACCCTCTACCCTCTGCCCTCTACCCTCCACCCTCTACCCTCTACCCTCCACCC
>Ga0136639_10000716_pt1 | contig 11415 bp, 6 predicted proteins | sample AntDrymUQ8592106_2_FD_113739 | JGI IMG/M metagenome (GOLD analysis project Ga0136639, IMG submission 113739) | Polar desert sand microbial communities from Dry Valleys, Antarctica - metaG UQ859 (21.06) | ecosystem: Environmental > Terrestrial > Soil > Desert | place: Antarctica: Dry Valley...
CAAGCATTGCCAGACCTGCCATGGCGCGGACCGCACGAGCCAGCCTTCGATCGCTGACGCGCCGATTCGGCTGACGCGTCGCCAGATTGAGAACGCGATTCAGCAGGGTCAGGGCCCGATGCCTGGCTTTCCGAAGTTGCCCGCCGAGGAGTTGAACGATCTGGTCGCCTATCTCTACAACCCGGCCCGCGCCGCCGCGACCGTGCCGGCCGGGGATCGCAACCCGAATGCGCTTGACCGTTATTACACTGGATTCGGTTTCATGATCGCTAGTGACGGGCTCGCCCCGATCAAGCCACCTTGGTCGACCTTGACGAAGTACGACTTGAACAAGGGCACGATTGAATGGCAGATTCCGCTGGGCGACGTGCCGGACTTGGCAGCCAAAGGGATCACGAATACGGGGTCGCATTATCCGAAGGTGGGGCCCGTGGTGACGGCGGGAGGGATCATCTTCACGGGCACGCGGGATCGCCACATTCGCGCTCTTGACACGGCCACGGGAAAGCCGTTGTGGGAGGCGGAGGTGGATACCGCGGTGGAAGGGATTCCGGCAATTTACCAGGTGAATGGCCGGCAGTATGTCGTCTTTTGTGCGGCTGCTCAGGTGGGCCTCACGCCCAACACGCAGAAGAAGATTCAAGGTTCCTACGTCGCTTTCGCTCTGCCGCAGTGAGTTTGCGATCCGATACTGCTAAAATTTCTTCATGTGCCCGCTGGTGAAACGTCAGGGGTTTCTATCCCTATGTCTCATCTGTTGTTGATTTCGTGTGCCGTTCTTGTTGCTACGCTTGGCCTTTCCTCATGTACGCGGGAGGGGACTTCTGCTTCGGCCAACGGTGCCGCGCCGCCCGCCCAAGCCGTTCGTGCCGTGCAAGCCACCTCCGCCAGTGTCCCGCTGGAAATCGCCGCCATTGGCAATGTGGAAGCCAGTTCGACTGTCGAGGTGAAGGCCCGCGTCACAGCGCCCGTCGTGCGGGTCGCTTTCGTCGAAGGCCAGGACGTTCGGCAGGGGCAACTCTTGTTTGAGTTAGACGCTGAGCCGTTTCAGCGGCAATTGGCCGAAATCGAAGCCAATATCGCGCGCGACATCGCCAACGCGAAGCAGGCCGAGGCCAACATCGCCCGCGATAACGCCAACTGGAAGAACATGGACTCGATCGCCCGGCGCAGTCTGCAACTGAAAAAGGAAGGGATCTTCTCGAGCGAGCAGGCCGATCAAGCGGCTACGAACGCGGACGCGGCCAAGGCTGCCGTCGATGCGGGCCGGGCCGCGGTGGAGAGTGCCAAGGCTGGCGAACGGGCCAATCGGGCCCGACTCCAGGAGACCCGATTGGTGCTCGACTACACGAAAATCTATGCGCCGATATCCGGCCGAGCCGGCGTCATTTCGGCTCAACTCGGCAGCCTCGCCAAGCAACACGACAACACGCTGGTCACCCTTCTGCAGTCTGCCCCCGTCCACGTTTCGTTCTCGATTCCCGAGAATCTTCTGCCTCAAGTCCGCAAGTACCAAAGCGAAAAGCCGATGACGATCGTCGCCATCGCCGATGGCAATCGGCCCAGCACCGGCGTCTTAAACTTCATCGATAGCGCCGTGGATGTCACGACTGGAGCCATCAAGCTGAAGGCGCTTTTTACGAACACGGATCGGGTGCTTTGGCCGGGCCAGTTCGTCAACGTCCGAGCCCGCCTTAGCGTGGAGCAGGACAGGGTCCTGGTAGCGTCGCAGGCGGTGCAGACGGGTCCGAAGGGCAAGTATGTTTGGGTCCTTAACGCCGCCAATAGTACCGTTTCGATGCGCGACGTTACTGTTCTCCGCCTTTATAACCCGCCCGGGTTGGTCGAACAATCGGTGATCGGCTCTGGCCTCAACGCTGGGGAAAGTGTGATCTCGGAAGGGCAGAAGCGGCTTGGACCCAACGCGAAAGTCCGTCTTCTGCCGCCCGGCCCCGCCGCTAACTAACGAGTATGGCCATCACAGACCTCTTCATCACGCGCCCGGTGGCCACCACCTTGTTGATGGCCGGCTTGTTGGGCTTCGGCCTGATCAGCTACTTCTCGTTGCCCGTCAGCGACCTTCCGCCGGTGGAGTATCCCACCATCCAAGTGACGGCCAGCCTGCCGGGGGCGAACCCGGACATCATGGCGTCGTCGGTTGCCACGCCGCTGGAAAAGGCGTTCTCCAACATCGCCGGGGTCGATAGCATGTCGTCGGCCAGCACGAACTCTTCGACCACCATCACGCTCCAGTTCGACTTCAGCCGTACGATTGATTCGGCGGCCCAGGACGTCCAATCGGCGATCTCGCGAGCCACCGGCGAACTTCCTCGAAACATGCTCGCGCCGCCGTCGTTCAAGAAGGTTAACCCGGCCTCTCGACCGGTTCTTTATCTGGCGCTGACCTCGGACACGATGACCCTGGCGGCCCTCAACGAGTTTGCTGAAAACCTCATTGGCCGGCGAGTCTCGATGGTGAACGGCGTGGCGCAGACCTCCGTTTTTGGCGGTCAAAAATATGCCGTTCGGGTGGAAGCCGACCCGGACCGCCTAGCCGCGCGCCAGGTTGGTCTGGAAGATATTCGTACTGCCCTGGCGCAGCAGAACGTGAATCTCCCGGCCGGTTCCATGCACGGGATTACCAAAGCTTACACCGTGCAATCGAACAGTCAGCTCACGGCCGCGGACCAGTTTCGCCCGATGATCGTGGCCTTTCGCAACGGCAATCCGGTGCGTCTTGAAGACGTCGCGGTCGTCCGGGATAGCGTGAATTCTGAGCGGAATGTCTTCTGGGTGAATGGCAAGCCTGGGATGATTGTCGCAGTCCAGAAACAGCCCGATGCCAATACCGTCGAGGTCGTTGACGCGGTTAAGGAGTTGCTGCCGAACCTACGCCAGAACATGCCGGCCGGCATCTCCCTGCTGGTCGAGTTTGACGCCTCCCGGAACATTCGCGAATCCATTGAAGACGTCAAATTCACCCTCCTGCTGACGATCGCGCTCGTCATCCTAGTCATCTTCGTGTTCCTCCGCAACCTTCCGGCCACCATCATCGCCAGCCTTGCTGTTCCGCTCTCGCTGCTGGGCACCTTCGGCGTGATGAAGCTGCTCAACTTCACCATCGACTCGCTTTCAATGATGGCGATGACGTTGTCGGTCGGCTTCGTCGTCGACGATGCGATTGTGATGATGGAAAACATTGTTCGTCACATGGAGATGGGAAAGCCGCGTCTGCAAGCCGCCTATGAAGGGGCTCGCGAAGTTGGGTTCACCATCGTTTCGATGACGATTTCGCTGGTCGCGGTGTTCATCCCCGTTCTTTTTCTGGAAGGCATCATCGGGCGCCTGCTGCGCGAGTTTGCCGTTACCATCGCCGTTGCGGTGCTCATCTCCGGCCTTATTTCGCTATCGCTGACGCCAATGCTCTGCAGCCGGTTCTTGAGCCACAACCAAAAGCATGGCCGCGCGTTCCAATGGTTCGAGCAGTTTTTCAATGGCATGAACGACCTCTACCGGACCACCTTGCGATTCACCCTGCGCTTCCGGTTCGCAACGTTGGTCCTCACAGTCCTCACGACTGTGATTACCGGTTGGCTCTTCGTGGTCATGCCGAAGAGCTTTGTTCCCGTGGTTGATAGCGGCATGGTTTTTGGCGGCACCGAAGCCGCGCAGGATACTTCCTTCGATGAGACGGTCCGCCTGCAAAAGGAAGTGATGGGCATCGTCCAGAAAAACAAATGGGTCAGCCAGTTCGGCATGGGCACGAGTACCCAAAATAATGGCTTTCTCTTTATCCATTTCAAGCACGACCCTGCTCGTCCCCACGCCACCGCTATCGTCGCCGACCTGCAAAAGCAGTTTGCCCAAATCCCTGGCTTTTCCGTCTTCCTGCAGCCACCTCCGATGCTGAGCTTGGGCCAGAACGAATCCCGGTACCAATACTCGGTTGCGCTGCAGGACGCCGATACAGCCGCGCTTTACCAATGGGCTCCCAAGCTCGAAGCGAAGCTCCGCACGGTGCCGGCGATAGCCGACGTTTATAGCGATCTTCAACTCAACAACCCGCGCGTCAACGTCGACATCGACCGCGACCGTGCCCTTGCTCTCGGCGTCACCCCGGAGCAGATCGCCAATACGCTCTACGACGCTTATGGCAACCGTCGCGTGTCTACCATTAGCGCTCCGGCCAATGAGTACGATGTCATTCTGGAGGTGCTTCCGCAGTTCCGTCAGGACCCCGCCGGGCTATCGAAGCTGTTCATCCGTTCGACGAACAACAAGCTCGTACCGCTCTCGGCGGTCACCCGTGAAAGGCAAGGCGTCGCCCCGCTGAGTGTCAATCACATTGGCCAACTTCCCGCTGTTAATCTTCAATTCAACGCCAAGCCCGGCTACTCGCTCAGCCAAGTGACCGAGCAGGTGGATGAGGCGGCCAAAGAGATCGGCTTGCCGGACACGATGTCCTTCAGCTATCAGGGAACTGCTTCGGCGTTTCAAAAGTCCGTCGGCGGTCTGGCGGTGCTGCTGGCCATCGCGGTCCTCGTGATCTACCTCGTGCTCGGGGTGCTGTACGAGAGCTTCATTCACCCGATCACGATTCTTTCGGGGCTGCCGTCGGCCGGCCTGGGGGCGCTGGTGACCCTGCTGCTGTTTGGCGACGATCTCAACCTATTCTCGTTTGTCGGGATTATCTTGCTGGTTGGTATCGTGAAGAAAAACGCGATCATGATGGTGGACTTCGCGATCATGGCCCGGCGCGAAGGTCGTCCCGCGGACGAGGCGATTTTCGAGGGATGCATCCAGCGCTTTCGACCTATCATGATGACGACGATGTGCGCGTTGCTCGGTACGCTGCCGATCGCTGTTGGGTACGGCGCTGGGGCGGAAGCCCGCCGCCCGCTCGGTCTGGCCGTGGTGGGCGGTCTGTTGGTTTCGCAGTTGCTTACGCTATATATTACGCCGGTGATTTACCTGTATTTGGAGAAGCTCACAGGCGCCCAGGCGGTGAAGCCGGTTAAGGCTCCGGAAGTGGTCGAAGCCCTTTAACGGGTCCTGCGCTGCGCAGCAGAAGGGCCGACCCGACTAGGCCAGCGGCCAGCGAGCTAGCGAGAATCCCGAGCTTTGCCCGCGCCAGCAATTCGGCGTCGGCGAACGCTAGCGCACCGATGAGCAGCGACATCGTAAACCCGATTCCGGCCAGCCACGCGGCCCCGTGAATGCCTCTCCAGTTTACTCCGTCCGGCAAACTCGCCCATCCAGCCTTCACCGAAAGCCACGAGAGGAGGGTGATGCCGATCGGCTTGCCCAGCAGGAGCCCGATCGCGACGCCCAGGGTGACAGGATCGGCTGCGCGACTCGCCAGATCCCCGCTGAAGACAACGCCCGCGTTCGCCAAGGCAAAGGCCGGCATAATCAGAAACGTTACCCAAGGGTGTAACGCCTCGTTAAAGCGGAACAGCGGCGGTTTCGCTTTCTCGCACGCGTCCTCCAACGCATCGATCACCACCTGCTGCTCTTCGTCGTTCAGCGGACTTTTCTCGCGATCGGCGCACTGGTCAAGGTGGTCGACAATGGTTCGAATCTGATGGAGAAACGCAGGGACGTTAAGCTGTGTGCGCGACGGAATTGTCAGCGCCAGGATGACTCCGGCGATGGTGGCATGGACCCCCGAGTGCATCACCGCTAACCAAAGCGCGAGTCCAAGGAGGGCGTACGGAAAGGGGTGGCGCACGCCGATGCGGTTGGCCACGACAAGCAGCACCACGACTCCGGCGGCCACCGCAATCCCGACCCATGCGATGTTCGCTGTGTAAAAGACTGCGATCACCAGAACGGCCGCGATGTCGTCCACGATCGCCAGAGCGGTCAGGAATACCTTCAAACCCAGCGGCACGCGGTCGCCCAAAAGCGCCATGATGCCGATGACGAAGGCGATATCGGTCGCCATTGGGATGCCCCAGCCGTGGGCCCCGGGCCCGCCGAAGTTGAACGCCGTGTAGATCAACGCAGGGACGAGCACCCCGCCCAGCGCTCCGACGATCGGTAAGGCAGCCTGTTGCGGAGACGCGAGTTCGCCCACCAACAACTCCCGTTTAATCTCCAGCCCGACGACCAGGAAGAAGAGCGCCATCAGCCCATCATTTACCCAGAAATGAAGATCGCGATCCATAGCGAGCCCCGCGAAGCTAACGGCAAGTTTCGTATGCCAAAGGCTGGCGTAGCTGGCTGACCACGGCGAGTTCATCCAGATTAAGGCGATCGCGGCACAGAGCAGCAGTAGGATGCCGCCGGAGGTCTCCCGGGCCGCAAACTCTTGAAATGGGCGGATCAGGGGACGAAGGCGTGTATCGGCGACGGACTTCAGAGGATTGGCGTTACTCATCAGATTCCTATTATCCCGTCACTTGTGTCGAGATGAAAGTAGATAGTCCGGCTTCTTTCGTCGCCGCGGCCCTCAGTCCGCCCCGATTCTATTCGCCTCTATCCGGCCGAACCTGCAGTTCTTCCGCAGCATGGAACCAGTCCTCATCCGGCGACCCGATTGGACAGCCTCTGGCTTCCCACAATCGATGGGCAATGATCGCGAGGTCATCGTGTTCGAATCGAGAGGCCCCGTGCCCGTTGCTTGCTTCGCGATCGGCCTGTTCCCTTTGTTCGTGAGCCTTGTGGGAGTGCTCCAGCGCTTGCCTGGACCGCTCGTGCCCGGTCGCATCATCCTGTTTCCCATGGCCTTCGGACGCCACTAAATGCTCGTGCGCGACCGTTTCCCGCAACTGCTTCACTTGATCATGGCTATCGTAGTGGGATCGATTAGACATTTCAGTTTCTCCTTGACTGCGTCTCTTCTACACCCGAAATCGTTGCAAGGGAAGAACCAAATTCGGGTCCACCTACAGGGTTCAAAGGACCCTCCCGACGGAGCGAGAAACACGCAAAGAGCGACCGCCCAGCGTCAGATGACCGTATGTGGTTATCGCTATGCCAGCACCTTTCTAACCACTTCGCCGCGCACCCCCGTGATCCGCTGGTTGAACCCCTGATAGAAATACGTCAGCTTCGTGTGATCCAGCCCTAGCAAATGCAACAGCGTCGCATGCAAGTCGGACACGTGCACCCGATCCTCTACCGCCGCAAAACCTAATTCATCCGTCGACCCAATCGCCTGTCCGCCCTTCACCCCCGCCCCCGCCAGCCACATCGAAAACCCATGCCAATCGTGGTCGCGGCCCGGCTTGTCCACCCCCTCGCTGGTCGGCGTCCTGCCAAACTCCCCACCCCACAGCAATAGAGTCTCGTCCCACAGCCCAGTCGCCTTCAAGTCCTCGATCAGCGCCGCCGTCGGCTTGTCCGTCTCCCCGGCGTGTAATTTGTGGTTAGTGATGCAGTCATTGTGACCGTCCCAGGTGTCTTCGATGTGCCCGCCGCCGGAATACAGCTGCACAAATCGAACGCCCTTTTCGAGCAATCGCCGCGTCATCAAACACTTCCGGCCGAAGTCTGCCGTCAGACGGTCATCCAACCCATAGCGCTCCCGCGTCGATGCCGATTCCCGCGACAGATCGACCACCGCCGCCGCCTCCATCTGCATCCGATACGCAAGCTCATACGACGCAATCCGCGCCGATAGTTCGGAGTCGTCCGGATGGCTCGCCAAGTGCTCCTGGTTCAGCTTTTGCAGTAGCTCCAACGCCCGTCGCTGGGTCTGATCGTTCACCCCCGCCGGTGGCTGCAAATCCAACAACGGTGCGGCACCGGACCGAAACAACGTTCCCTGATACGCCGCCGGCATATACCCCGCCGTCCAGTTCGAAGCGCTGCCAATCGGCCCGCCCCGCGGATCCGTCATCACCACAAACGCCGGCAGGCTCTGGTTGTCGGTTCCCAAGCCATAGGTCACCCACGCTCCCGCGCTCGGCTTGCCCAGAAAAATGCTGCCCGTGTTCATCTGCAAGCAGCCCGAGGCATGCGCCGCGGTGTCGGTATACATCGACCGAATCACGCACAGATCGTCGGCAAACTTTGCAGTGTGCGGGAAGAGTTCGCTGATGGGCAACCCGCTCTGGCCTCGTGGCTTGAACTCGAATGGCGACCCCATCAGATACCCGATCGCCCGCCCGTTCGAACCCACCGTCAGCGGTCCCTTATACGCCTGCCCACTTCGTTTCGTCAGTTCCGGCTTGGGGTCGAACGTATCCACTTGGCTCGGCGCGCCGTTCATAAACAGAAAGACCGCGCGCTTGGCTTTCGCCGCAAAATGCGGCTTCTTCGGGGCGAGGATGGAGTTTGCTGAAACGACTGTGTCGCGGGTCAGCAAGTCCATCAGCGCTAAGCCCGCGAACCCTCCGCCCGTCTGCCAAAGAAAATCCCGCCGCGTTTTTTTAATTGGCATAAGCAAACTCATTCAGGTTCAAAACCACCCGCGTCATCTGTTCCAAACTCCCCGTCTGCAGAAAGCCCAACATCGCTTGGAGTTCCGTCGCCGTAGGGTGCCGCGCCAAGGCCAACCGATAGGCCAGCTCAATCTGCGCCTCGGCTCCTTGGGCTTCCCGCCGCAAACGATCGGCGAAGTACTTCGCTTGGCGATTGATGAAGTCCCCGTTGAACATCTGCAACGCTTGCGGGGCCACGGATGTCGTCTGTCGCTTGGCGGCCGGGCGCGTCGTATCGCAGACGTCCAAAACCTCCAGCAGCGGCACCATCAACGAGCGCTTGACGATGTAGTAAATCGCCCGCCGCGAGGCTTTCTGTTCCTCAAACGGTTTCCATATCTTGTCCGGGTCGCTAGACCCTTCGAGGGCTTCCGGCTGCATCTTCGGATACACGAATTCCCCGTACATCGCCGGGTTCAACCGGCCGCTTACCGCCAATGCCGAATCCAAAATCGCCTCGGCTTCCAGGCGCCGATACGGCATCCGCCAAAGCAGCCGGTTCTCTGGATCCACCGCCGCGTACTGCGCATTCCCGGTCTTCGCCATCCGATAGGTATTGCTGCTCAGGATCAAAGTATGCAGCTTTTTCAGCGACCAGCCGTTGTCGGTGAACCACACCGCCAGCCAGTCGAGCAATTCTTCATGGGAGGGCCGATCTCCCATCACTCCGAAGTCATTTGCCGTCCGGACTAAGCCATCGCCGAAGTGCCATTGCCACACCCGGTTTACGATCACCCGGGCCGTCAGCGGATTGTCTCGCGAGGCGATCCAGTTGGCGAGCCCCAGACGTCTTCCGCTCGTCCTCCCGCCGGGCAGCGAAAACGAGGGCTGTGCCTTGGTCAGAACCTCGGGCACGGACGGCTCCACCTCGGGCCCCGGCGAAGCTGCTTTTCCGCGAATTAGAATATGGGTCGCGGGCGGAACCGCGTTGGGCTCCTCCATGAAGTAGCCGCGGGGGAGATCGGGCGTTTCCCTTTTCAGTCGGGCCACTTCAGCTTCCACGGGCAGCGCCGCCCATTCCTGCTCGAGCACCTTTCCCCAATCCTTCGCTATCTTCTTCGTTTTCAAATACGTCACCACCGCCTCGGCCGGCAGTTTACTATTGCCCGATTGGAGCCAATCCGTCCGCGCCGGCGCTCGCAGTGCCGCGATCTGTTTTTCGCGCTGGTTGAACCGGTCAATCTCCGCGGGAGTGCCAATCGGCCGGTCCAACTCGGTCCGCCCATTCCGCGGCCGTTTGAGACCATTGAACACCGCGATCATGCCGTAGTAATCCTTCGTCAGCAAAGGCTCGAACTTATGGTTGTGGCAACGCGCGCAGGCCAGGGTCAACCCCAGAAAGCCCTGCGCCGTCGCGTTCAAAATGTCGTCCAGTTGGTCGAACCGATCTTCCGCCGGATCGGCCGGTTCATCGTCCCATGGCCCCAGTCGCGCAAAGCCGGTTGCCAGCAGCGTTTCGGCGTTCCGATCCGGCAACTCGTCCCCGGCCAACTGCTCCACGACGAAGCGGTCGAAAGGTTTATCGGAGTTGAAAGCCCGGATGACGGAGTCCCGAAACTTCCAGCCCTGCGGCTTGGCTTCGTCGCGTTCGTAGCCATTCGTATCGCCATAGCGGACGACATCGAGCCAGTGCCGCGCCCAGCGTTCGCCGTACGCCGGACGCGCCAAGAGCGAACGCACGAGGCTATCCCAATCCCCTTCAAACGCATCCTGCTCCGCGATCGTTGGGGGAAGCCCGGTTACGTCCAGGTACATTCGCCGCAGCAGATCCCCGTCGGTCGCGGTGGCGGCGGGCCGCCAGCCCTTGGCCTCCAACTTCGCCAGCACAAACGCGTCGATGGGGTTCCGGACCCAGGCCTTGTCCCGAACGTTCGGCTCCACCGGCTTACGCGGCGCATGAAAAGCCCAGTGCGCCAGGCGGGGATCGACTTTTGATGCCGCTGCAACCTCCACGCCGGGCCAGACCGCCCCGGCGTCGATCCACTCTCTCAATAACGTGATCTCGGCCACGGTCAATCGCGGCCCGGCCGGGGGCATGATCAACTTCGGATCGGTTCCCGAAACATAGCGGATCAAGAGACTCGCATGGCTTTTCCCCGGCTCAATGGCCGGGATGCCACTCTCGCCGCCTTGTAAGGCGTCGGCCCTTCGGTCCAGCCGCAGGTGGCTTTTCTGCACGGCGGGACCATGGCAAGCCAAGCACCGCCGCGCCAGCAACGGCCGCACTTCGGTGACAAAATCGGCCGCCGAACTCAGCATCGGAATCAGAAGCAGCAGGTGTCGCATGACGGAGATCCATCATCACTCTATCGCAACCCTCTCTAGAGCACTAGCAGCCACTCTCCACCCGCTCTCCATCGAATTCCCCCAGACACAAGGGGGAACTCGTTTGGCCGTCGTCGGCCGAAGGCATGCAGCGCAGGAACGGATGGTCATCCTTGCGCACCAACGGTTCGAAGAACCATTCCGGAGACTCGCCGGCAACCCATGGAACAGATTCCTCTCGCTTCTCTTCCGCGGTCTTGCCGTAAGCCCGGGCCAGGTCAGCGATCCGCCGCCTTTCCCAGCCCCAAGCCGAACCGCAGATTCTTCACCAATCCGAGCGCCGTCTCGCCCACCGCCTCATCCACCTGAAGTCTTTCGCCCTATTCCCATGACCACGGCGGATCGCTGCCCTCTCGTTCGAACGCACTGGAGCGGACGCGAGGAAAGACGATCGGATTCCGGTGTTCGGCGCTTTCCCAGCCGACCACTCCGAGCGCGACCCCCTCGTCTCCGCCGATGACGGACCCGTGCGGATAGCGCACAACCTTCACTTCTGCCGTGGCCCGCAGTCCGCTGGCCCGCCGGCGTTGCGCCCGGCCACCAGGAGTTCGTGAAACGGCCCCGCGGCGAAGACGCCATCTTCCTCACTGCGTCGGAACACCGGGATATCGTTCAAATAGAACTCGGCCTCGCAGCCCTTCACGCGGCATTCGAATACCTC
>Ga0136639_10000717_pt1 | contig 11411 bp, 12 predicted proteins | sample AntDrymUQ8592106_2_FD_113739 | JGI IMG/M metagenome (GOLD analysis project Ga0136639, IMG submission 113739) | Polar desert sand microbial communities from Dry Valleys, Antarctica - metaG UQ859 (21.06) | ecosystem: Environmental > Terrestrial > Soil > Desert | place: Antarctica: Dry Valley...
CCTCCTCGATCAGCTGCAGCGCCGCGGCAGCATCGCCTCGCGCCTCGGCGGCGTCGGTGGCCTGGAGGAGCGGGAAGTCGTCAAGTGCCCGGTCCTGGTCGCGCTCACGGAGCGCCGGGTTGCCTGAGCGGCGACGGCTGCTGTCCGCCGGGCGATGTCTCTTGCGTGAAGTCGGCATGACCCTACTCAACGCGCCTCGCGCGCCCTGCGCCAGCACGTCGTGGGGCCCTGTGGAGAACGCTCGTGCGACGGACCAAGCTGGCTAGTGGCCGACGCGCAGCTGGACCGCGTAGCGATCGGGCGACGCGCCGACGGCCTTCGCGAGCCGACCCACTGCCTCGAGCGCTCGGTCGGCGTCGAAGGAGGTGCCGGGCACCAGCAGCGCCAACCGCCCGTCGTACGACGCCAGGTGGATCTGCCCGTGCTGCCAAGCCTGGTGGGCGGCCGATCGCACGAGCGTCGCGGTCACGGGCTGGGGGTAAGCCTCGTCGACCGCCAGCAGGTCGCAGGCGATCTCGTCGGGAGTCGAGACCAGCCGGCCGGGCACGTGATGGCCCGTGCGCAGCCCGGCGTCTGAGGACCAGACGACGTCACGCTCCCCCAGCCAGTCGGGCAAGTCGAAGGGGTCGACCTCGACCGGCTCCTGCGGCGTCACAGCGGGGAGGCCTCGTCGGGCGACAGGTCGGCGAACTTGCGACGCTTGGCGCGTCGTCGGTCGTTGTAGCGCGCGATGACCTCGGAGATGAGGAAGAGCACGACCATCGGGCCGGCCATCAACGTCATCGTGAACGGATCGGCCGACGGCGTGGCCACGGCGGCGAAGACGAAGACGCCGACGATGATCCACGGTCGGTGTGCGCCCAGCGACTTGCCGGACACGACGCCGGCGAGGTTGAGCAGGACCACGAAGAGCGGGATCTCGAAAGCGATCCCGAAGACCAGCAAGGTACGGCTGAAGAAGCTGAGGTAGTCGTTGAACTCCACCAGGTTGGTCAGGCCCTCAGGGGTGAAACCGATGAGGATCTCGAGGCCCTTGGGCAAGGTGACGTAGCCGAGGAAGATGCCCGCGAGGAACAACGGGCCGGCGATCGCGGCGAAGACGCGCGACCAGCGTCGCTCCTTGGCGTGCAGCCCGGGCAGGATGAACGCCCAGATCTGGTAGAGCCAGATCGGGCTCGTCAGGACCACCGAGGCGAGGCCGCAGAGCTTGAGATAGAGGAGCAGACCGGCGCCCGCGCCCGACGTCGTCGGCACCGTGGTGCCGTTGGGCAGGGCGTCCTGTGCCTGTTGGTAAGGGCCGTAGACGAGCTGGAAGAGCTGGTCGAAGAAGATCAGGGAGACGGCAAGGCCCACGATGACCACGAGGGCGATCTTGAGGATCCGCGCGCGGAGCTCGCGGAGGTGGTCGGACAGGGCCATACGCCCGTCGGCACCGACGGGATGGACCGGATTACCGACGAAGAGCTGGACTATTCCCGTGATGCGCACGCGCAGATGCTCTCAGCCGACCCGCATCTCAGCCGTTGCGGGTGTCGGTCTGCTCGCTGCTCGGCGTGACCGGAGCCGCCTGTGGGGCGGGATCGACGGGAGCAGCGGGCGGCACCGCGGGAGCGGGCGGGATCTCAGCAGCCGGCGGCGCCGGTGTCGAGTCCCTGTCGTCCTTGTCGTCCTCGTCGTCCTTGAGACCCTTGGTCTCTGCCTTGAAGATGCGCAGTGCCTGGCCGGTGCCACGAGCAAGATCGGGCAGCTTCGCGGCGCCGAACACGAGCACGACGATGGCCAGGATCACCAGCCACTCGGCTCCCTGGGGCATACCAATCATCGGGTTCATCATCGTGACCTCATCTGTCGGTGTCGTTGCATGGTCATAGTACGTCGCGGGTCACCCATACAGATTTAGTGCGTCCTGTGCGGCTGCGGTGAACGTGGTGCCGTAGGAGGCCGGGGTGACGACCTCGGCGTGGGGTGCCAGGCGCAGCAGCAGCCGCGTCAGCCACCGCTCGTCGGCCACCTGGAGGTCGACCTCCAAGACGCTGCCGCGTCGGCGGCGCACGGCCTCGACGGGGTAGTACTCGGTCACCCAGTGCGCAGGGGCGCGCAGCCGGAGCGTGACCCGCGTGGTGTCCGAGGAGGAGGTGAACAGGCCGTCCCCGAGGTCGCGGGGCTCCGCTGCGGGCTCGGCGACCGCGGTGTCGAGCACCTGCGACTTCGCGATCCGGTCGAGGCGGAAGAGCCGGGGTGCCTCCGCGCTGTGGCACCAGGCGTCGAGATAGGTGATGCCGCCCCGGGTGATCACGGCACGCGGGTCGACGACGCGCTCGGATTCCTCGTCGCGAGTCGGGACGTAGTAGGTCAGGCGCACCTGCCGCTGCGCCGCCACGGCTTCGCCCAGTCGTACGGCGAGCACGGCTCGATCGGCGTCTCCCGCGTCGACGCCGGGATCGATGTGGCCCGTGCCGCCGGCCTCCGCCGCGGCCACCTCGAGCTTGGACAGCGCCCGGTCGACGACCTCGCGGGTCTCGTCCCTCGCGCCGTCGCGCAGGGCCCGCAGCGCCACGATGATCGCCGAGGCCTCCGTGGGGCTCAGCCGCAGTGGCCGGGCGAGGTAGTCGGCGTTGGAGACCCGGATGACGCCCGCGTCCAGGGCATCGAGGTCGACGTCGATGAGGTCGTCAGGGTAACCGCCCGGCAGACCGCACATCAGGAGCACCATGAGGTCCGTGACGAGCTGCTCGGCCGGCACCCCGAGTGCTGCGGCCGCGTCGTCGATCCGGACCTGCCCGTGGGTGTGGAGGAACGGCACCAGCGTCAGGAGACGCGCTACCTGGTCCTTGGCGCCCGGGAGCGCGCCACTCATGGGACCACCTCACGGTGGGCGAGGACCGCGCCCAGACGCTCGACCAGTGCTTCTCGCACCGCGGCCGGCTCCTCGACGTACACGTCGGAGCCGTAGCCCAGGAGCTCGTCGGTCAGGCCGACCGTCGCCCGGGTGAGGACCAGCCGGTCCCAGGCGGTGCGCTCGTCGGGACCGGCGACGCCCTCGTGGACCTCGTCGGCGTCGCGACGTAGGGGCACCCCGGCCCCGGAACGCGCCAGCACCACGGCCCGCTCGGTGCTCGGCGGCGGGGCCAGGCGTCGCGCGAGCTCGCTGACGTCGGTGCCCGGGGGTACGTCGTAGGCACCCGGCGTACCGACCTTGCGGGCGGTGCCCTGGACGCGGGAGAGGCGGAAGACCCGTTCGGCACGTCGGTCCAGGTCCAGGCCCACGACGTACCAGCGCCCCGAGTAGCGCGCGACGCCCCAGGGCTGGAGACGGCGCCTCGTGGCCGTCCTCTGCCCGGTGCGGCCGTAGTCGAACTCCACGGCGCTGCGCTCCTGGACGGCCTCGAAGAACACGTCGAACGCCGGCTCGTCGGCGCTCAGGCGGGGCTGGGCGATGTCGAGGGCGGAGACGTCGACAGGCACTCCGAGCGCGGTCAGCTTGCGGACGACATCGGTGGTGGCCTGCGCCAGACGGGCGTGCTCCCACACCTTGGTGGCCAGTCCGATGACCGCGGCCTCGTCGGGTTCGAGGTCGATGTCGGGCAGTGCGAACTCGTCGGGACGGATGCGGTAGCCCGGCTCGTCGTCGAAGTAGGCATCCATGTTGCCGACCTCCACCGGCACACCCAGGCTGCGCAGCTCCTCCTTGTCACGCTCGAACATCTTCTCGAACGCGTCGGTGGAGGAGCCGGGGTAGAGCATGCTCCGGATCCGCTGCTTCGGCACGAAGTGCCGCTGCACGAGCAACATGATGAGCAGGTTGAGCAGTCGCTCGCTCTTGCTGCCGGCCATGTATTGGATCCTTGCAGGTCGAGGAGCTTCGGTCGGATAGGTCAGGAGGCAGAGAGGATGTCGATCACGAAGTAGAGCGTGCTGTTGGCCGGGATGTTGGCCTGGCCCTGGTCGCCATAGCCCAGCGCCGGGGGGATGGCGAGCAGCACGCGGCTGCCGGCCTTGACCCCCTCGAGGCCGTAGGTCCAGCCCTGCACGACCCCGGTGAGCTCGAAGGTGGCCGGCTCGCCGGAGTAGCTCTCGTCGAAGGGCTTCTTGGCGTCATAGACCGAGCCGAGGTAGTTCACCTTGAGCTTCATGTCCGTCGTGATCACCTTGCCCTTGCCCTCCGCGAGGACCGTGCGCATGAGGTCGGCCTCGGCCTTCGGCTCGGGCAGGCCGGTGAAATCCAGAGCCGTGGGCTCGCCCTGCTCCTCAACGACCCGCGGCATCTTCGCCTGCGGCACGTCGACCGGCTCGGGAGTCTGGTAGAGCTCGATCAGGTCCACGATGAGCAGCACGGGATCCTTGTTGCCGATCCCGAGCTGCGGGTTGCCGGCCTCGCCGAAAGCCTCCTCCGCAGACGCCGTCACCGCGACGCGTGAACCGATCGCCTGGTCGAGGAGCGCATCCTTGAAGACCGGGCTGAGTTTGTCGTCGACCGTCACCGTCTCCGGTTGGCCACCGTCGTCGTAGGAGCTGAAGGTCTTGCGCTGGGTGAAGCCGTTGCCGACCCAGAAGTTGACCGTCACCTGGTCCCCCTCGACCACCTGGTCCCCACCGCCCTCGACGAGGGTCTCGGTCTCGATGCCCTCCGCGGACATCTGGTCCTTCCAGGTCACCTTCGGCTGCCCACCCGGCTCGCCTTCTACGCTCACCGCCTCGAGCCGGTCGAGCCCCGATGCCTCCTCTCCCGTGTCGTCGCCGCACGCAGCGAACGTCGTCAGGAGCAGGACGGAAACGGCCAAGGTCGCAGGGCGACGGAGACGCGAGAGCACAGAGATCACCTTAGGGAGCAGATCGGTCGGGCGCGGTCACCCTACAAGCCGTGTCTGAGAAGTTCCGACGGGCCTCTCGGCCTGCGGATTGGTCACCCACCGCAACCGAGACTCACCCGGGGCTGCGGTCGGTGACCAAACCGCAACGCCGGGTCGTTCACATACCGTCGATAAGCCGCTGAACCCGCTCGTCGTGGGCCCGGAACGGGTCTTTGCACAACACGGTGCGCTGCGCCTGGTCGTTGAGCTTGAGATGCACCCAGTCGACGGTGAAGTCGCGGCGACGCTCCTGGGCCTTGCGGATGAATTCGCCCCTGAGCCGGGCGCGCGTCGTCTGGGGCGGCACGGACTTGGCCTCGAAGATCTTGAGGTCGGTCGTGACTCGTGCGACCGCTCCACGCTTCTCCAGCAAGTAGTAGAGCCCCCTGCCACGGTGGATGTCGTGATAAGTCAAGTCGAGCTGGGCAATACGGGGATGCCCCAGGGACAGACCGTGCTTGGCCCGGTAGCGCTCGATGAGCTTCCACTTGATGACCCAGTCGATCTCGCGGTCCACCAGGCCCAGGTCATCGGACTCAACTGCTTTCAAGCCGCGCTCCCAGAGGTCCAGGGACCGCTCGATGATGGGGGTGCTGATCTGGCGACGGTCCACGAAGTCGCGTGCCTTGGCGAGGTACTCGCCCTGGATCTCCAACGCACTCGCCTCGCGACCGTTCGCCAGCCGGACCTTGCGTCGACCCGTCATGTCGTGGGAGATCTCGCGGATGGCCCGGATGGGGTTCTCCATCGCGAGGTCGCGCATCACCACACCCTCCTCGATCATCCGCAGCACCAGGTCACAGCTGGCGACCTTGAGCATGGTGGTCGTCTCACTCATGTTGGAGTCACCGACGATCACGTGCAGGCGGCGGTACTTCTCAGCATCCGCGTGCGGCTCGTCGCGCGTATTGATGATCGGTCGGCTGCGGGTGGTGGCACTGCTGACGCCCTCCCAGATGTGCTCAGCGCGTTGCGAGACGGAGTACGTCGCCCCTCGCGGGGTCTGGGTGATCTTTCCGGCCCCGACCACGATCTGACGCGTGACGAGGAACGGGATGAGGATGTCTGCCAGGCGACTGAACTCGCCGGCTCGTCCGACCAGGTAGTTCTCGTGGCAGCCATAGGAGTTGCCAGCAGAATCGGTGTTGTTCTTGAACAGGTAAATCTCGCCCTGGATGCCCTCGTCGTGCAGACGCTGCTCGGCGTCGAGAAGCAAACCTTCCAGGACCCGCTCGCCGGCCTTGTCGTGGGTGACCAACTCGGCGATGTCGTCGCACTCGGGAGTGGCGTACTCCGGGTGACTGCCGACGTCGAGATAGAGCCGGGCGCCGTTGCGGAGGAAGACGTTGCTCGAACGCCCCCAGCTGACCACCTTGCGGAAGAGGTAGCGGGCGACCTCGTCGGGACTCAGTCGGCGCTGCCCTTTGAACGTGCACGTGACGCCGTACTCGTTCTCGATGCCGAAGATCCGTCGGTCCACACTCAGACCCTACGGCCCGTGATTCAACTCGTCTGCTCATTCATGGCCCGACACGGTTGCGGTTTGGTCCCAGACCGCCCGTGCTCCCGCGTTATCCGGTGGGGTGCCACTCCACGCAACCCGTGAGTCTCTGCCATCGCATGTGCAGGCGTTCGCGACTCTCCTCGCAGTAGCACGAGCTGTTCACGAGTGATCGCCAGTGGCGAATACGCCGCAGATGGTGTGGCCGGTCGAGCAGGCGGTCCAGCTCGTGCATCACGGTGAGCGGATGGTTGACCAGGTCGTCCAAGGTGAATCCCCGACGCTCGTAGTGCGGTGAGAAGCCACGCTCCCTTCGCAGATCGGTGCGGTGCTGCTGCTTGTCGCGGTGGTGCGCTCCGTCGTACTCATGCACCGATCGCGTGTCGGTGAGCAGCAGGTCGGCACGCCCCAGTGACAGCCCGGAGTCGTCGAAGAGCTCCACCTGTGGCTCCACAGGCACGTCGCACACGTCGTGGAAGGTCTTCAGCAGCACCTCCCCCGAAGACTCGCACCGCTGGTCTGTCAGGTGCCAGGCGGCGCGGACGCGCCGCACGCCGGGGCGGCGCGAGGCCACGATGCCTTCCATGCGCTGCGGGTCGATGTCCCCCATCCGTAGCGCCGAGGTCAGCATGATCGCGATGTCGAGGATGCCGAGGTCGCGGCTGGCGCGCAGGATGATCTCCTCTGCCGCGGCGACTGGCAGGCCGTGCCGCAGCTCGTGGGGAGCATCGCTGGTGAGCCGAGAAACCATCAATCCTGGGCGCCGCGGTCGCGAGACGTTGCCGGCGACGGAGGCGAAGACCGGGACCTGGCTCGGGAGGTGCGGAAGGTCCCACCCCCTCAATCGGGCACCGGTGACGTGCGTGAACGCGGCGCCCTCGGGCAGGACCAAGCGGAATGCCTGCAGATCCTTGATCAGCTCGGACCACTCGTCGCCATGGGTCTCGGAGCGATAGAGACCGAAGCTCACGCGACGATGCCCTGCCCTGCGGACCTCCCCCCGCTGGGCGTCGCCCACCTGCTCCCTGGTCAGCAGGCGCCAATGAGGCTCAGTTGGCTTGGCTGGCTCGGGGACGGTGGCGGTCATGGTCTCAAGCCTGGCCAGCACATGGCGTGCTCAAACCGGGTCTTGACCCGACTGTGGATGACCGATCAGGGCTGACACGAGGCCGCGGCGCGCTGCGGTGCGGCTTGGTCACCAACCGCACGCCCGACTGGTTCACACGCGTTGTTGGTGACCAAACGGCAGGGCGCGGGGTCAGAGCAGCCGTAGGTGATCGAGAGCCAGGTAGGCCTGGTCGGTGGTTCCGAAACCTCCGGAGCGGAGCTCGCCTCGGAGCTGAGCGAGGGAGAACAGGCACACGGCGATGTCCTCGTGCTCGTCGAGCGACTGCTCACCGTCCAGGACGCACTCACGCGCGACGGCGACCCATCGCCGTTCGGTGCTCTTGTACGGCGTGGTGTGGGTGATGATCTGCCAGCCGACGCCGACGTAGCCCGTCTCTTCGCGCAGCTCGCGAGCAGCGGCGTCCAGCACAGTCTCGCCGTCGTCCAGGAGACCACCCGGCAGGGAGGCCATCACCCGGTCTGGGCCGGGTCGGAACTGGCGGGTCCCCACGATCTGCTGGTCCGGGGTGAGGGCGAGGATGACCACCGAATCGGGGCTGGCGACGAGGTCCCAGTCGCTCTCGCGACCATCGCTCTGTCGCATCCGCCGTCGTACGACGCGCGTGTAGCCGGTGTAGACGGGCTGGTCCTCCCCTACCCGCTGCCAGCCCGCTAGACCGCCGTCACTCACAGAGCTGGGCCGCCTGGACCTTCCGCGGGAGGCGGGGCCACGGGGGGCGCTGGCTCACCGGTCATGGGGTCATCCAAGGGCGCCACGTGTCCGCTGGTCTGGTCGGTGGGATCCGCGGGATCGTCGGGGACGCCGCCCCGAGATGCTGTCCCTGGCTGGGTGTCTTCCCGGTCAGGTTCGTCTGTCGTAGAGGGGCCACGCTCCCCCAGCAGCGCCATGAGCCGGTCCGGACTGAGGCGGCTGAACTTGCGCGGCTGGGGACGGAGGCGATCGAGCATCGCGACCTCGAGATGGTCCACATCGATAACCCGGTCAGCATCTTTGGTGTGGCCGAGAGCAGCCACAGCAAGCCGTACTGCGCTCTCGAGCGACTGGTGGGCGGCGTAGTGCTCCTTGATGTAGGTCGCCACCATGTCGGAGGCGCCGCCCATCACGGCGAAGCCCTGCTCATCGGCCACCTGGCCGTCGTAGGTCAGGCGGAAGATCTGGTCCTGATCGGCTGTATCACCGATCTCGGCAACGAAGAGCTCGACCTCGTAGGGCTTCTCGCCGCCACTGGAGAAGATCGTCCCCAGTGTTTGGGCGTAGGCGTTGGCAAGACCACGCCCGGTGACGTCGCGCCGATCGTAGGCATAGCCACGCATGTCAGCGAGACGTACGCCGGCGATACGTAGGTTCTCGAACTCGTTGTAGCGACCCACCGCCGCGAAGGCGATGCGGTCGTAGATCTCCGAGACCTTGTGCAGGGCCTGGGAGGGGTTCTCGGAGGCGAAGAGGATGCCGTCGGCGTACTGGATCGTCACGACCGAGCGACCCCGGGCGATGCCCTTGCGTGCGAAGTCGGCCCGATCCTTCATCAACTGCTCTGGCGAGACGTAGAACGGCATGCTCATCGTGTGCCTCCCGCCGTGGAGCCACCCGTGAGCGGCGCCCCGGGACCATCTGGGCGGATCATCCGGCCGGCGATCACCCGGTCAGCGATGGCTGCCACCTCGTCGTCGGAGAAGCGGCGACCACCATCGGCGGTGATCACCCGCACTACGGGGAAGATCCGCCGGGTGAGATCGGGCCCGCCGGTGGCGGAGTCGTCGTCCGCAGCGTCGTACAGCGCCTGGATCAGCGCCGTGACGCACCCGGCCTCGTCGAGGTCCTCGCGGTACAGCTTCTTCAACGAGCCCTTAGCGAAGAGCGAGCCGGAGCCAACGGAGAAGAACGCCTGCTCCTCGTAGCGGCCGCCGGTCACGTCGTAGCTGAAGATGCGTCCGTGGCCCTGGCGCAAGTCATAACCCGCGAAGAGCGGTACGACGGCCAGCCCCTGCATGGCCATGCCGAGGTTGGCGCGGATCAGGGCCGAGAGACGGTTGGCCTTGCCGTCCATCGAGAGGGTCGTGCCCTCGATCTTCTCGTAGTGCTCCAGCTCTGTCTGGAAGAGCCGCACCATCTCGACGGCGAGGCCAGCCGCGCCGGCGATTCCCACGACGGAGTAGTCATCGGAGGGGAAGACTTTCTCGATGTCACGCTGGGCGATGATGTTGCCCATCGTGGCGCGGCGGTCACCAGCCATCACCACCCCGCCGGGGAACGTCGCGGCAACGATCGTCGTGCCGTGCGGCGCGAGATCTCCGGCCTGGCCCTGAGGCAGCGAGCGGCGCCCCGGGAGCAGATCGGGCGCCTGGGAGGCGAGGAAGTCGCTGAACGACGAGGTGCCGGGCTGCAGGTAGGGCGCCGGAAGTCGGGGGTCGGTCACTGGCCACCCTTTTGGATGAACGACTTCACGAAGTCCTCAGCGTTTGACTCCAGCACCTCATCGATCTCGTCGAGGATGGCGTCGATGTCACCGTCCAGTGCTTCCCTGCGCTCGGCGACACCGGTCTCGGGCACCGCCTGGGTCGCCTCCTCGGTCTCCGAGGACTTCCGCGGCTGCTTCTGCTCTTGGGGCATGTCTCGACCCTATCCACTCATACCCAGCCGCATCGACAGGCTCGAGCGTCGGGATCGCGGCAAATTCAAAGGCGTTGGAAGGATGCGGTTTGGTCACCAACCGCAGCCTCAGGACCACAGATTGCGCGGTCGGTGACCAATCCGCAGCTCCGCCTCAGCGGGTGAGCGCCGAAAAGAGTTGTTCGGCAGTGTCGCACCGGTCCAACAGCTCGCCGACGTGAGCCTTGCTACCGCGCAGCGGATCGATGGTCGGCACGCGCTGCAACGACTCGCGACCGGGGAGGTCGAAGATGACCGAGTCCCACGACGCGGCAGCCACGTGCTCGGCGTACTTCTCCAGGCACCGGCCGCGGAAGTAGGCACGGGTGTCGGTCGGCGGGTCGTGCATCGCGCGTTCCACGGCGGTGTCGTCGAGGAGCCGCTCGAGCCGACCGGAGGCGACCAGCTTGTTGTACAAACCCTTCTCAGGCCGGATGTCGGCGTACTGCAGGTCGATCAGCGCAAGCTTGGCGTCGTCCCAGGCCAGACCGTCACGATCGCGGTACTGCTCGAGCAACTTGAGCTTCGCCACCCAGTCGAGCTCGCGCGCACAGAGCATAGGGTCGCGCTCCAGCCGGTCCAGCACCGACTCCCAGCGTTGGAGGACGTCGACTGTCTGGGCGTCAGCGTCCGCACCGAGTCGGTCTTCCACGTACTTCTTTGCAAGGTCGAGATACTCCAGCTGGAGCTGGACGCCCGTGAGCGAGCGCCCGTCGTTGAGCGAGATCGTCTGCTGCAAGGAGGGATCGTGCGACACCGCCCGCAGAGCGGCGACGGGCCCGTCGACGGTGAGGTCGGCGCCGATGAACTTGTCCTCGATCATCGCCAGGACCAGTGACGTCGTCCCGACCTTGAGGTAGGTGGAGACCTCCGAGAGGTTGGCGTCACCGATGATGACGTGGAGGCGCCGATACTTCTCGGGGTCGGCGTGAGGCTCGTCGCGGGTGTTGATGATGGGCCGCTTGAGCGTCGTCTCGAGTCCGACCTCGACCTCGAAGAAGTCCGCGCGCTGGCTGACCTGGAAGCCGTGCTCACGCCCATCCTGACCGATCCCCACGCGCCCCGCGCCGCACACGACCTGCCGACTGACGAAGAACGGCGTCAGGTGTCGCACGATGTCGGAGAACGGGGTGCTGCGTCGCATCAGGTAGTTCTCGTGGGTTCCGTAGGAGGCGCCCTTGTTGTCAGTGTTGTTCTTGTACATGGCGATCGGTGCCCCGCCGGGGAGCTGGCCCGCTCGGCGCTGGGCGTCGAGCATGATCTGCTCCCCCGCCTTCTCCCA
>Ga0136639_10000718_pt1 | contig 11391 bp, 9 predicted proteins | sample AntDrymUQ8592106_2_FD_113739 | JGI IMG/M metagenome (GOLD analysis project Ga0136639, IMG submission 113739) | Polar desert sand microbial communities from Dry Valleys, Antarctica - metaG UQ859 (21.06) | ecosystem: Environmental > Terrestrial > Soil > Desert | place: Antarctica: Dry Valley...
CCCAGGCCGGCATCGAGGTCAAGTCCGACACCGTGACGTTGGATCAGTACACCGACATGCGGCAGGTGGGGGAGTACCAAATGATCTACTCCGCTGTCTTCGGCAGTCCGATCTCGGATCCGTACACGATCTACCGCAACACCTTCTCCACCGAATTCACCACGCCGGTCGGTACGTCCCTCGAGCCGAGTGCGACCAACTTCGCTCGCTACTCCAACCCCGTTGTTGACGCAGCTGTGGAGAAGGCCGCACAGACCAACGACGAGGCACTGAAGCAGGCAGCGTATGCCGAGATCCAGGGAGAGATTGTCGAGGACATGCCCTACATCCCGATGTTCCACGGCGGTTCCCAGACGTTCTACAACCAGGAGGACTTCACCGGATGGCCGACCGAGGATGACCTCTACGCATTCCCCGCCTCATGGGATGGCGTTTCTGCTGGCTACGTCATCTCCCGCCTGACATACAAGTAACCCACGGGGTTCTCTTGGTGAGGGGTTGGGGCTGCACGAGCGGCCGAACCCCTCACCAAGTTGACCGGACTCTGACAAAGAACTGCTAGCGGAAAAGAGAGAAGCCCGTGAAGTACTACTTGCGACGAGTCGTCTTCTACCTGATCACACTGTGGGGCGCAGTATCCCTCAATTTCCTTCTGCCGCGCATGATGCCAGGCGATGCCCGGTCAATATTCATTGACAAGATGATGCGTAGGGGCGGTGAGATCACACCTGCGATGACGAAATCGATTGACGTGATCTTCGGCGCGGAAGACGCATCACTGTGGGAGCAGTACCTGAGGTACTGGGGCAACTTGTTCAAGGGAGACCTGGGTGTCTCGGTCACCAAGTTCCCCGCACCTGTGACCGAGCTGATTGGTGCGGCCCTGCCGTGGACGCTCACCCTGGTGGGTCTGGCCACGGCGCTGTCCTTCATCCTCGGTGTTGCCATCGGGGCGTTTGCGGGATGGAAGCGCGGTACTGCGGCTGACGCGCTGATTCCGGCCATGACCCTTCTCCAGTCGCTGCCCTACTTCTGGCTCGCGCTGATCTTCATCTCTGTATTCTCCGTGGGACTCGGTATATTCCCGATCATCGGTGGTTACTCATTGCGCGATTTCCCTGGAGGCCCCGAGGCCTCGTGGGAGTTCATTGGGAGTGCCTTCTATCACGGCCTCCTCCCCGCCATCACCATCGTTATTGCTTCGGTCGGCGGTTGGGTCCTGGGTATGCGCAACATGATGGTGTCCACGCTGTCCGAGGACTACGTGGTCACGGCAGAAGCCAAAGGCTTGCGCAGGAGCAGGATCTTCTTCTGGTACGCCGTCCGCAACGCAGCGCTGCCGTCCATCGCGGGCTTCGGTATCTCACTCGGGTTTGTGGTGGCCGGAGCAATTGTCATGGAGCAGGTGTTCACCTACCCCGGTGTGGGAAAGCTGATGATCAATGCCGTTCAGGACAAAGACTTCGCTCTGATGCAGGGCGTCTTCCTGGTCATCACGGTCACCGTGTTGGCAGCCAACTTCATCATGGACATGATCTATGGTCTGATCGATCCGAGGGCTCGAAGCAATGTCTGATGCAGATAACCACGTGATCCCGGCCCCCGTGGCTGCGACGATTCCGGCCATGATCGCCACAGCTGATGCTGCGGATGGCGGTGGAGGCAACAGGCCCAGGAGTCGCTTCCGCGAGGCATTGCCCCGTCTGGACTTCAAATTGGCGTTGGGTCTCTTTCTCACCGTTTCCATTGTGGTGTTCGCCCTTGTGGGGAGATTCTTCACTCAGGACCCGCGCTTCTATCAGAACCCGACCTTTGAGCCACCGACCGTTGCACACCTTCTGGGGACCAACAATCTGGGCGCTGATGTGTTGGCACAACTGGCGGAGGGCGCCAACGGGTCGCTGCTGGTGGGGCTGACAGCCGGCGTCATCGCAGTGGTGCTGTCGCTGTTCTTCGGAATCGTGGCGGGGTACCTGGGCGGGTACGTCGATGAGGTCCTGTCTCTCGTCACGAACATCATGCTCGTGATTCCTGGATTGCCCTTGGTCATTGTGATCGCGTCCTACATGGAGACGCGTTCCATGGCAGTCATCGCTTTGATCCTGGGGATCACATCCTGGGCAGGCGCTGCCATCGTCCTTCGTCTACAGGCCAAGTCATTGCGCAACCGTGACTATGTTGCTGCGGCCCGGGTGGCCGGCGAACGAACCCATCGCATCATCCTCGTGGAGATTCTGCCGAACCTGTTGCCCCTTCTGGCTGCGATGTTCCTCTCCGCAGTAGTACTGGCAATTCTCTCCGAGGCAGGGCTGTCCTATCTGGGTCTCGGCCCCTCGGGAGCCATTACGTGGGGAACCATGCTGAACCAGGCCTCGCAACACAATGCTTTCCAGGTCGGTGCGTGGTGGTGGTTCGTTCCACCAGGCTTGCTGATCGCACTACTGGGGTGTGGCTTGTCGCTCATCAACTTCTCGATTGACGAGACGATCAACCCGAAGCTTCGCAGTGCGCCTGATGCAGTCCGCTCCGTACGGCGGGCAGAGAAGGAAGCGAAGAAGGCGCAGCGTCTATCCGCATCGATGGGAAACACCACCCGCAACGACATGCACAAGGAGACACCGTGAGCTCCACTGAGCCCATCCAGGCGCCGCTCAGTACGCCGGATCATGAGGACTACCTGCGCGAGCAGACCCCTGTGCTGTCGGCGAAGCACATGAGCATCGAATACGAAGTCAATCCGCCCGTGCACGCTGTGAGAGACGTATCCCTGGTGCTCAACCGCGGCGAGATTCTCGGCCTGGCCGGCGAATCCGGTTGTGGAAAGACCACTCTTGCCTATGGCATCAATCGGCTCCTGAACCCCCCTGCACGGTTGAAGTCCGGAGAGGTCACCCTCCACGACAGCGACGGTGAGGACATCGACGTCACCGCACTGGCGGGCGATGCACTACGCGCGTACAGGTGGGACAAGGTCTCCATGGTGTTTCAGGGAGCGATGAACGCCCTGAATCCGGTGATTTCGGTGAAGGCCCAACTCTTTGATGTCTTCAGCACGCATCGGCCGGGGATGAGCCGTAGGGAAATGAAGAAGGCCAGTCAAGAATTGCTGGAGCAGGTCGGAGTTGATCCGACGCGTTTGAATTCCTTTGCTCATGAGCTCTCCGGTGGGATGCGGCAACGGGTCATGATCGCGATGGCGCTCGCGCTGAGGCCGCAGGTCATGATCATGGACGAGCCGACGACTGCCCTGGATGTGGTGGTGCAGCGCGGCATACTGCGCGAGATCATGCGGTTGCGTGAACAGCTCAATTTTGCCGTCGTCTTCATCACGCATGACTTGCCGATGCTGCTGGAAATCTCCGATCGCATTGCCATCATGCGTGACGGACAGATCCTGGAGATCAATACGTCACAGAACATCTTCGAGAATCCACAGCACGAGTACACGAAGAAGCTCCTGCGTTCGTTCCCATCGCTGCTGGGAGAGCGTGGCGGATTCGTGCGCAGCGGCGACGACGACCACGCATCCACGCCCGCTTCCTCCCAGACGGCGGCGAAAGTTGAAGGAGGCACCCATGGCTCTTGAGATGAAGAATGTCACCAAGGAGTTCAAGGTTCGCAGTGGTACCAGGACAAGGAAGCTGGTCGCCGTCAACGATGTGTCATTCGTGCTGGAGCCCGGGAAGACCGTGGCGCTCGTGGGAGAGTCAGGATCTGGCAAGTCGACGATCGCCAAAATGCTCTTGCGTCTTGAGAATCCGACGCGGGGCAAAATCAGCGTCGATGGTATTGAAGCTGGTGGTTACGGCTCGTCGCTGAAGAAGTACCGACACCTCGTCCAGATGGTTTTCCAGGATCCGTTTGCTTCCCTGAACCCGTTTCACACGATCGGGCACCACATCGAGAGGCCGCTGCGAATTCATCGCAAGGCAACCACTTCTCGGGAGGCGGCTGATCAGGTTGAGGAACTCCTTGCACGCGTGAATCTGGAACCCGCTGCAGACATGGCGAGGCGTCGGCCCCACGAACTCTCTGGTGGCCAGCGCCAACGAGTCGCGATCGCACGCGCATTGGCACCAGGTGCCAAGTACCTGATCGCCGACGAGCCGGTATCGATGCTTGACGTGTCAATCCGGTTGTCGGTGCTGAATCTGTTGGCTCGCCTGCAGCGTGAAGAGAACCTGGGCGTCCTCTACATCACCCACGACCTGGCCACGGCCCGACACTTCTCCGACGAGATCATGGTGATGTACAAGGGCAGCATCGTGGAACGCGGCCCCTCAGACGAGGTCATCCTGAACCCGCAGCACGACTACACGAAGTTGTTGCTCGATGCGGCGCCGGTCCCCTCGAACCATGGGGTGTTGAGGCAAGCGGTCAAGGATGAGATGGCGCAGGAGAAGCGATCCTGATCACCACGTAGCCAGGGACGCATGAGGTCCTGAAGCAAACAGGGCTCGAAGCCCAGCCGAAGATCAGCGATAAATTGAATGGAGTTGTGCAATGGCGCGGCCAGATCCGCTCACAGTGGTACCGACCCCTCACAGGATCAGTGATGCAGGCGGGACATTCGTCGTCCCGTCGATCTTGCAATGGGTGGGTGATCAGCGGGGGTTCACAGCTCTGCGCCCGTTCGTTCGGGCGCTCGAGGACAGCGGGGCGCTCACCTGTGTGGTGAAAGTGGACGAGCAGGCCGGGGAGTGTCTACGAATCATCGACACCGGCGCTGAGGATGAGGGCTATGAGCTGTCAGTCAGCGGCGACGGAGTCAGTGTGACGGGGGGTCTGCGGGGCTTGCGCCATGCAGCGCAGACCCTGCTGGGGTTGTTGCCACCGGGCTGTTTGTCGCCGGGCTCCGGGGAGGACGCGGTCCTGCCGTGCTGTGACATCACCGACCGGCCTGCGTTGGAGTGGCGCGGCGTCATGATCGATACTGCGCGACATTTCATGCCGTTGTCATGGCTTCGCAAGGTGGTGGAGATTGCGGCCTTCCACAAGCTCAATGTTTTGCATCTTCATCTGACGGATGACCAGGGGTGGAGGATGCCCATCGATGCATTCCCCAGACTGACCGATGTGGGTGGGCAGCGTCGGGAGACTCTGGTGGGTCAGGCGCCCGGTACGGACTACGACGGAATCGCGCACGGTGGCTGGTATTCAAAGGACGAGCTCCGGGCACTGGTGGCCTACGCGGATTCCTATGGAATCACTGTGGTGCCAGAAATTGACCTGCCCGGACATATGGTTGCCGCCATCGCCGCCTATCCGCAGTGGGGCAATGCGGATGAGCAGCTCGAGGTTCTGACCACCTGGGGCATTTCCAAGGACATCATCAACACCCGACCGGAAACCATCACCGCACTGAAGGTTGTCCTGGATGAGGTGATGGATGTCTTTCCGTCGCAATACATCCACCTGGGCGGTGACGAGGCGCCCACCAGGGATTGGGAGGACTCCTGCGAAGTTGCGGCACTCATGGAGCGGGAAGGACTTGCCTCGCCTCGTGCCGTCCAGGGATGGATCATGGACCAACTGGTTGTGCATGTCCGCGCTGGCGGTCGCACCGTCGTCGCATGGGACGAGGCCGTCGACGCAGACATCTCACTGGAGACCGTCATTCAGGGGTGGCGTTCACCCAATCAGGTCGAGAATGCAATCTCTCGTGGGTATCGCACCATCGCCTCCCCTCAGCAGCACTACTACCTGGACTACCAATATTCCCTGGAACCCGGTGAGCCACAGGGCATCGGGCTCCGGCGCGGCGCCCACATCGACCTTGAACGAGTCCTCACCTACGAAGTGCCGGGTGCCGCCATGGGCGTGGAGTCGCCGCTGTGGTCGGAGTACGTGAAATCACCCCAACGGGCCTCCTACCAATTGTTGCCACGGCTGGCTGGTGTCGCCGAGGTTGCCTGGCGCGGCGGAGCAACGACCATGGAGGCGTTCGAGATGTCCGCTCGTGCCCAAGAGGAGCGCTATCGCGCCCTGGGATGGGATCACCGCCCCCTGGATGGGCCGGGGCCCCGCTGGTCGACCGTCCCTCAGGCCTTCGATGGTGTGAACCACACCGGAGAATAACCCCGATCTGTTGCCCGCTGCGACATTGCCGAACGCGCGCGAGGTAACCGCCGATGAAGCTTTTCGCGTTCGGCCACGCCGACGTTCTCGTGAAGGAGAGAGATGGAATCGCAGGACAGTTCGACTGTGTCGAGGTGGAGCATTGAGGAGGTGGTGGGGCAGTTGTTCTGTGTCTCGGTGGGACATCACTCTGACGGCGCCTACCAGGTCGCGGATTCTCTGGATGCGACCGTGTCCCTGGTGAGGGAATATCATCTTGGCGGCGTCTGTTATTTCCCCGTCGGTGCCCATGGTGCAGAGCCGGCGACCATCCGGAGAATGGTCACCACTCTTCAGGCAGCCGACTCAACGCCCCTGATCATTTCCATCGACCAGGAAGGCGGCTTGGTCACACGCATGCGGGAGCCGGCAACGAGATGGCCCTCCGCAATGGCGCAAGCTGCTGGAGCAGACTGGGACGTGGTGCGGCGCATTGCCCGCCTCTCCGGTGAAGAGCTTCGCTCAGCTGGTGTGAACCACGTGTACGCCCCCGTGGCCGACGTGAACGTTGAACCGCTCAACCCCGTCATCGGTATTCGTTCTCCGAGCTCCTCCCCGCACGTTGTGGCCCAGTACTGCCGATCGGCAGTGACCGGGCTTGCAGAGTCGGATGTGGCCTCGTGTCTGAAACACTTCCCGGGCCATGGGAACACCCATGTCGATTCCCACGTCGGGCTGCCCCTCCTTGAGACCTCCATTGAACAATGGCGGGCAACTGAGGCAATCCCGTTCGTCGAGGGAATCGCCGCAGGGGCGGATTCGGTGATGATTGGTCACCTGCGGGCGCCCGGACTGGATCCCTCAGGAGCCCCCGCCACATTCTCTGCCCCCATGGTGACGGGCCTCCTCCGCCGGGAACTCGGCTTTGAAGGGGTGATCGTCACGGATGCACTGGACATGGACGGCGCGCAACTGGAGGGTGGCCCGGGGGCAAGCTGCGTGGCAGCCCTGAAGGCGGGCGTGGACCAGTTGTTGATGCCACGAGACGCTGGGGCCTGCGTCAAGGCAGTGCTGGCAGCCGTGGTGGAGGGGACATTGAATGAGCATGATCTGCGTGCCTCCGCCACGCGGATCCTCACACTGAAGCGCAAGCTCGGACTCTTCCATGCTGTTGACAGGAAAGAACTGAGCGTTACTTATTCGACCGAAGCGGCTGCAGCCATCGCCCGATCACTGACGTGGCGGGACCCTGCAGCCACGTTCGCACTGCAGCCCGATGAGGCTGTCACAGTGATGTTCGATCCTGAGCCGCCAAGTGCTGGCCGGGGAATCGAAGATGTCCCCGTGGAGTTGGCTCATGCGCTGCAACGGCACGGACACCCGACCCGTCTTGTGAAGCTCGGTGAGCCAGCGGATGCAGGCTCAGTGTGTCTCCTGATTCTCCGCGACGCGTGGCGTTTTCCCGAAGTTGCTGCGGCGGTGCGGAAGCTGTGTTCAGGACCGAATGCGCCGGCCATCGTGGTCGCGGCTCGCTCGCCCTATGATTCCGGGATTCTCGACGCTTCCCTCCCGCTGCTGTTGACCTACGGAGATGTCCCGGGAGTGGCCGGGCAGGTTGCCGCTGTCCTGATGGGAAGAACCGCACGTGGCGTTCTGCCAGTGGATCTGCCGACAGACGGGGAAGGAAGAATCGGGTGGCCGCGCCGCCTGAGGATCAGGGGAGTCGATGTCTGAGGCGGTGGTACGCGCATACCGCGCGGAGGATCGAGCGGCCGTCGGTCGCATCTGCGTGCTGACTGGGGACTCAGGCGGTGACGCCACCGGAAAGTTCTTTGACGACGAGCTGCTCCCGGCGATCTACGCCTATCCCTACATCGACTATGCACCAGAACTGGTGCGCGTCGTCGAGTTGGACGGGGATGTCGTCGGCTATCTGGTGGGTGTGGCTGATGTGGCGGCCTTCTCGTTGTGGTGGAAGGAGCACTGGTCTCCCCAGCTGGCCACTCGGTTCCCGGAGGATGCCGCATGGACAGACAAGGAGCGGGCTCTCGTTGATCGCGCACGCAATCCTGCCCAGCAAGTGCCGCCATGGCGGTCCCAGTACCCAGCCGAGTTCCACATCGATTTGCTGCCGGTGACGCAGGGGCGGGGACTGGGACGCCTGCTGATCACTGATTTTCGTGCGCGCCTGCACTCCATGGGTGTCCATGGACTGGCGATTGGCGTCGGAGCTGCGAACACGGCGGCAGTCGGTTTCTACAAGAGACTCGGGTTCGAGGTGCTGCGCGAGCACGTCGACGCTCATGGAAACCCGGTCGCCTACGCGTTGTGGATATCGACGGCGACCCAGATGGGTCTGCATGTCAAAGAACCAGATCTAGAAACACAAAAGAGGAAGCTGTGAGATCTGTGCAATCAACGCCGCGTGTTCGTCTGGGCGTGGACCGACTGCTGCGGGATTTCAGTCTGGTGCCGGGCCACCGCTGGGGGTTGATCACGAACAACACCGGGGTCACCTCCGAACTGGAGCTCTCCTCTGTCGCTCTCTGGAAGGCCGGCGCCCCGCTCGTGGCACTCCTCACGCCCGAGCATGGTCTGCGAGGCACTGCCCAAGCGGGTGACAGCGAAGCAGGTGGTGTGGATCCGGAGACGGGCCTGCCCGTGCTGGACACCTATCTCAAGGAGGGCCTGGAACTGGATCAGGCGATTGCCGAACTCGGCCTGGATGCTCTGCTCTTTGACCTGCAGGACATTGGCGCCCGCTTCTACACCTATGCCTGGACCATGATCGATTGCATGCGAGCAGCCGCTCGCCTCGGTATCCCGTTCCATGTGTTGGATCGGCCGAACCCGCTGGGCGGAGAACAGGTCGCAGGCCCCGGTGTGGTCAGGGGCTTTGAGTCTTTTGTGGGACGCCTGAACATCCCGATCCGCCACGGCCTCACCCTTGGTGAACTGGCCCGTGTCGGCGCGTCCCTTGATCGGCGGGATGGCATTGACGTGCCGGACCCCGGTGTCGTCACGATGCGGGGGTGGCGCCGCTGGATGCTCTGGGCTGACACGGGGCTGTCGTGGGTGATGCCGTCGCCCAACATCCCCACGCCGGAGTCAGCCATGGTGTTCGTTGGCAATGCACTCTTTGAGGGGACCTCGATGTCGGAAGGGCGGGGGACAACCCGCCCCTTCGAGTTGGTGGGGGCGCCCTGGCTGGGTTCCGACTATGCGGAACGGCTGATTCAGGCACGGTTGCCGGGCGTTGTCTTCCGCGCAGCGTGGTTTGCACCGACTTTCAGCAAGCACGCGAATGAGGCGATCGGTGGGGTGCAGATCTATGTCGCTGACCCAGACACCTACGATCCTCTGCGTGCCGCCGTTGAAATGATCATGCTGGCAATGTCGGCTCCCGGTGCGCACTTTCATTGGCGCGAGCCTGCGTGGGAGGAAACGGGACCCCGCCCTCTGTTCATCGACTTGCTCTGGGGCAGCGATTCGTTGCGCAACAAAATTGATGACGGGGACAAGGACTCAATTCTGGCTGAAATCGACAGCGCGCACGCTTTGCGCAGGCGGGATGAACCCTTCCTGATCTACGGATCCGATTCGGTGAACCAGTGGGGACTGAGGGTCAATGCAGATGCCAATCACTGTCCGTAGGAAACGTTCGGACTCCGCTAGATTGACCACCACAGGTAGCAGCGGAAGCGCTGCACATCACCAACGTGGGCGATGGGTTTCTCAAGAACGTGTCCTTGATTCAGGGGCAATTAATCTCACGCGGTGTAGTAGCTGGAATCAAGGAGACCACAATGAACCGAGCGGTTAACCCGGCAATGGCATTCTCGGATGGTTGGGTTCCGCTCACCACACGCATCCGCGGACTCCTGCCGCAGATGCAGCCGGCCATGGCACGAGTGGGCACCTATGTCGTCTCGCATCCCCTGGAGGCGGCGTCAATGACCATCACGGTTCTCGCGGACGCTACTGATGTGTCCGAGACCACGGTGGTGCGGTTCTGCAGAGAGATTGGCGTCGATGGGTATTCCCAGCTGAGGATGGGGCTGGCGGCAGAAATGGGGGCCCGGGGCGAGGCAGAAGACAAGTTTGAGGGTTCCACTGATATTTCTGCGGCCGACACCTTGGCTTCCGCCGTACAAAAGATCGCCTACGCAGACGCGCGCTCCGTGGCAGATACCGCTCGAGCCCTCCCCATGGAAACACTCGCGGTTGTGGTGGAGCGCATCGTCGCCGCCCGTCGATGTGACATCTTCGGTGTAGGAGCCTCCGGCCTGGTGGCAATGGATTTGCAGCAGAAGCTGCATCGTATCGGCCTGGTCTCTTTCGCTTTCATCGATCCACATCAAGCGCTCGTGTCGGCTGCGCTGTTGGATGAGGACTGCGTCGCCATCGCGATCTCCCATTCGGGGGTGACCACCGACACGATAGATACGTTGCTTGAGGCTCGTGAACGGGGTGCAGTGACGATTGCCATTACGAACTCACCCCGCTCTCGTCTCGCAACTCTCGCCGACCACGTCCTGACAACCGCTGCTATGGAAACGACGTTTAGATCCGCGGCCACCGGCAGCCGTCTCGCCCAGCTGACAGTCGTTGACTGCCTGTTCGTTGGGGTGGCCCAGCAGACGTTGGAGAAGAGCGTGCATGCACTGGATGAGACCCGGCGCGCCGTCGTGTCGAAACGTGTGCCGCCCAGGGTTGTGCGGGGGTGAGCATGGCGCAGGAATCTCTGCAGCGAGCGGATACGTCCACGCTCGAGCGATCCCAGCCGTCGGCGGTACTGGGCCTCGATGTGGGAGGTACTTCGACGCGCGCAGCCATACTCACCCGAACGGGCAGCATTGCCGCGCTCAGCATCGGTCCGGGCGCCAACGTGCACTCCTCTGCCGGGTTGGCGGGGGCAACGCTGGTAGATCTGGTGACCCGTGCGGTGATGGAAGCGCGAAACGCCCTCGGCCATGCCATTGATGTTTCAGCGTGTGTCGCTGGCGTTGCGGGGGCGGGACTGGCGGCACGGGAGCGTGTCAGCGAGATGCTTGCGGGTGCTCTGTCCGAAGCGGGCCTGTCGCCCTCCGTCGTCGAACTCGTCCCAGACCCTGTTGTCGCTTTCGCGGCAGGTTCCCCCTCTCCAGACGGTGTTGTGCTTCTGGCCGGGACCGGTGCCGTCGCCTTTCGCATCGAGGGTTTTCATCAGACGGGTCGCAGTGACGGTCTTGGATGGATCCTGGGGGATGTCGGAGGCGGGATCTGGCTGGCGCTTGAAGGGTTCCGTGCAGCGGCCAACGATCTCGATGGGCGGGGGCCATCAACGGCACTGAC
>Ga0136639_10000719_pt1 | contig 11387 bp, 10 predicted proteins | sample AntDrymUQ8592106_2_FD_113739 | JGI IMG/M metagenome (GOLD analysis project Ga0136639, IMG submission 113739) | Polar desert sand microbial communities from Dry Valleys, Antarctica - metaG UQ859 (21.06) | ecosystem: Environmental > Terrestrial > Soil > Desert | place: Antarctica: Dry Valley...
CTGCTACGGCCACCCCACCCTCCGCACCCCCCACCTCGACCGCCTAGCCGCCGAAGGCACCCGTTTCACCTCCTTCTACGCCGCCGCCTCCGTCTGCACCCCCTCCCGCGTCGGCCTCCTCACCGGCCGCTATCCCTCCCGCGCCGGACAAGCCAACAACACCGGCCCCGATACCATCGGCGGTCTCCCCCTCTCAGAAATCCTCCTCCCGCAGCTCCTCAAGCCCCGCGGCTACAAAACCATGGCCATCGGCAAATGGCACCTCGGCTTCCAACCCGCCCCCTACCTCCCCCCCTCCCGCGGCTTCGACGCCTGGTTCGGCCTCCCCTATTCCAACGACATGATTCCCCCCTGGGTCAAAACCGACCGCCCCCTCCACCTCTACCGCAACGCCGACATGGTCGAACGCGTCACCGACCAATCCAACCTCACCCCCCGCTACACCGACGAAGCCATCAAGTTCATCAAAGCCTCCAAAGCCAGCCCCTTCTTCCTCTACGTCCCCTTCGCCATGCCCCACCTCCCGGTCAGCGTCCCGCCAGATCGCCAAGGCCGCTCCCGCGCCGGCCACTACGGCGACGTCATCGAAACCCTCGATTGGTCCGTCGGCGAAATCCTCCGTACCTTGAAGGAAGAAGGCCTCGACCAATCCACCATGGTCGTCTTCGCCAGCGACAACGGCCCCTGGCACGATCTCCCCACCCGCATGATCGCCGACGGCGTCGAACCCTGGCATACCGGCTCCAAAGGTCTCCTCCGCGGCGCTAAAGGAACCACTTACGAAGGCGGCCCCCGCGTCCCCGGCATCATCCGCTGGCCCGGCGTCGTCCGCCCCGGCCAAGTCTCCCAAGACCTCGCCTCCACCCTCGACCTCCTCCCCACCATCCTCGACGCCGCCCAAGTCCCGCTTCCTAACGACCGCGTCTACGACGGCAAAAGCCTCCTCCCCCACCTCCGCGACGGCCAGCCCTCCCCCCGCCAGGAATACTTCTACCAACTCGGCAAAGTCCTCGAAGGCGTCCGCCAAGGCCCCTGGAAATACCGCCAAGCCAAACAGTCCCCCCCCGAACTCTTCCACCTCGACCGCGACCCCGCCGAACGCTACAACGTCGCCTCCCAAAACCCCGACCTCGTCGCCAAACTCGCCGCCCGCCTCAAAGCCTTCGCCGCCGAAATCCACGCTGAACTGAATTAATACAGCAGTGTTAAAGTCAAATTAGTGGATTGGTATCGCCCCGAAGTCTCCGAACTCGCCCAACGCCTGCACCAAGGCCCCCTCCCCGCCAGCCCCGTAGCCTTCTACGGCTCCTCCTCCATTCGCCTCTGGTCCACCCTCGCCGCCGATCTCGCCGACCCCCGCGCCCTCAACCTCGGCTTCGGCGGAGCCACCCTCGCCGCCTGCGTCCACTTTTTCGATCAGCTCATCCCCCTCGCCCAACCTCACTCCCTTCTCGTCTATGCCGGCGACAACGACCTCGGCGACGGCCACCCCCCCGAATTCCTCCACGACCGCTTCCTCGCCCTCGCCGACAAAATCTCCCATTTCAACCCCACCCTCCCCTGGGCCTTTCTCTCCATCAAACTCAGCCCCTCCCGCCTCCACCTCCGCGATTCCATCTCCAAAACCAACGCCCTCATCCAATCCGAAATCCTCCCCCTTCCCCACGCGGCCTTCATCGACGTCGCCTCCCCCATGCTCCAGCCCTCCGGCCTCCCCCGCCCGGAACTCTATGCCGCGGACGGCCTCCACCTCAGCCCCGCCGGCTATCGCCAATGGGCCGAAACTCTCAAACAGGATCGTAACCTGATGTTGACCCCTCCGTCTTCCAAAATTCGCAGCGAGCAGCTAACATCAAAGTTGGATGTGGCGGGAATATAAAAAATGGTTCAGTCCGCGCCTCGGCCGCGACATGGAACTCCTCGTCTTCGGTCACGCCGGCCCCCGCGCCCTCGTCTTTCCCACCCGCGAAGGCCGCTTCTTTGACTTTGAAAACTGGCGCCTGGTAGACGCGGCGTCTACTCCTATCCTCGCCGGCCAACTCCAACTCTTCTGCCTCGATAGCGTCGATTCCGAATCCATCTATAACCAAGCCATCCCCCCCGCCGCCCGCATCGCCCGCCACATTCTCTTTGAGAAATACGTCCTCGAAGAAGTTCTCCCCTTCACCCTCTCCCTGAATCCCCACCCCTCTCTCCTCGCCCACGGCTGCAGCCTCGGCGCCTATCACGCCGTCAACCTCGCCTTCCGCCATCCCCAACTCTTCACCCGCGTCCTCGCCCTCTCCGGCCGCTACGACCTCACCAAGCCCCACGGCCCTTTCCGCGACCTCTTCGACGGCCACTACGACCAGGACATCTACTTCCACACCCCGCCCCACTTCCTCGCTAAACTCGCCGACCCCACCATCCTCGCCGCCCTCCGCCGCCTCGAGATCACCCTCGCCGTCGGCCACGACGACGCCTTCGCCCCCTCCACCCGCGAACTCAGCCTCGTCCTCAACGCCCAAGCCATCCCCCATCGCCTCGACATCTGGCCCGGCGAAGCCCACCGCGCCTCCCACTGGCGCCAGATGATCTGCCACTACTTCCCCCCTCAACTGGTATCCTGACTCTCATCGGGATTCCGTTAATGATCAAATCTTTCCTCCTCCTGCTCCTCTCCGCCTGCCTCCTCTGCGGCCAAACCAAAATGTCCCCCGAACGCGAAGCGGCTATCAAAGCCGACCTCGCCGGCCGCATCGACCGCATGGCCAAGCAGTCCCAGGTCATGGTCGACTCCGTCTTCTCCTTCGCCGAACTCGGTTTCCAGGAATTCGAAACCAGCAAATACCTCACCGCCATCCTCGAAAAGGAAGGCTTCAAAATTGAACGCGGCATCGCCGGCATCCCCACCGCCTGGATGGCCACCTGGGGCTCCGGCAAGCCCGTCATCGCCCTCGGCTCCGACATCGATTGCATCCCCCAAGCCTCCCAGAAACCCGGCGTCGCCTACCGCGTCCCCATGCTCGACGGCGCGCCCGGCCACGGCGAAGGCCACAACTCCGGCATGCCGATGAACATCGTCGCCGCCCTCGCCGTCAAGGAAATCATGGAGCGCGAAAAGCTCCCCGGAACCATCAAACTCTGGCCCGGCGTCGGCGAAGAGCAACTCGGCACCAAAGCCTATTACGTCCGCGCCGGCGTGTTTAAGGATGTTGACGCCGTCCTCTTCGCCCACGTCTCCTCCGATTTCAACGTCTCCGCCGGACCCGGCGGCCAAAACGGCATGGTCTCCGTCGAATACCAATTCAAAGGGGAATCCGCCCACGCTGCCGGTGCCCCTTGGCGCGGCCGTTCCGCTCTTGATGCCGTCGAACTCATGAACGTCGGCTGGAACTTCCGCCGCGAGCATCTCCGCCTCGCCCAGCGCTCCCACTACGTCATCACGAACGGCGGCGACCAACCCAACGTCGTTCCCCAAAACGCTTCCGTCTGGTACTTCTTCCGCGAAGCCGACTACGAGCACGTCATGGACCTCTGGAAGATCGGCGACCAAATGGCGCAGGGTGCCGCGCTGATGACCAACACCACCTTCACCTCCCGCGTCCTCGGCACCGCTTGGGCCGGCCACTTCTCCCAGCCCATCGCCGAAGCCATGCACGCCAACATAAAAAAGGTGGGTTATCCCGCGTGGTCTGAAACCGACAAGAACTTCGCTGTCGCCCTTCAGAAGGAACTCAAGGTGCCCGTCACCGGCCTCAACGACCAGATCACCGAACTCCGCCTCCCCGCCGCCCGCCTCCCTGGCGACCGCGAAATCGGCCCCACCGGTGGAGGGTCTGACGACATCGGCGACATTTCTTGGAACGTCCCCACGGTCACCCTCCGTTACCCGGCCAACATCCAGGCCGGCCCCGGCCACAGTTGGGCTAACGCCATCGCCATGGCCACCCCGATCGCCCATCAAGGCGTCGTCGCCGGAGCCAAGGCCCAGGCCATGACCCTCCTCGATCTCATCACCAAACCCGAGTTAGTCACCGCCGCGTGGGATTACTTCAAGAACGTGCAGACGAAGGACACGAAGTATCAAACCTTCCTCCGCCCCGATGACCAGCCCGCCCTCTGGCTCAACAAGAAGATCATGGACGAGTATCGCCCCCGCATGAAAGAGACCTACTACAACCCCGACAAGTTCGGAACCTACCTCGAACAACTGGGCATCGCCTACCCCACGGTCCGCAAGTAACTCTTACCGGCCACCAAGTTAGTGGCCCGCCCGGAACTTCTTCGACTTGCTCCGCCGGACGCTCAAAAAGCCCATCGTCGCGATACCTGCGATGCCCTATTCCACTTTCCGCAAGAAACGGACAAATGCCCAAAGCTGAAGAGCGCGAAGCCTGTCGATATCGCATAATCCTCTTGTGACGGGGTTCCAGTCGAGGCAGGGCCGCAAGCTGCTATCGAAATCACCGCAGAATTCACGCATCGTCCTTGGCACGAAAACGCCGAGTGCAGATGGAGCGGAACTTTTCTTCTGCTAATCGCCGAGAACGACTTCGACGCTGAAGGGATTGCCTTATCTGACGAATTCTCAGATGCTGACGGCTTCAACGGGAGCATCCGAGTGCTGTCGATTACCAACCTCTAGAGAGGCGACCCTTCCCGCCCAGTCGCCATTTGGGCGGGGAAGTTTCGTGAGCCAGTTAGCGTCATGACCGAATGCTAGCCAGGAAGCACTACCACCGCCCAATCAGTAACCGTGTGGCGGCCCTGATAATCGAGCCTTCTAAATCGCCTCGCCCACCACCTCCCGCGTCCAGCCCTGCCAAGAATACGAAACGAACCCAAAAGTGCATGAAGTCGCGACTCCTTACAACTCCCAGTTCAACTTTTTCCCGTTCACTGTAATCTCCCGGTACCGCGGCGGCCAAGCCGCCGGCTTCATCTGCCCGCTCCACCCCGCCCAAGCCTCCCGCAACTCCTTCACCACCCCCGGATTCGCCCCGCTCAAGTCCTTTGTCTCCCCAATATCCGCCGCCAAATCATACAGCCCCAGTAACTCCTCCCCGAACTCCAGTAACTTCCATTTCCCCTTCCTCACCGCCCGCGCTTTCCCCGCCCGCCAGAACAAAACCTCGTGCGGCCTCCCCCCCTTGTTCAAATAGGGCAGCAAATCCACTCCGTCCATCGCCGGCCCTTTCACCCCCGCCGCCGCCAGCATCGTCGGCAGTAAATCCCGCGATACCACCATCTCGCGATACGTCTTCCCCGCCGGCACCCTCCCCGGCCACCGCAGCACGAAAGGAACCCGAATCCCGCCCTCGTAGTAAGTCGTCTTCTCGCCGTTCAATGGCCCATTCGTCCCCGCCCCCGCCTCCTCCGGGCACCCGTTGTCGCTTAAAAACACAATCAACGTATCGCGCTCCAACCCCAACTCCTTCAACTTACCCACCACCCGTCCCACCGCATCATCCAGCGCCACCGTCATCGCCGCCAACATCCGATGCTTCTTATCCGGAATCCCCGCCACCCGGTCCACATACTTCTCGAGCGCCTGCAGCGGCGTATGAATCGCGTTCGGAGCAAAATACAACAAAAACGGGGCGCTCTTGCTGCGCTCGATAAACTGCACCGCCTCGTCCGCAAACGCGTCCGTCAAGTACCGATCCTCGGCCACCTCCTTCCGCCCCCGCCAGATCGGTGCCTCCCGCTCGCGCGGCTTCGCCATCGCCCCTGGCGTCCGCGCCGTCAAATAATCATTCCCTCCCGTCAAAAAACCAAAAAACTCATCAAACCCCCGCTCCATCGGATGGAACCCGGCCCTCACTCCCAAGTGCCATTTCCCCACCGCCATACTCCGATACCCCGCCGTCTTCAAATACTCAGGCGCAATCTTCACCCCCGGCGGCAAGCCAAACCCAATCTCCGCCTCCCGCTCCACCGACCCCGAATTAAACTCATGCCCAAATCGATGTTGATACCGCCCCGATAGCAGCGCCGCCCGCGACGGGCTGCACACCGCACAGGAAACGTAACCATCCGTACACCGCGTCCCCTCCCGCGCCAAATTGTCAATGTGCGGCGTCGGCACGTCCGTTGACCCATAGCACCCGATATCCCCATACCCCATATCGTCCGCCAGCAAAATTACGAAATTCGGCTTCCGCGGCCCTGCCGCCAACGCGCTCAAGAACACTCTACGGGTCATCATCGAGCCCAAGTCTATGCGATGACCCGCCTCGCGGTCAAATGACCTTCTGCGGTCACTCCAAATCCGTAGTATGCCAATAAAACGCCTGTTTTCGATTGGCCCTCCATTTGCTTGCATGTTATGCATGCAGAGACATTCAATATCAACATCCTTAGCCCTCTTGGTTGCCTTCGGGGCAACGAGCCTCCTAGCGCAGCCGAATGAACCTAAGACGAAACCGGATAACACCAAGGTCAACCAGCGCGACCAGAAGCGGGGTGAGTCCACCGCCGACCAGCAAAAGATGAACCCAGGCGATCGGGAACTCACTGCCAAAATCCGGCGGTCCCTCATCGCCGACAAATCGCTCTCTATGTACGCCCACAACGTCAAAATCATCTCGCAAAACGGAATGGTCACCCTTAAAGGTCCGGTCCGCAGCGACATGGAACTGCAACTCGTTCTCGCGAAGGCTGTCGAGATAACCGGCAATCTCAACAAAATTGTCAACGAAATGGCGGTCGCCCCGACCACCTCCAAATAACAAAAGGAATATTCATCATGGGAACACTACAAACATCAGTTTTCGGTATCTATAAGAGCAGCGGAATGGCCGAACGCGGGGTAGACGAGTTACTCCGCACCGGGTTTGCCAACGGAGACATCTCGGTCCTGCTCCCCGACCAGGCGAGCACCCGCGATTTCGCCCACGAAAAGAACACGAAGGCCCCTGAAGGCACCACTCTCGGCGTCACTGCTGGAGGAGTCATCGGAGGCACCCTCGGCCTTCTAGCCGGCATCGGAGCCCTCGCCATCCCCGGAGTTGGCCCATTGATCGCCGCTGGCCCCATCATGGGTGCTCTAGCGGGCCTTGGCGTCGGTGGAGCGGTCGGTGGTATCGTCGGAGCCCTCGTCGGCATGGGCTTGCCGGAATATGAAGCCAAACGCTACGAAGGCCAAATCAAGGCCGGAGGCGTCCTTCTTTCTGTCCACTGTGATACCTCGGAACGCGTGACCCGCGCCAGAGAAATCCTCGCCCAAACCGGCGCTGAGGACATCTCCTCGGCCGGCGAAGCCAGCGCCGACTACCCCGCCGCCTCTCGCGGAGCCTCGGTTTAAATCAATGACTAGTGCCCTAAGCGTCTTCCTCGTCGGCCTCGGCCTCCTGGCTCTCGTTTGGGGTGCCTTGGCCGTAGACACTAACCTCCAATTAGCCGAAGCGCCTCTCTCCCCCGTCGTGGGCGGATTGGCGCTCCTCGGCGGAGCCTTCCTCGCAATCAACCCCAAGCGCTTGTAAGAAAAAGGAAAAATCAAAATGCTACTCCTACTCATTCTCGTAATCCTCCTCGTCGGTGGTGGAGGTGGCTACTACGGCCACAGCCGCTGGGGCGCAGGCGGCGGAGCGGGTATCGGCTTGGGCACCGTCCTCGGCATCCTCCTCATCGTCTACTTAATGGGAGGAGTACGCTAAAGACAAACTATGGCATAGTCATAGTTAGTCACTGTGCTCCCAAATCTCCCCGGCCTCATCGGCATCCACCACTTCGCCCTCGCCGTACCCGCCGACCAACTAGATTCCCAAGTGGAAGCCTATACATCGCTAGGCTTCCACGAATTCCATCGCGAAGACGTTCTTGGCTCTGACCAAGTCCGTGAAGTCCTCCTCCACCCCTCCCTCCAACTCCTCGCCCCCCTCTCCCCCGATAGCCCCGTTGCCCGGCAACTCCTTAAACCCCGTCCCGCCTTCGCCCACCTCGCCCTCCAAGTCACCGATATCCACCTCGCTTACGCCCATCTCCAAGCCGCAGGCTACCACCTCCTCGACCCCGCCCCCCGCCCCGGCTCTCACGGCACCACCGTCTTCTTTGTCCATCCCAAATCCCCCCCCGAAGCCCCTCTGGGCTACCTCCTCGAAATCGTTCAGGACCCCCACAAATGACCATCCCGCCCCTCGCCCGCACCGCCCCCCTCCTCCCCGCCTTAACCCCCTCCGCCCCCGCCGGACCCATCGAAGTCGACCTCACCCACCTCGCTTCCCCCGAAGACCAACTCGCCGCCCTGCGCTCCTCCACCGCCACCCACTTCGCCCTCCCCATCGGCAACCAGTTCTATCTTGAAGTCGCCAAATTCCGCGCCGCCCGCCTCCTCGCCAAGCGCCCCCTCTACATGAATGCCGTCCCCCTGCCTGACGCCTCCCAAATCCAGCTCACCCTCCACGCCCTCGCCGCCCGCCTCGGCGGAGCCGACGCCATTCAGCTAAGCTCCACCGCCTTCCCCCCTCACTTAGCCATGAACATCGAGCACATACTCGACGAAGAGTGCCACTTACCCGCCGACGCCGTCTCCGGGTCTTACTATATCGATACCCTAACCCACCGCCTCGCCCAGCTCCCCGCCACCACTTACTCCGCCCAAGGCCCCGCCGCCGGCGAAGCTCCCTATCTCCGCGGCCCCTACCCCTCCATGTACGTCCACCAGCCCTGGACCATCCGCCAGTACGCCGGCTTCTCCACCGCCGAAGCCTCCAACGCCTTCTACCGCCGCAACCTCGCCGCCGGCCAAAAAGGCCTCTCCGTCGCCTTCGACCTCCCCACCCATCGCGGCTACGACTCCGACCATCCCCGCGCCCAAGCCGACGTCGGTCAAGCCGGCGTCGCCATCGATTCGGTCGAAGACATGCACCTCCTCTTCCACCAAATCCCCCTCGGCGAAATCTCCGTATCGATGACCATGAACGGCGCCGTCCTCCCCATCCTCGCCTTCTACATCGTCGCCGCCGAAGAACAAAACGTCCCCCCCGCCCTCCTCGCCGGAACCATCCAAAACGACATCCTGAAGGAGTTCATGGTCCGCAATACCTACATCTATCCCCCCGCCCCCTCCATGCGTATCGTCGCGGATATTTTCCAATATTGCGCCCAAAACCTTCCTAAATTCAACTCCATCTCCATCTCCGGCTACCACATGCAGGAAGCCGGAGCCACCCCCGCCCAGGAACTCGCCTACACCCTCGCAAACGGCCTCGAATACATCCGCACCGGCCTCGCCGCCGGCCTCGCCATCGACGACTTCGCCCCCCGCCTCTCCTTCTTTTGGGGCATCGGCATGAACCTCTTCACCGAAGTCGCCAAGCTCCGCGCCGCCCGCGTCCTCTGGTGCGAAATCGTCCAACAGTTCCATCCCGCCAACCCCAAATCCCTCCTCCTCCGCGCCCACTGCCAAACCTCCGGCTGGAGCCTCGCCGCCCAGGACCCCTTCAACAACGTCACCCGCACCACCCTCGAAGCCTTCGCCGCCGTCGCCGGCCACACCCAATCTCTTCACACCAACGCCCTCGACGAAGCCCTCGCCCTCCCCACCGATTTCTCCGCCAAAATCGCCCGCGACACCCAACTCATCCTCCAAAACAAAACCGGCATCACCCAGGCCATCGACCCCTGGGGAGGCTCCCAAGCCGTCGAGAAACTGACGCATGACTTACTAACCGAAGCCCGCCAACTTATCGCCGAAGTAGAACTCCGCGGCGGCATGACCAAAGCCATCGAAGCCGGCCTCCCCCAGTCCCGCATCGACGAAGCCTCCGCCCGCCGCCAAGCCCATCTCGATTCCGGCCGCGAAACCATCGTCGGAGTGAATAAGTACCTCCCCCCCGTCCCCACCGAAGTCCCCACCCTATCGATCGATAACCAAGCCGTCCTCGCAACCCAAACCGCCCGCCTCGCCCACCTCAAAGCCACCCGGAACCCCGCCGCCGTCGCCGACGCCCTCGAAGCCCTCACCCACGCCAAGTCCAACCTCCTCGAACTCGCCGTCGTCGCCGCCCGCCACCGCGCCACCCTCGGTGAAATCAGCCTCGCCCTCGAAAAAACCTTCACCCGCTACCACGCCCCCACCCGCTCCCTCTCCGGCATCTATAGCCAGGAGTCCGCCGCCGACCCCAACTTCCAGCTTGCCCGCGCCCGCACCGCCGCCTTCGCCGCCGCCGAAGGTCGCCAACCCCGCATCCTCATCGCCAAACTCGGCCAGGACGGCCACGACCGCGGCGCCAAAGTCATCGCCACCGCCTTCGCCGACCTCGGCTTCGACGTCGACATCGGCCCCCTCTTTCAAATGCCCGCCGAAGTCGCCCGCCATGCCGTCGAAAACGACGTCCACGTCCTCGGCATCTCCTCCCTCGCCGGCGGCCACAAAACCCTCGTCCCCGCCGTCATCGCCGAACTCGCCGCCCTCGGCCGCCCCGACATTCTCACCATCGCCGGCGGAGTCATCCCCCCCGCCGACCACCCCGCCCTCCTCGCCTCCGGCTGCGCTGCCATCTTCGGCCCCGGAACCGTCATCCCCCTCGCCGCCCTCCAAATTCTGGACCTCCTATGGCCCTCCCACGCCTAACCCTCGCCGCCTATCGCGATGGCATCCTCGCCGCTGACCGCGTCATCCTCGCCCGCGCCATCACCCTCGTTGAAAGCGAGCTTCCCACCGACCAAACCCTCGCCCAGCAGCTTCTCCAAGCCATCCTCCCCCACTCCGGCCGCAGCCTCCGCCTCGGCATCACCGGCGTCCCCGGGGCAGGGAAGAGCACCCTCATCGAAGCCCTCTCCGCCCACATCCCCGGCTCCATCGCCGTCCTGTCCGTCGACCCCTCCTCCCCCACCAGCGGCGGCAGCATCCTCGGCGACAAAACCCGCATGGAGTCCCTCGCCCTCAATCCCCGCGCCTTCGTCCGCCCCTCCCCCGCCCGCGGCCACCTCGGCGGAGTCGCCCGCCGCACGCGGGAAACGATCCTCCTCTGTGAAGCCGCCGGCTTTGAAACCATCATCGTCGAAACCGTCGGCGTCGGCCAGTCGGAAACCGCCGTCTACGGCATGACCGACTGCTTCTTACTCATATTACTCCCCGGCGCCGGCGACGAGTTACAAGGAATCAAACGTGGCATCCTCGAACTCACCGATATCATCGCCATTAACAAAGCCGACGGCGACAACTTACAGAAGGCGGACGACGCCCGCCACGCTTACTCCTCCGCTCTTCACCTGTTCGCCGCCACGGCCCCCCCTGTTTTAACCTGCTCTGCCCTCTCCCCAGCCGGTCTCCCCCAGCTCTGGCAGACTATCCAAACCCCCGCCAATCCCGCTCGCCGCCCCGCCCAGGCTCTCGCTTGGATGAACGAAACCATCCACCAATCCCTCATCGCCAACTTTGAACGGCAACCCGCCGTCCA
>Ga0136639_10000720_pt1 | contig 11371 bp, 5 predicted proteins | sample AntDrymUQ8592106_2_FD_113739 | JGI IMG/M metagenome (GOLD analysis project Ga0136639, IMG submission 113739) | Polar desert sand microbial communities from Dry Valleys, Antarctica - metaG UQ859 (21.06) | ecosystem: Environmental > Terrestrial > Soil > Desert | place: Antarctica: Dry Valley...
AAGCGTTGGAGCGCGGCCGGAATTGGGCCTTGAACTAGGTTAAGCCAAGGATTCTGGAAATTCCCCCAAGAAGAGTTGAGATCGACTGCGGATTCAGAATTAGACACTAACCGTGCCATATCCAAAGCCAACCGCCAATCCAATAAACCGTGATAGGCAAGGTTTTGATAGTCTCGCAAACACAAATTGCAGGAAGTATCACAATCGATTCCATGTCCGTGAGGATTTATCCACTGACTGGCAATACTGTTTTGAATCGTTGGATCTGCCCGATTCATCAGTTGTTGAAACTCGTTCGGCTTGGCTAGAAACCGACAATATCCCGCTCCATTCTCCAATTGATCGCACAGAAAAGCTTGACCGATTATCGCTCCATTCTGCTCTAATGAACGAAAACCTGCCTGCAACTCCTGTGCATCCACATCGAGGAGAGAAGCAGCCGCTACCCGCAGCCAAAAGGCAAATGAATACCAAGCTGCACGACCTGCAACAGTCGTGGGATCTGCAAATATACCAGCAGGCCATTGATTGAGATTGACTAATAAAATGTCCGTTTTCCGGCGAGACAATAGCGCCACTCGGTAGGCAGATCCAGCCGTACCAACCGGGCTATTAGGGTCAGGAGACACAGCATAAGCTCCGGTTTTTTGCTGTCCAAAGACAGTTGCCCGCTGAAAGTCGAATCCCCCCGCGCCACCATTATCATTAACTGAAATGATGTTGTCATTAAATGCAGATACAGAAGCGTTGAGGACAGATGCAGGCGTGCCAACATTTGCACCGATACTCAAAGAAGGTCGAGTCGATCGCGGTTGCCACTCAAATTGCCCATCAAAGTCCTCTGGTTGCAAGTCTGTAAAAAATCCCTTGGGTTCCCGGGCATCAATGCAACGCAGCGCATTTACACCGCAAACTGGACATTGAGTAGGTTGCGGTGTTTGACCGCCTCGGAGTGGTTGATTTAATAGTTCGTGCGGGTAAATTACGGCTTGGCAGTTACTACAGAGTCCGAGAGATGGATTGCCTTGTGGTAGTGCTGGGGCAAACCCTGAATCTGAAGCAATTGTGTTGCCTTGAGGATACAATTCAACTACACCACAGGCAGTGTGAACGGCTTTATCTTTAACAGTCTGCGACCCTGGTGCAAATTGGCTAATAGCGACATCAAGGTTGCGATCGACTATTCCCGTTTCTGGAGGCCATTGAGCGCCCGGTGAGGGCCAGCGCGTGTACAGCAAACGCACCCGCGTCGGAAAACCAAACATCGGCAATAATCCTGCATTTGCCAAACGTTCGCTCAGTGCGTCCTGCGTATATGTGAGGTCATTTACAACGTTTTGGATATTAGGTATCAGGTTATTGCGGAGATAATTCAACATTTGAGAATTGCCAGCATTCGGTAATGTTGTTTGCACCCGCAAAATATCTAAAACTGATAAAATATTTGGCTCATTGGTTGGATTATTTAACCAATCCGCGATCGCAATTTCGTAATTAGCCCAATTAGCAACAGCACCAAACTCACCGTGTACGTTGTCAGTCCCACCTAAAGATGCAGTGATTCCTGTGTCTGTGAAAGCTTGCCTTAACACCTCTTTGAGCAGGACACGCTGAAAAATTTCTTGACTCCTCATATCAACGTAGGGCGGTGGCGGTGGATCGCCTGTAATACTTTCAGGACGCTGAAAGTAAAAATCATCGTGACTTCTGCCTCGACAGAAGGTAACAGCTAATGAAACTCCCGCAGAACGTCTACCAGCGCGACCTACCCGTTGTTGATAATTAAATCGGCGGGGTGGCATATTTGCCATCATTACTGCTAGCAATGCACCGATATCAACCCCCGCTTCCATTGTCGTTGTTACGCTCAGTAAATTAATTCCCTGAACCCGCCCAATTTCATTATCGATAAAGATGTCTTGGAACCAACGCTGACGCTTAGTTCGCTCTTTTTTGTCAGTTTGACCCGTTAATTCCTCTGCATTCATGCGGAAGGGCTGACCCGATTGCTCTGAAAGATAGGTATAGTAATCAAAGTCGCTGGTGGTCTGTCCTGGTGTTAGATGAATTGTGGGAGTGTTGGGATGGTCAAAACGGCGATCGCTGTTACATTCAGGGCAAACCCCAGCCGCAGGCTGAAGAAAAAAAGTATTGCATTGCAGACAACGGTATCCAGGGCGTGAACCATCTGGATTGGCTTCTGGCGGTAGAACAAGATAGAGTTGGTCTGGATTGAGTGCCAGTCCTCCACCGCTAGGTATGCCAACTTGCGATTGAATTAATTGCTGCTGCACGTTGGCTGGTGCCAAACCCGTTCTCGTAATGTAACGTTGAGCAAAGTTTGATAAATTTGAGTCATTGCCAAGGCGGAAATAAGGGAAATAGCGGTGCAATTTCCGAGTCCCTAATTGTCTGATAACTGCCTCAGTTGCTTGAATCAGCCTTGGCGATGGATTTCCTTGAGGTTGATAGCTAACCCAACCCTGTCCGAGTCCTTCAATTGTCCGAGCGATGTGTGGGAAAATAGCATACATCAACTCAGCAGTTAGCATATCTTCTAATCGATTAATATGATTGCTCTGTTGCTGTGTGGGAGAAACAATCTGTGTCACTGAATTGTCCGCCCAGTAGTAGCATTCAAACCAGGCTTGCCATTCTTGACCGCTTCCCTGTCCAACTCGATACTTCAAAGCCCGAAAATCCGATCCGCCGGGACAAATCCCATATTCTAGTAACGCATCTCGAACTGTTCGCCGCAAATTCAACAGCGGAATTCGCTCTGGGTAGCGCTGGAGTAAATCAAGCCATTGGTTGCGAGCTTGCGGGTTGAATGGGGGTGAATCCATCACCCACGACACAGCTTCATTTACTAGGGTAGAATAGGCATTGCCAAATCGGTTGCGCCTTTCCATATCATCTGGGCGACTAGGTGATGTTACCGCCGTGTTAAGATTAGGGTTTAAAGCCTGCAATCTAGCCAGTGCTGTTTGGTTATTTGCACAAGCGATGCGGAGAAAGGCTACAAGATCGTTCCAGTAATCTTGGAAAGATTGAATCAGCAACAGGCGAACCATATCACGGTAATGATCTCGCTCCATCCCCGCTGCCAACTTTGCAGCATCTTGGCGGCTATCGGAGAAGATAACCAGTTTTCGAGATGACTGGCTTTGCTGTTGAGATAAACTTGGTGGTGCTGGCATTTCTCTCAGGAGTCCACTGGCAAGTACCTGACAAGCTTTTTGAAATCCGGTGCGGTGGAAACGCAGGGGAGTAGGAAATCTGTCTCGTCTTCCGTAGTCAGCATCACAGCGAGGACATTTACTAGGCAATGCTCGTTCTTCTGGATGATTGCCTACTACCTGATACAGCCACCCTGGTATCTCATAATCTACTTGTGGTTGAACGCTATTCTGTATGAGTGCGCCTGTAGTCCGGTTCAGCTTGGCGCGAACCCACCTGCGTCTTATTCTGTCAACAGTCCATTCTGGGTCTTGTGGCTGCGTATCCCAAACAGGTGTTTCTCCAGGCAAAGGCCAAAAAAGCCGATAATTTCCGTAGCGTTGATTGAGAGTAATACGGTCAGGGATTCCTTCTAAATCGGGTTGATCTGGTGTAAGAATTTCTACATTTGTGTTTCCTATGCGTTGAGTAGTTTTGTAGCCACCAAGAAAAACCTCTCCACACACTTCACAAATAATTAAATCCAAAACACGGGAACCACAGGAGCAGCTTAGGCGATGAGTAGCATGAATTGCACCAACAGTTGGAGGATTTGGAGCATTCTGCCTGATATCGCGATCAACTGCTGAATCGGTACAGTTAGCATTGCAGCAAGCCCATAAGTTTTGCAAATTGTGGAAAAATAAATGACCGCGCACGGGTTGGGGCGATCGCCCCGGACTCCCTTGCTTAGACATTCCCAGTGCTAGAAGCAGTCCGCGCATCGCATCAGACACAAAACCAGTACCTATAGCGCTAGGGAAAAGGTGATCGCTCAAGGCTTGCACGTTCGTCGCCCGAACACTGCCATTAACAGCCACACAAGCATCCCGCAGAGCATCAGCAGCACCTACGGTAGCTAGAGCTTCACCAAGGTGTCGCTCCGCAGCTAGTCCTGCCCCAGGCTGCCCAAAGCCGTTAGCCAAGTCGGACATGGCAGTCCGAACTTCGTTGGAAGTTGGGTCGGGTGGCTCCATTGGCTGAAATGGATCTGGTGGGACAGGCCTTCCGAGTCTGGCAAACTGAGCAAACGCACTTTGATAGGTCGAAAGATTGAATCGCGCTCCAGAAGTAGGTGGTGTTTGTTGCCCCGTGATGAAGTGAAAATTATCGCGTCCAAAAAAATCGCGCAGGAAATCTTTGCCCTGTTGATTTTCTTCGAGACTTGCTGTAGTCGTCAATATCCGTAATTGTGGGGAATTAGGTGTCAATCCCAAACGCGAATACAACAATCGCAAGATATAGGCAACCTCTGTCCCCGGCGTACCGCGATAGGCATGAAGTTCGTCAATAATTAGGAAAAATTGGTTGTCTGGGTCGCTTTCCAGCCAATTACGAGTTTCATCAAAGATATTGTTCTCGATACTCCGCATCATCATAATGTTGAGCATCGAGTAATTAGTAATTAAAATATCGGGCGGACTCTCTTGCATATCCCACCGAGACCACATTTCGCCGCCATCAAGTCGCGGAAAATAGTAAGACAAATCTGGCATATCATGAAGCAAGGACGGATTGTTTTGGATAGCAGTTTCTATCTGTTGCCGCTGCTGTTGAATTTCTTTTAATTCGTTTCTCAGTCGTTTGATGCTATCGTCTTTTTGTATTCCTGAAACTGGCGTTTGTCCGGTATAACGACCAAAAGTAATTCGGTTTCTGCCTCTATTTTGATCCAACCACTGATGTACAGACGGTGCTTCCAGTGCTTTTCTCAGTCGGCGCAATTGGTCTTCAACTAAAGCATTGAGAGGATAAAGAATTAGGGCGCGGAGGGCTTTGGGTCGGGGTGTATGCGCCAATTGAGATACGCGATCTCCATTAGAATTTACATCTTTATCCCACCAACGATGATTTGATGGCGGTTGGTGATTAGCCTGCCAAGTTTGGGATTCCTTTGCTAACTGTGCGAAAAGCGGTAAGAGGAAACATTCGGTTTTACCGGAACCCGTACCAGTAGTCACGACTAAATCTCGTTGGTTAACCAGCACTTCCCGCAGGCTTTCCTGTTGGTGTTCGTAAAGCTGGACTCCCGGATCGAAAATCATTTGCCCAAGTTGTGCCAAGTTGTGGTATTCGGAGGGCAATTGACTGGCTGCGGCTGACAAATTCATCCCCGATGATGGATAAATGGGGACAGGCTCAACTAAGGGAGGCTGACTCAAGATGCCTGGTTGCTGGAGAAGTGCATCCCGTTCATCAGCTAAAGCACGGTAACGCAGGGGAAAGGCACTTTTGATGTATAGCTGATAAATGCGATCGAGTCTTTGATACGCCCCAACTAGATCATGCACTGGCAGATACCTCTTCGCAGTTTATATTAAGTTTATCAGTTAGCAGAGACATTACTTCTATCGGCACGTTCTCGTACAGTAGCCAGGAGTTTTGATAAGTTGGGAGATGTCCAGATGCCAGCACTAGCGCACGTTCGTAAATTTCAGGCCAACGCTGGGAGACAGGTATTGCTAAACGCCAGTTAGCGCGATCGTAACGTGCAACGCATTCAAACCCACTGTGTTGCAACGCCAAAAACCGCAGACCATACCAATCTCCCTGTCGCCAACTGTTACTCTCAGCATCGTAGAAGAGTGTACGGCGGGGTCGTAAACTCTCCCCTGCCACCCACATCTGATACAAACCTGTTTCACAACAGAAGATACAGTCAACAAAAACATTATTATCAAAACGCTTCCACTCGTAGAAACTCGGCACAATTCCCTGTAAGGTACTGAGACTCTGTTTCCAAGCTGCAACTTCTGGCAAAATTCTAGTTAGCTGACTTGATACTTCTTCTACATAATTAATCGAATATTTTAGCTTTAATTGTTCTACTAAATCATAGAGTAACTTTGAATCATCTAATTTAAAAAACACACGAGGCGGGGCTTCTCCTCTTGCCTGGTTGATCAATTCAATCTTAATCTGCATTTTGAGTTCATTCAGTAAATTTACGCTCCGTTGACCGCACAGGATGAATTGTTGTGAACTTGTAGATTGTGACTGAATTTTTACAATAGCAATAGGAGCAACAGACCATCGCGAACCGTCCTGAGAAGACTCAATATGTCCGAGTAACTTCAGCCGACGTAAAATACGTTTAGGTTCCTCAAGTTTCAATGCTTCACAGGATTTTTTGAAAGATTCCCACGTTCCGTTGCCGATGGCAGACAACCAGTATAAAAGTTGTTCATAACGAGAGGAGATAGCCTCAATATTTGATGATAACTGATTGATATAACTTGTGCTTGTTAATTCAAAGGGGTTGTCATAGATATCTTTCTCTAAAGGCTGGTAAGGAATTGGGTTAGTGTAATCATGAACATCATGGGCTACACCAACCATAGGTTTTATCTGTTCGTAAGTAAAATTATTCCTACCTGGGACTGCTGGATTTTTAAAATATGGGAAGTTTAGCAAATTTGAACTGATAACTTCTGGAGGAATTTCTCCTTTTGTAATGCTCTCTATACCCAGAAAAAAGTAAAATGGTCTTCTACTAGATGTTACTCCTTTCTCCAGTCGTAAAAGCGGCACAAATTTGCTAAGATTTTGCTCTTGAATTTGTTTTGAAATTTCTTGTACAAGTTGCTTTGGATTGCCTCGATAAGAAAATCCTTTATACCAACGTAATCGCATTATATATCTCCTGATTTTAACTAGATTCAAAAAATGTTTTGATTGTGCTACCACAAATATGATATAGTGAGCTGACAGGCATCATTTCACGACTTGTAGGCTCTTCGATTGGCAACGTACTCCAATCAACAATTGTGACAAAACTTTGGGTTAACTCACTTCCCCAAAAAGCCTCTACAAGGTAGTCGCCCACACTGGTAAATTCTACAGAAGTAGGAGTATTCATACTCTGCGACCTATCCAGTATTTGCAAATTATCCGATAATCGAGTTATTTGTAACTTAGCTGTGGGGTGGCAGCCAAAAATAGTCACTTGCGGACTATGGTTCAACAGCCAAGCTCTCATTTGAGGAACCCGCAACCCACCTGAAAAACTTATAGATAACCGGACAGTCGGTTGCAAAGCATCTTTAAGTTCTTTATTGTTAATAAAAACTCCATCCCAAGCCTGTGAAATAACTAGGCACTGGTGAATTTCAATCCAGTTTGATTGTTGAAATACTGGTTGTGGTTCACCCTGCCATTTTAATAACTGCTCATCTTGCAAACGTTGAATATCTGAGAGCAGTTCTTGTTTGCAGAGTAGTATAAATGGCGTACCGAGGGATGGCGTTCCCCAAGATGCGTAGGCTCCTAAATCTGGGTTATTGGGCTCTGGAATTAATATCCAAAAGTCACGAGCGGGTAAAATTATGGAATCCAGGTCTGTAGAGCAAGTAATCTGATATCTAGCACCGCGCTGTAATTCACTTACCTCGATCGGACAATCTAGAGGAAAGTACCATCCAGGGCGTTCATCCCTTAACTTATAAACATTGTTTCTGTACTGAATTTGTACAGATTCTAATTGCCGTCCTTTTAGATGTTTGGGATAGAGATAATAATCAACATGACCTGAAAATGGGTCTTCAGTGCGGTACAAACCTGCAAAAAGGTGGCGGTTCCAAGCGCTTACTCCTTGTTTAAGCGTTACTGGTTTCCCCTCATTTTGCCACTGCTCGTAAACTTCGTGAATTGCTTCGGCAACGGCTTCATAGCGTTGTCTGTCTTCTGTCAGTAACTCTTTTAAGTGTTGGCAAAGCCTTGGTTTCTCGTGGCGGACATGAGTAAATAAAGTTTGAGCATCCCATTGGGATGTCCATTGCTTTTCGTTAAATAGGTCTACCAGTCTGTCTCGATCAGCGTGACGCAGAAGAGATTGTGAAATAGGATAATTTATATAGGTAGTTGGGCCACCGCGACCCCGATTTGCTGAAGGTAGAAATCCCTGTTGCATTAGCCAAAGATTCCATTCTGTCCATAATGGTTCTTCAGCAAGGGAGCCAGATTCCATGCCACGTGGACGACCAGTACCGGACAGACCTAAAATTTTCTGCAATCGCCGGAAATAGTTTAGTTCTGATATTTTTTCTTCCTCAGCCATCTGATAAGCGGCTAGGACTGTTGCACCGAGAAAGGCAATACCTTTGGGTAAACCGTCATAACTGCGGCTTCGCAAGTTGCTCAAATTAACTTGTCCATCAATAATGACTGTTGTTTTTACGGCAGCCTGAAAGTCATCGCTCCCGCTGTCGGCGATCGCATTTTTTCTGAATTCTCGACCAATGCGATCGAGTACATCATCGTTAACGCTCAGATAGATTTTAGTACCGCGTGGCACGCCACTGGTAAAGTAAGATACTAACGCCTGGTTCCATTCTGTATAACTTGCCATTGCTTCTTTTCTGCGGTTCAGGAACTTCGGGGATAGGTTTTGGGTTGTCTATTCTGCCACAACCAGGACACAATACCGATATTTGGCTGTTGCGTTGCTGGCATGGATTAAACCGACATTCCGCACGTCAAATTGTAGTATGCCAAGTAATACGAAATTTCTGAGTTACTTGACGTTTTTTTTGCGTACAAATACTTACTTTTTCTGTTGTGGTGTTTGCAAAACTACCAAACGAGTGTAATAATTACATATTACATCTTGAAGTGCTGAAGGTGGAATTAAAGAAAAGAACCTATATATCAATAGTTAGGAAATTTTTGAGTAACTCTACGAAAAAATAAGGATTTCAGGCTTCAATGTGAAGGAAAAATCAGGATTTCAACCAAAGTGTCTCAACTATTGGTCTTAATTGTAAATGAAAATGTTGATACAGTATAGCTGTTTGTTTTGAAGCGATCGATGTCGTGCCGACAGCAACGCCAAAAAACCCAAGCTTTGCTAACCAAGCGCGAAACAGTATTGGCAGAATTACTGGGCCTATAAAAAACTCAGCCTCGCGGCAAATTTAATTTGGTACATCTCGTTTATTCGCTATTCGCGAATGTAGAATGAAGGAAAGTGAGCGATCGCCAAAACTGATGTTAAAACCCCAAGATATAGTTGCGATACTAAAAGTCCACACTTGGCAAAACTCTGATTGGATTTACAGCACCCTCGCCCAAAGCTTAGGCATGAGCGCGTCTGAAGTTCATGCAGCACTTTCTCGATGTGAGGCAGCAGGTCTCTATAATGGCGAAAATAGGAGAATTGTGAAGCAAGCACTCCTAGAGTTCTTGGTGCATGGACTGCGCTATGTGTTCTACACCCAACCCGGCCCCTTAAGTCGGGGAATGCCAACAGCGCATTCGGCCCAACCGTTGAAAAGTAAGCTGGTTGCCTCACCTTTGGAAGTTTATGTATGGCCAGATCCAGAGGGTATGGTGAGGGGGCAGGCGATCGCGCCCCTGTACCGCTGTGTCCCCCAAGCGGCAAAGAACGATCCAGAACTCTACGCTTTGCTTAGCCTGATTGACGCACTCAGGGTAGGTCGAGTGCGGGAGCAACGCTTGGCTGCTAGTGAACTTGAAAACAGGCTCGTCACTCTATGAACCAGCAGATATGGATGCTGGAAACAGTCGCCCAGGTACTCTCTCAAGTACCCACTACCATCGTCTTCACAGGAGGGGCAACAATATCGCTTTATCTGGATGAAGCTGCGGCCCCCGACATTCGACCTACTGATGATGTTGATTGTGTCGTCGAAATCATATCCAGAGCTGAATATTATCGGCTCTCAGACTTGTTGCGAACTCTCGGACTTCAAGAGAGTACAGATCCGGGCGCACCGCTGTGTCGCTGGCAGTATGAGGGCATTTTAATTGATGTCATGCCGTCAATACTTCGGACAGTTTTTAAGCAGCGAGAGTACCATAGGATAGGACGGAGGGGAGGTTAGGGTGATTTAAAATTAAGTTAGGGTCTAAATCTAACTTGTTAATAAAGGTGTAAAGTAGATGCCTATTGAATTCCCGACGTTTATAAGATGCCATTGAAAACACGAAGGGAGCCGGAGACAAGTGACAATTATAGGCTTCATATTTGGCTACATTTAAAGCAATTAGACTGGCATTAAAATGAAAATCAAGCCGTTGACTACTACGACATTGAGAATCAGATAAACCCGTAAATTGTTTGGCATCACGAAAAATAAACTCAATCTGAAAACGAGCCTGATAATACTCAAATATTTGCTCGGAGGGGAGATTAATATCGGTACTAAACAATAAAATATTTTTGATTTTACCGTTGGGTTGAAGTTCAGACAGACAGGCTAAACGTATTTTACATTTCAAACAACAACTCCATACTACTAATGAATAAAGCTTGACTCCCGGCTTAACTTCTTTGATAAAAGTTAATTTTTTTAAATTGTTGCAGTCAACCTTACCATCATATTTTCGAGGTGCACCCCGTTTATTTTTTTCACCTGTATAGATGTAATTCAAGTTGGCATCAACCCTTAATTTGCTAATCAAATTTAAATCTGTATCCCGTACAGCATCCCAGAACTTAGCGCGGTAATAATAACCGTCAGCTACCAAGTAACGGACAGAATCTGGTAACAAAGAACGAGTCTTTATCAGATGTTGAGCATAGTCGTCAACTCTTGTTATCTCAGGCGTTGAGATTTTTGTATCTCTTTTTTTTTCACGTTTTTTTGAGCTTTTTTTCACCTTAGTAGTTAGGGGATTTTTTGGTAATTCTGTGGGAGGACGCCACGGAGTTTGTTGTACACTTAAACTATAAGACAAATGAGTTTCAACTTCGACAACAGAAATTACAGAAATTTCTAATCCCTCTTCAGGTCTGCCAGCTACACCATTATAAAAACTAGCTTTTTCTTCAGTTTTTTTGCCACTTTTAGGAATAAAAGAACAATCGATGACTGCAATCAGTGTTCGCTCATGATTTAAGGCTTTCTTAATAAAGTATTTATGAAATTCTGGAAAATCGAAGCCTTTAAAAAAATGGCGACGATAGGTCTTTTCACTCAAAGAGCTATAACGGCTGAGATTGGTAAAATTCACTTTGCCATAAACAAGTAAAATGGTGGAAAATAAAATCACCATAAACTTCTTTTGCGCTTGACTAACCCCTGACATTTGTTGTAAGATGGATTCAATAATATTCACGATAGCAGTCTGTTAAGCTCAGTTTTTTTAAGCTTAACTTAAAGAGTGTCTTTTTTTCTGCCTTCGAAATTCA
>Ga0136639_10000721_pt1 | contig 11366 bp, 7 predicted proteins | sample AntDrymUQ8592106_2_FD_113739 | JGI IMG/M metagenome (GOLD analysis project Ga0136639, IMG submission 113739) | Polar desert sand microbial communities from Dry Valleys, Antarctica - metaG UQ859 (21.06) | ecosystem: Environmental > Terrestrial > Soil > Desert | place: Antarctica: Dry Valley...
GTTAGCTTCTCTTCGCGAAACCGGAGCCACTGATACCGGGCCGAGATGGTGACTAAACCCGCGTCCAGCATCGTCTTGATCCCTTCCGCCGCGGCCGCGCGGAGGAACAGGCCGGTGCCTAACTCCTGATTCCTGGCGCGCAGATAACGGATGCGGCCGAGCCGCGTTTTGAACCTTTTGCTGAACCCACCGCGCATCTCGCGGTAGCCGTAGAGCACGCCCGGCAGGTTCGCAAATTGGCTTCGTTCGTAAGCGCGATAGAGCAGTTCAATGTCTTCAAATCGCAGTGCCGTGGGGTCGTAAAGATGTTGCCGATACCACTCCGCGTGGGCCATCCACGTCGGATGTGCCAAGCCGAAGCCGAGCGCGGGATTGGCCACCACGCCAGCATGTTCCGGCGGCGACATTCGCTTCCCGATCGCGCTGCCATCCTCTTCGCAGATCAACATGCCGCAACCTACGACGTCGACGGCGGGATGGGTCCGCAGGTATTCCACCTGCAACCGAAGCCGGTCCGGGTAGCTGATATCGTCGGCGTCCATCCGCGCGATCAAGGTGCCACGCGCGCGTCCGATGCACTCGTTCAAGCGTGCCGCCAAGCCCAACGTCTTCCCGTCTGACCAGACGACCAAGCGGGGATCGCCGATCGCGCGCGCCAGTTCCAGGCTGCCGTCGGTCGAGCCGTCGTCGCACAGCAGCAGTTCCCAATTCGTATAGGTCTGCCGCTCGATTGACCGCAGGGCCGCGGTGAAGGCCGGGCCCGGGTTGAGGAAGGGTAGGATGACGCTAACGAGAGGCGTTTCCATTAGTGTCGCGGCTCCGCCCGATACACTTCGCCCAACTCTTTCGTAATGCTTTCCCAGGCGAACCGGCGCGCGTTCGATACCGCGGCCTCGCTGAACTGCTGGCGCATGGCGGCGTTGTCCATCAGCAGCCGAAGCTGCTGAGTCAAATCGTCCAGGTCGCCGGTGCGGAACAACAGCCCGCTGGACCGGTCGACCACCTCGGGAAGCCCGCCGTGATTGCTGCAAACTACGGGGCGACCGCAGGCCTGAGCCTCAATCGCCGCCATTCCGAACATCTCGTTATCGCGCGTCGGCAACACGAATACATCCGCCATGTTGTAAACCGAAGGCAGCACCGCCTCATCAACCGGGCCAAGGTACAAGCCTTGGTTAGCCTTCAACTTGTTGGTGATCTCGTCGGAGCCTTCCTGGCCAAATTGGCCGATCGGCCCGGCAATCACCAGCCGGATTTTACGGCCTTCGGCGCGGAGCCTGGCGTAAGCATCAACCAGAAGATCGGTGCCCTTCTGTTTGCAAACCCGGCCGACGTAAACCAACACAAACTCATCGCCGACCCCGAGCGCGGCGCGTCGACCAGCGGCGGCGGCGGCATCCGGATAGAACTGTTGCAAGCTGACCCCGTTGTAGAGAACCTGCATCCGGTCTTCCGGGATCGACCAGTATGCCGCCGACTCCCGCCGGCAGTAGTCCGAGACAGGCAGCAGCGAAGAGAACGACCGCAGAGCCCGCTGGTACCAGGGGAAGAACGGATTCTGCTTGCCGCGCCGGAAGATAAAGTAGTCGAAGGAGAGAACGGTTTTGGCATTAATTCCGCGGGCGAATACTTTTGCGAATGCGGCGCCTTCCGCCAGCGTGTGGAAGTGGATCACATCCGGAGCCTCCCGCCTGACGTCGCGCAGGCTCTTGGTCATGAACTCCGCCGCGCGCAGTACCCCTTGCCGACTGCATTCGACCGCGCGGATCTCGGCCCCGCAGTAGTCGGTGGACTTGGTCTTATCTTCGGCGGAGTAAACGATGACGCGCGATCCCTGCTGGGCTTGGCGTGCGGCTACTTCCCGCATGCGGCGTTCGGTCGCGCCGCCCAGGTTATAGAGGATCGGTAGATGTGGTGGGCCAATGTGGACGATGGTCATACGGCCGCCGCTACCTTGTTCGAAGCGGGGACGGGCGGTCCGCTCGTTCCCATCCAGTGCGCGGCCACCCGGGCCAGCGTCCGCGGCGCGGAAAATTTCGAGGCATGGCGACGCGGGCTGACGCCGATCATTTTTTCGTAGAGCGCCAAGTGACGGTCGATCATCATGGGGATCGCGAAGGTGTCTCGGGCGTATTGGCTCATCGCTTCGCCGTCGGCCTGGTATCGGCCATAGTTATCGAAAACGTTCGCGATCGCCGCGGCGATTTTTTCCATCGACCGATCTTCGAGCACGACCCCAAACCGGTTGGCCTGTTCCGGGATGCCACCGACGGCACTGGCGACGAAGGGCAATCCGCACAGCATGGCCTCGGTAATCACGGACGGCAGCGCCTCGGTTTCGCTCGGCAGAACGAGCAGATCGCTCTTCTGATACAGTGCCGCCAGCTCTTGCGGATCGACTTTCCCTCGGAAGTGGACGCGCTTGGCAAGGCCGAGGGAGGCCGCGAAAGCCATCAGCTCTTTTTCGATTTGCGGGTTCTGGTAAACGAGCGTCAGTTCGCAGTCATGCGGCAGGCTGGCCATGGCGCGCATCAACACGTCGCAGCGCTTGATGGGAATCAACTGCGCGCTGAAGAGCATCTGCCACGGAGCACCCTGGCCGGCTCGATTGTTCCGCCGGTAGTTGTACTTCGAGACATCGATCCCGTTCGGAATCGCGGTCAGGACTGCGCCGTCGAAAGAGTACGCCTGCCGGGCCCCTTCGGCTTCCATGTTCGAGAGGCTTACGACGGCGTCGACGCAAGAAAACACATACCGCATCGCGACGCGACGGGTTCGGCTTAACGACCCTGCCGCCATATGGCTGGTGGCATGGGGCGTGAAAATAAACGGGGTGGAGGAAGGATCCCCCGCCATCCTTAGCGCGCCGTAGCTAAGGTGATGCACGTGGACGACATCGAACTTGCTGAAATCCGCTTCATCGTAGTGGCTCAGCGTGGTCACTTCGTGGCCAGCCTCGCGGAACCCGGTTTCGAGGGTCGTCTCCGGTGTGATCTTCAGGTAGTTCGAACGGGCTCCACCTTTGTTGTAGATACCGCCAACCAAACAAATCTTCATTGCGCTATAACTCCCCTGTAAGTAAGAACTTCTGGCGCGGGCGTTCTTCTTAGCCACGCGCGGATCTGCATAACGGCCAGGTACAAGTACACCGGCCCAAGAAAATAGAACAAGATTTGGGCGTATACGCTCAAGCTCCACACCGAGAGCATCGCCCCCCAAACGGCGACGTACTGCAGGACAAACGCCCCAAAAGTCGAACCCACCACGCTGATCCACGACTCCAGCGTCGCCAGCAGGAAGGCCAGGCCCAGGAACCCCGCCACGACGCCAGCGATGTGGAAGTTTCCAAACAATTCGGACGCAAACGGAGGAATCTGATCGTCGATGCCGGACATGCCATAAATGGCCTTGTTGTAGACAATCGGTCCGCCATCGTCCCGAAACGCTTTTCCAAGGATCGGGACCGGGCTTAAGATGGACGACACTAATGTCACCCCTCCAAACAGCCGATCGCCAAAGTCGAGGCTTTCGTAAAATACCGCCGTGAGCTGCGGACCGCCGCAATAGACCACTACGTTTTCCGTCAGATCGCTCATAAAGTCCGCGGACGCCGGCGTCGCCGTGGGGGCAATTTTTGCGAGCTGTGAGTTACTGCGAAACGAAGCCACGGCCAACAAAAGAGGCACGCAAACGGCGACCGCGGCAAACGTCAACACGAGCGGAATGCGGCGAATTCGCGTGCTATACACGGCCACCAGAGACAGCACCGGGAACACGAACGCGCCCCGGTTGAAGCTGAACGTCATGTTGGCAATCGTGATGCCGATCGCCGCCGCGACGCCTACCAGCGCCGGGCGCCAACGGTTGCCCGACTCGCGACTCTCGTCCGCCACCCCGGCCCACCAGGTCACGAGCGCAAACGCCAGGAAAGGACGGAGAACAGTTCCCAAAAAGTCGCCCACACTCGCGCTGCCCTGCGGATCAATTACCGCGGCGGGGTCAGCGAAGTACTCCAGAAACCGGCCTACGCTGCCGAACGTCAGGAACAGCCCGACCAACCCCAGCAGCGCAAAGGCCACTACGAACCCGCGGCCAGGGGTCCCGCCCAGCGCCGGCAGCAGGGAGTACCGACCCGGATTCACCGGTCGCTCAGAAAAGAATTGAAGCCCGATGCAAAATCCGATAAAGGCTACCGTGTCGATCAGAATCGCTTTCTCCATCGAAACGAGCGATGGCGTAAGCGCCGAGATCGTGTTCTGGTAGCCGAAGTTCATCAGAGAGATCGGCACCGCGACCAGCTTCAGGTGCAGGAGCGCCAAGGCTACGTTGACCGGCGAAAAGTAGGACTCGGTGCGGAACCGCGCCTGCGGTAAGAACCAGGGTACGAGCGCGCAAACACTCGCCGACACGAGTACCGACAGCAGTCTTTGTTCGGACGGACTTGAGAGCAGTCCGGCGAGCGCGAGTAACGGCAGTGCAGCGATCCACAAGGGATTCAGTCGCCCGGTCATCCTTTCTCCTCCCGTTCGAGCTCGGTGTGGCTTTGCCGCAGCAGCACCCAGAGGACGAGCGAAGCGATTGAGTACGAAAACAGAAACGCCCCCGCCAGACCCATCGCGCTCCAACGCGGAACGGCGAACCACGCCGCGGCCAGGAAGGTCGCCGCCAGAAGAACGTCGACACTGGTCCGGGCCCATGCGCGACCATTGCTGAGCAAGGCCGCGCCCAACTGCGTATTGAGCACGGTGGGCACCGCCGAAATCGCGAGCAGTGCCAGCACCGGCCAGCCCTGCGCAAACCCCTCGCCAAACAGACCCATCAAACGCGGAGAAACCAGCGCGCAGATCACGACCGCTGGAACGGTGGCTAATAGACTGAACCCCAGATTCCAATGAAAAGCGCGGCGGTAGGCCCCATGATTTTGCTCGGCGCGAAAGCGGGACAAGGCCGGTACCGCGATCCGCGAAACCGCTAACGGAATGAAAATGAGAATGTAGCGAAACCGATCCGCCGCCGAGAACAGCGCCATTTCGGAGAACCCGTTCGACTGATGTACCAGCATGACCGTGCTCAACCAACTCACCGGAGCCACGATGATGCCGGAGACATAAGCGGGTAAGCTAAACGACCACAGAATGCCTTTTTCCGACGCGAAACCCGCGAGCGTCGTCCGGATCCCCCGCGACTTGCACTCTGCCTGCAAAACCCAAGCATTCAGCGCGCAAGAGATGGCCAGCGAAGCGGTGAGCCCCGCGATGGCCCCGGAAGTGCCGTATTGGTAAGCCAACAGTACGGTCAACGGAATCGAGACCAATCCGCCCCAGGCGCTCAGCTTCGCCATCCGGGAGTACGCTTCGAGGCCGGTCAAGGCACCGCCCTGCACCGCTTCGATCACGCCCAAAAACAGCAGCCCCGAGGACTCAACCAGCTGCTTTTTCAAATCTGGATTCGCGAACCCGCTCGCGGCCATCATCGGCGCCAACACGATCAGGGCGACCGTCATCAGCAGTCCTGCCGCCGCCCCCGCATACAGCGAAAGGGCGATGATACGGCCCGCCCGTTCGGGGCTCCGGTCCCGATACTCCGCCACAAACTTGGTTGTCGTTAACGCCAGCCCCAGGCTCGCTAACGGGGCAAACATGCCGACGGTGCTTTGGATCACCGCGACCTGTCCGAACTCCACCTGTCCCAACACCCGGGCACAAATCGCCAGCGCCGCCAAGTTCGATCCGCGAGCCACCACCGCCGCCAGCAACGACCAACCCGCCACGGTCGCCATGCCGCGCTGCTCGCCCCAAATCCGGCGTAGCGTCGGCCCATGAGCAGTAATGCTGCGTACTTTCTGTTCCAATTGTTCCATTTGGAGATAGGGTTTACGACACTTATTTCAAGGCCGGCCCAAGTAAAATCTTTCGGTGTAACAGTAGTCTAGCGCTTGAGACGAGATCCATCAATGGGCCATATCGCCCAGAAAAGTTAGAACTCGAGTACCCCAGACGTAATAGGACTATATGACCTACCGGTCGATCGGGCTAAACTCCACGGCGTAAACCTTTACGTCGTAGGCGGGGACTTGGCCGATCACGGTGACCCGACTGCGCAACCGCGACCAGCGGGCGTCCTGATCGGCGACGTATTCTCGCACCGCTTGCACCTCTCCCACCACCGGGACCACCACCGTCCCCGTCCAGTCGCTCCCCGAGTTGTTCACCACGGTCACGATCACGCGTCCCGGAGCCTCGTTCACAATGTATTCGACCGGAGCGCCCGTCACCGTCGCAACGGTGTTTTGCTCCGCCAGCCAATCAAACAGCAGTGCGCCGATCGTCAGGATTTGCTCCCCCGACGAACTCTGCAGATAGTGACCGGCCGAGAGAATCACCCTCCCCTTCCCCACCGTGTTCGCCGTCAACAGCGGTTGGGTGCCCTCGGCCGTCGCGAAAACCGTTGCCGTGGTCACCGTGAGCGGACTGTACCAGAAGGGGGCCTCGCGATACGAACTGCCATCGAGTAACCAGCGGGCGGACGTTCCCGTTCTCCGCGTGTTGTCCACCCGCGCCCCCAGAAACTTCTCGTCGAAGGCAGCGGTCTGCGGAGCCGTCAGAACCAGCGTTCCTCCCTCCTGCACCCACGCCGTCAGCGCACTACGCAACCGGCTGCCGACCGGCACGTCGCCCAGCAGCAGGATCACCTTATACTGGCGTAAAGCCTCCAGCGGGGCCCGATCGGTCAGGACGTCGAGACTATGCCCATAGCGCGTCAGGCTCATCGGCTCGTACGGCCTCGGGTCGCCCCCCCCCGCCAGATAGGTCTGAAAGCCCTTCGCGTCTGGCTTGCCCGTTGCGTCGTTGAACGGAGCCCCGGGCGTCTGGCCGTGCAGCCAGTGGTTCGGATACGCCAGCTTTAAGAAATTGTTGATCATGCGGTCCCCGTCCGAATACGGGATGTCCTGATACCACACGGCATCGGCCTGATTGTAGTACCAATGCTTGGTGTCAAAGCCGGAGTGGTGGTCGAGCAGCAGCGCGGTCGTCACCACCGGCCGACCGACGTCGGGGTGCCGATTGAGCGCGAAATCAGCGAAATCCTTGTTCATCCTGCCGAATGGGTCCAGTTTCGCGCCACTTCCGTAATACCCGGTGGCCTGATTTCGCAGAATGTGGGCGCCGGCCATGTAGGCGATGTAGTAGTGGCGCTTGAGATAGCTGGGCGACCATCCGCCCAGCAACACCTCGCGGCTGTCGAACCGCGTCGCCATGCCGTTGGATGTCCGATACGTCGCCACGTCGATGCCCCATTGCCGGTCGTACTGCCGTCCAGCGCCGCGAATGAACGGGATCCCCGTCGAGATGTCGCCGAGTTCGTCGATGCTACGCTCCAGCAAACAGACATCCGCACCCATTTCATAGGCGTAAAAGGTGTTCGAGGGGTGGTCCGTAATCGCGGTCAGCCAATGCTTCCGCGAAGTCACAGACGTTTCCAGGAACGAGAACAACGAGGGGTAGGCGGAGTAGTAGTATTCCAAAAACCGACCGTAAGCTTGGGTTTTGGTCAGCCCGCGGTAGCGTGGCCGCCCATCGGGCACCCAATTGCCGCCGGATTGGTCCCACTCCGGCATCAGGTTCCACATCAGCTTTTCAATGACGTCCGTTCCGGCTAGCTCCTGGACCGCCTTCTGTTGCACGTTGAAAACAAACGGCGTCAGGTCTCGTCTGGACTGAATCGGCAGGTCCACCATCAAGTTGATGCCCCGGCTCGTCACAAAGTCCACCAACCCGGAGTTGAGCGGCGGCTGCAGACTAACGCCGTTGGCCATCCGATTCCGGAAGTTGGCCGACGCCTCTGGGTTCAGAAATGCTTGCGGCCCATAGAATTCGTGGTAGAACTCAAAAGTTCGATCCCGGAACGAGGCTCCGGAAGGGACTCGGTTCTGCCCCCAACCGAGCAGAGCGATCGCCAATCCAAGCGAAATCGCTGTTTTGACTGCGGCAAACATAATGCAAAACCTTCGGCTCGGTCGGATTTTGCGAGGGTCGACCCAACTGAGCCGATCATAAAGGTTGCCACGCCCGATTGCAATAGGATCTGCCTCTGTTTAGTACCAGGGGAGGACGCATCGAAGCGCCAAAAATTGCTGACAAACGGCATGTCGTCTTGATAGGGTGGAGTCAGGTCGGAAATCATCAAGAAGACTTTTGTTTACAAGTAACTCTCTTATATTGTGTCGTTTAGCATGAATCGGGGGGGCTCCTCCAAAATTTTCGGTTGCTTTTGGTACGCTGTGATACCTTTAGTGGTAGCTCCAGCGTTGGGCCTCGCGGCGGATCCAATTCGCTATGAATCCAGCGTGGATGCGATGGGCTCGACGTTTTCCATTGCTGCCTACGGACCGGATCGCGATTCAATCGTCGCCACCGTGGAGCAAGCCCTGGAAGAAGCCCGGCGGTTGGACCACATGCTCTCGAACTATCGGCCAGAGAGCGAGTGGAGCCAAGTAAATCGTTTCGCCGGTCAACGTGAGGTCACCGTCAGCCAGGAGTTGTTCGACCTGCTTGCCGCCTGCTACGCCTACAGTCAGAAAACTCACGGATCCTTCGACATCACGGTCGGCCCCCTTATGAAAGTTTGGGGCTTCTATAAAGGAAGCGGCCAAATGCCGCATCGGTCTGAAGTCCGGGTCGCTCTGGGGCGTATTGGATATCAGAACTTGATTTTGAACCCGACCACCCGCACAGTTCGTTTCGCCAAAAATGGCTTAGAGATCGATCCCGGTGGGATCGGGAAAGGCTATGCTGTGGATCGGATGGCCGAAATCTTGCGGCGGGGCAACATCAAATCCGCCCTCATCAACGCCGGTGGATCTTCTCTGTTCGCGATCGGCACCCCGCCTGGAGAATCGGGCTGGGAAGTCAAAATCCGGGATCCGCGCGACAGCCGGAAAACGGTCCACGAACTCCGATTGAAGGATCAGTCCATGTCCACTTCGGGCAGCTACGAAAAGTTCTTTACCGTGCGAGGTCGTACCTACTCGCACATTATGGACCCGCGGACCGGCTATCCGGCCCAGGGTATGTTTTCCGTTTCGGTAATCGCCCCGCGCTGTATTGACAGCGAGGCTTGGACGAAACCGCTCTATATCAATGGCCGCTCCTGGGCGGTCCAAAACATTCCAAAGGGATTTCGCGCCTATCTTTGCGAAGGGCGTTCGAAATCCCCGGGGGAGGCCAAATGCGCGTGGCTCCAATGAGCAGCCGTTTCCTCGATGCATGCCGTCGCCGGCCCACGGACGTCCGTCCAGTGTGGTTTATGCGACAGGCTGGTCGTTATATGAAGCAGTACCGGGACATCCGGGCTAAGCACACCATTCTCGAGATGTGTAAGCGGCCAGATCTTGCCGCTGAAATCACTCTCCAGCCCATCGAAGTCCTCGATGTCGACGCCGCCATCATCTTTGCGGACCTGCTCCTGCCTGTCGAACCCATGGGTTTGAAGCTGGACTACCGCACCGGCGAAGGCCCCCACATCGACAATCCAGTGCGGACGTCGGCGGATGTTGACTCCCTCTCGATTTCGAATGTAGACGATCTCGGCTACGTCGGCGAGTCCATTCAGATGGTCCACAAGGCGCTCGCCAATAAGATTCCGATTATCGGCTTCGTCGGCGCGCCGTTCACCCTCGCCAGCTACATGATCGAAGGCGGCCCGTCGAAAAGCTTCCTCCACACCAAGCGGCTAATGTACTCGGACGAAACTCTGTGGCGCCGCTTGATGGGCAAAATCGTCGACGTCCTCGGACCCTTCGCCCTGATGCAGGTCGCCAATGGGGCACGCGCCATTCAGGTGTTCGATTCCTGGGTCGGCGCGCTCTCCCCCGACGATTACGTCCGCTACGTCGCCCCCTACTCCCGCGCCCTCATCGAGCGCATCCGGTCCTCCGGTGTACCCGTCATCCACTTCGGCACCGGCGCCAGCGGCTTCTTCAAAGAACTGCACGCCGCCGGCGGCGATGTGATGGGTGTCGATTGGCGTGTCAACATCGACCAAGCCTGGATGGACATCTCCTATCGCAGCGCCGTGCAGGGCAACCTGGACCCCGCCGCCCTCTTCGCTCCGCTGCCTGAACTCAAAGCGAAAGTCCATGAACTGCTCAAACGCACCGGCACCCGGCCGGGCCATATCTTCAACCTCGGCCACGGCATCCTGCCCGAAACCCCGGTCGAAAACGTGAAAGCGGTGGTGCAGATTGTCCGCGACTTCCGACCCTAACCTAACGGCGATCATTGGCGGCGGCATCACCGGATTAGCCGCCGCCTGGGAGCTGGCCAAAGCCGGTCAGCCGGCTGTGCTGATCGAAAAAGACTCCGCGTTGGGCGGAGTCATCCGCACGGACCACGTCCACGGCTGCCTCATCGAAGCCGGTCCCGATAGCTTCCTCGCCTCCAAGCCCGCCGCCCTCGAACTCATTCGCGAAATGGGCCTCGAAGACGAGGTCATCGGCTCGAACGATCATCTCCGCGTCACCTACATTGTGAAAGGTGGCCGCCTCATCCCCATGCCCGACGGGCTCATGATGATGATCCCCACCAAGCTCCTCCCCGTCGCGATGAGCCCCCTGCTCGGCTGGGGAACCAAGCTCAAAATGGGCCTCGAGTACTTCGCCAAGTCCAACCCCGACGCCCCCGAGCGCTCCGTCGCCCAACTCGTCCGCGAGCACTACGGCCAGGAAGCCGTCGATTACCTCGCCGAACCCCTCCTCTCCGGCGTCTACGGCGGCGACCCCGAAACCCTCAGCGCCAACGCCGTCCTCGGCCAATTCATTGAACTCGAAAAGCAGTACGGCTCGCTCACCAAAGGCACCCTCGCCCTCCGCGCCCAACGGAAAGGCCCCGCCGGGTCCCTCTTCAAAACCTTGAAAGGCGGCCTCGGCCAACTCATCGACGCCCTCACCCAACACCTCGAAGGCAAAGTCGAACGCCGCACCGCGACCGCCCAATCCCTCGCCAAAATCCCCACCGGGTGGCGCATCACCTTCGCCGACCAAGGGACCCTCGACGCCGCCAAAGTCCTCCTCGCCGCCCCCGCCGGTCCCACCTCCAAAATCGTTGCCAACCTCGACCCCGAACTCTCCGCCCAGCTCGCCGCCATTCCTTATAACAGTTCGATGACCATCGCCCTCGGCTACGATCGCCAGACCCTCGGCCACCCCCTCAACGGCTTCGGCTTCCTCGTCCCCAAAGTCGAACGCCGAAAACTCGTCGCCTGCACCTGGGTCGGCACCAAATTCAACCACCGCGTCCCCGACGATAAGGCCATTCTTCGCTGCTTCCTCGGCGGCGCAAATATTGATGAAGCGGACGATGTCCTCA
>Ga0136639_10000722_pt1 | contig 11365 bp, 9 predicted proteins | sample AntDrymUQ8592106_2_FD_113739 | JGI IMG/M metagenome (GOLD analysis project Ga0136639, IMG submission 113739) | Polar desert sand microbial communities from Dry Valleys, Antarctica - metaG UQ859 (21.06) | ecosystem: Environmental > Terrestrial > Soil > Desert | place: Antarctica: Dry Valley...
AGTGGCGGCGATCGAGCGTGCCAAAGGGCCACAGCTAGATATAAAGTTAGTGGCGATTTCAGCAGCAGAAGTTGCGGCTTTAGGCTCCCGTGATTCGGGGATGAGTCGCGCTCGCCGTAACTTGCGAGAATGGCAACTCTTTTGCAAATATGCTGAGGCGCTGCAAACAAGCCACGCGCTCATTATGTATCTAGATACTTGCGAACTCCCCTTAGCGATGGGGATGCAGTCACCCTGTCGATTTTCAGGGATCTATTTCCGGCCGACTTTTCATTACCAGATGTTTGAAAACTACCATCCTAATTTCAAGGACAAGCTGCAACATTGGCGAGAAAGGCTAACTTGGGCACGAATCTTTAATCACCCTCAACTGGAGACGGTGTTTTGTCTCGATCCTTTTGCTGCCACTGCACTCGCTACCCAACACCCAGACAAGAAGGTCGTGCATCTTGCCGACCCAGTTCAACCTTACCCGGGCATACCTAGAGATCTGGCAACTGTCAAAGCTGAGTTGGGGATTGCAGCAGATCGGCGGGTATTATTGTTATTTGGGGGGGTAGACGAGCGCAAAGGAATCTACCAACTCCTAGAGGCGATCCAATTATTACCACCAGAAGTGTGTGAGCAGTTTTGCTTATTACTGGTAGGGCAACCTCATCCTACAGACCAAGTAAATATTCACCAAAAAATTACAACACTCTGCCAGACTAAACTTCTTCAAGCGATCGAGCATTACGATTTTATTCCCGAAGCAGATGTCTCCACTTATTTTCAATTGGCCGATGCGATCTTGGCTCCATATCAACGCCACGTTGGCATGAGTGGTATTCTACTGCTGGCAGCAGCGGCAGGTAAACCAGTATTGAGTTCTGATTATGGTTTGATGGGCGAGTTGGCGCGGCGTTACCAGTTAGGCTTGGTGGTAGATTCCACCAAACCGACAGAAATTGCCAGGGCACTTGCTACATTGGTGTCGGCATCGCCGCAAACACTAGCCGATCCCAGTCAAATGAAACTATTTGCCGAACAAAACTCGATCGATCTTTATGCCAGTACCATTTTTGAGCACTTGCCGATCGAACAGTCGATGTAAATATTCGATATATTACTACACTAAATAAGATGGCTCGACAACAGAGATTAATTGGCATTGACCTATTTCGCGGGTTAGCAATTTTGGCCGTGGCGATCCTGCACGTCTTTGGTGGGGGAGCGATCGACTCGATCGCTGGTTGGCAACAAATTACTGATTTTGCGCTGTTTGCGGTGCCCTTCTATCTAGCACTGTCTTTCTATCTCGCGATCGAAAAACTATATTTATCACCACAACCTTATCCCTTGCAGGCGCGCCTGGTCCGGTTGTTGGTACCCTATTTGTTTTGGAGTGCTGCTTATCTCCTCTATAAGATGGTCAAGTATGGTGCTGCGGGTGAGGTTAGTAGGTTAGTTAATTTATTTGCCGATCCCTTAGCCCTCATCTGTTTTGGTGGTGCAGCATTCCACTTGTATTTTCTGCCCCTAATAGCCGTTGGTACGTTACAGATCGCGCTGTTAGATCTGGCAAGATTCACTAGTAGATCTTGGTCAGGATTAGCCCTGTTAGTACCGATCGGCCTGCTCGGTTATGAGATCCTGTTAAGAACTGGCAATGAATATCAACTCGATGTCAGTTGCGCTTTTAAGCCCCTTTTAGCTGCGGTTTTACCAACGGGTAATACCAACCCGATCCTGCGCTTGGTGCTCGCGATCGTCGCTTGGGGATTGCGCTGCTTGCCCTATATCTTTGTGGGGGCGATTTTGGCCCATCCCAATACTAGCAAATTTCGACTAAATCTGGTGGAGCGACAGCCAGTGGTATGGGTGTTGCTGTTCGTTATCCTCAATCTATATGGCGATCGATTCCTGCCGCAAGCGGTATATGAAGTCAGTCGCGGCTATGTAGCTTTACTCGCAGCGATCGCCTGTTCGTATAGATTAAAAGACAATCACCCGATCGAAAGTTTTGGTATTTGTTCGTTTGGAATTTATCTAATCCATCTATTCGCGATCGAGATCCTTCAATCGCTAGCCAAGCGCATCGATCCGAATTATCTTCGTGTCAACTCGATCGTATTGCTACTCGCTGCGTTCGCCAGCGTGGCAATTAGTTGGTTAGTGACAACTTTATTGATGAAAAATAAGAGATGGTCTCGAATAATGTTCGGCTAACAATAATATCCGAAATTGCGACCCCTAGACCCCGAAACTCAGCAGCCAAAATGAATTGGAACTAAACGATATTCGAGACCATCAAGAGTGAATTAGGCCATATATCTAGTACTGAAAATGTCACCCGCCCCAAAACAACAAGGATATATTACGAACTTAAACTTAACATTGTTTGGGTTGGGTACCGCGCTATTTCCCAGGGTGCTAACCGGACTGAAGATCCCTTCAGTTGTCAACTTTCTGCACTTTCTGGCTATACCGCTGGCTTGTGGTTCAGTACTTGTTGGCTCGCGCAGTAAAGATCCCAAACAGCTAGCCTTGACCAAACGACTGTTAATCGGTTTATTTATCCTGTTAATTATTGTTTGTGCTAGTGCATTAATCAATCAGGCGGGGATGATTAATGCGGTTTTAGACTATCTCTTATTAGCAGAACCATTTATGTTGATTTTGACGATCGTCTGTATGCCGATGACCTGGCAAAGCTATCACAGCTTTCGAGCTTGGTTAATACGGGCGATGCTGATTAATACGCTCTTTGCATATGTCCAGAAATATATCTTTCACATGGATAAGCTCATTGGTGCTGAAGATAATATAAAGGGGCTATATATAGGACAGGGAGCGGGACATGTGATCGGTGGTTCTGTGGCAATGACCTTTGCTGCTTACTACTTTATCAATGCCAGAAATAAACCGCTCTGGTTTCGGATTGGGATTGTTTGTCTTTGTATCAATCACGTCCTAATTTCCGATACCAAACAAGTACTAGTCGCGTTTATGGTTGCCTATCTCCTGTTATCTTTTCTCAACTTTAAAGATATCAAGAGAGCATTAATCTATTTACTCATCGGTGTTCTGATTAGTGGTGGTTTCTATTGGGCTATCTATAACTTTGAATCCCTGCACGCCTATCGAACTTGGATCAGACCCGAAATTTATGCTTCAGATGGCGAAGCGACCCAGTTAAAATTTGCGACCTTTCGGATCGTCCCCCAGTATTTTCACTCTCCACTAAATTGGTGGCTCGGTTTGGGTCCTGGGCACACCGTGGGTCGATTGGGTGGCTGGATGTTGTATAACTACTGGGATTTATTATCACCCCTGGGGGCAACCGTACACCAGGCTAGTAAAGAGATCTGGGTAGTAGTAGCCAAAAGTTGGTTGGGGGATCAATCCAGCTTTTTTTCGCCACTATTTGGTTGGGCGGGAATTTGGGGAGATTTGGGTGCCTTGGGATTGGGAATTTATTTTTATCTAGCGATATTAGTCTGGCACTATGTGTGTGTGACATATACATCCAAATACTTGATGATGACGTTATTTGTGTTTGGGACGATCTTCTCCCAGCTTGAAGAGCCAGGTTATACCCTGATTGTCGCTAGTATCATCGGCCTAGACTGGCAAGCCAAGCGAATTGCCAATCTCAAAAAGCTAGGTATTGCTATTTGATGGTTGGGTAAATCTCAAAACTGGAAATTATTGCACTTGCTAATGCATTTTTGCGGGCAATCGACCAAATTCGATTTGGCGAAATTAGGGCAGCCTAAAAATGCTAAGTATTCTCAAAATAATTGCCGTAATCGCGATTTGTACGATGACTTGGACTGGTGATTGTTGATTGCCACCGCTTTCACCACTACCGCCTTCAGCTAGAACTGGGGCGGCAAAACTAAATATTATTATGAATATGAGAAATAATTTAATTTTAAAATACATCTTCAAGAACTATAGGTTGCGAAATACCATTCGATTCAATTAGAATAGTATCATCTAACATAAACAAATATACAATTGGCAAACGAAATACTCAAACAATCGAGCGGAAACATCTCACGCTTGGGACTAGAATTAAGCGGCTGGCTCGTAAAACCATCTGCTCTTCTAAATCTGTTGTGATGCACGATGTTGTGATTGGTTTGTCGATCAATCGGTTTGAATTTGGGTGTGCCATTTAACCTACTCTCCACAGATCTAGAACATTACCAATCAATAGCCAATATTATGACCACTATAGTTACTCAACAATTGCCCAACCAAGTTGACACACTATCATCTTCAGAGAACGATCCCATCGTTCTGGTTTGTGCTGCTGATGATAACTATGCAATGCCCCTTGCGGTCACCCTTCGCTCTGCCCTAGAGAATCTTGGAGACAAGCGAAAACTCTCCATTTTTATTATTGATGGGGGAATCGAAACTAATAACAAGCGCAAAATAGCAATTTCCCTTCAATCAGACAAAGTAGCCAATCTGATATGGCTAAACCCCAGCGAAAATTCAATCACTGACGTGGAAACATCATCTTACTATACGAAGGCAATTTTCTATCGATTACTGATTCCAGAACTTCTCCCAGAGTATCCAAAGGCGATTTATTTAGATTCTGATGTGGTTGTCAATGCCGATCTTGGAAACCTATGGGACGTTGACATAGGAGATCATTATTTGTTGGCTGCACGCGATCTTTATTTCCCAACCATTTTATCGACTCCCTGTACAAATTTTTTTCAGTCAAAGGGGTTAAAGATTGATAAATTCTTCAATTCAGGTGTTTTATCTATTAATCTAGAGAAATGGCGACTTGAAAAAATCGGGATTGAAGTTGTTAAGTGTATTTCTCAGCATAAGTTATTAGATCAAGAAGGATTGAACATAGTACTTAAAGACAAATGGAAAGAAATTGACCCTCGATGGAATCGTACAGCTGGTATCTACGAATGTAATTCTTGGGAAGATAGTCCATTTTCCGAGGATGAATTCACCAATCTAGTCAACTATCCTTATATCATTCATTTTACGTCTGCTGATAAACCGTGGAACAGTATTAACAGATGTCCTGAGCAACCACTGTTTTATAACTATCTCGACATGACAGCATGGGTCGGTTGGCGCTTTACTCAATGGAAACGGATACAGCGTAGACTCGATCGAGAAGTAAATAGAATCTGGCAAAAAATATCTCCCATTAAATAATTGTGGCATTGTATCAGCCTTCACTCTGCTTTGAAACCAGTTTCTCTCTATGAAAACCTATGCCTCCTGTTTACTTTTATATTCCCCATAATGATAGGCCAAGTGTTGAAATATCGAATATTGTCCAAATAGAAGATATTGATACCTATCTCCAGTCTCTATCATTTCAACGACAAATTATACATCCGGTATATTGCTGGATTTTGCAAACATACCTTCGACTAAGTGCGAGTGGTTTTCCATGCACTTTAGTGGGGACTTTGCCTCACGAAGGGATTGTTATTACTTATTGGGAATCTATTCCCATTGACTTTAAAGCATCAGTAAAATTGCTTGTTGTCGGCATCATAGCAGATGGGATTTACCCGCATCCTTATACTCAGATTCGCGTTGTTCAAAATCACAAAGCAGCATTAAAATTTAGCGATAGTTACTTTATACCACTTTGGCCGCATCCCGGTTTAATTCCGCGCAGTTCGAGCAGGGGCGATCGGTTTGAAACGATTGGCTATTTTGGGGATGCAAATAATTTAGCTCCGGAACTCAAAAGCGAGGCGTGGCAAACTCAACTCCAGTCTTTGGGGTTGAAGTGGTGTCCGATCGAACCCGATCGCTGGCATGATTACAGCGATATTGATACTGTACTGGCAGTTCGGAGCTTTGAAAAGCGTGACTATTTCCAAAAGCCTGCAACCAAGTTATTCAATGCCTGGCACGCAGGTGTGCCTGCAATTCTGGGAAATGAATCTGCCTTTGAGTCCGAACGTAAGAGCGACCTAGACTACATTGAGGTGTCTTCTCCCGATGAAGTGTTGGCTGCCCTCAAACGGCTTCGCGATGATCCAGAACTGCGTCATGCCATGATTGTAAACGGTCGCCTCCGAGCCGAGGAAACCAGCGTTGGGAACCTCACGGCTCGATGGCGTGACTTTATCACACAGGTTGCCGTACCCGCCTATGAAGCTTGGGGTTCAGCCTCCTATGTGACGCAACAATCTCTATTTATGCAGCGGTTTCTAGCCAAAAAGATCGATGGTTTTAATCATCGGTTGAAGAAAGCGTTCACTGCTACCAGGTAGATAGATAGTTCGTGACGCAATCGCTTTGAAAGAACGCTTAAATTAGGGAGAATTCATGACGATCAGAATCGGTATTCTCGGAGCCAGTGGATTTATTGGCAATCGTGCCGTCGAAATGCTGCACGCCGAAGGAACGGTAGACGCGCTACAAATGTATATGCCATGCAACTGGCGATGACCGCAGATGCAGCCGATGGACAGGCATTACAAATGAGCTAAGTCAATTTCGACCGAATTGGATATTGGTCATATAATGAACATTGGTCATATAAAACTAGCAAGGTGGCGGTAATGTTAAAATCAATTTCTCACAAGCTAAAAGACTTTCTAAAATTATTTTATTGGAGGTTTCTTGCCTCTAAAAGTGAGCAGGTAGCGATAACTTATGCTAATGACAAACTGACGGATGGAGCTGGATCTCAACTTCACAAAATATATGCTGTTTACGCTGCCTCTCGTCTGCTCAATGTGCCTTATATTCACTCGCCATTGAGTAACCTTGGCTGGGCTGGTGTTGATGCTTTTGAAAATAATGTTTCATTTCAAGATTTTGTTCCTAGATACAACCAAATCTTTCATATTCCCTCTGATATCGATCTACCCCAAGATCATGTTGTTTGTGACATCGATGAGCTCAGGTTTGGAACCCTAGAACAGCTTAAACGCCAGGCAGTCAAAAGCAAGACCTTTATTCTGGCGCGTGTGCTGGATCCCTTTGGCATCACGGACAATTTCCCAGAAGCTTACCAGCCTCTGAAACAGGTATCTCCTTTCCCGAGTCAGCCTTCATCGGTTATTCGAGTCGCCATCCATGTCCGGCGCGGCGACATGTTAGCCCTCGCACCAAGTCGGGCATTGTCTAATGCTTATTATCTTGCCATCATTGAGCAAATCTGCGAAATTCTCGATCGGCTGAATCTGGACTACGTTTTTGAGTTATATACTGAAGCGCAATCAAAAGTCCATAAGGTTACAGCTGCAGATGGAGCTTTTCCTGAGCAATATTTCAACGACTACAAACTGACAGAGGTAGTTCTTGACGACACCAGTTTCAATCCAATTGGGGACTTTGACTCAGTGCCTAACTTGAAGAAATTTATCAATACCGATCCGATCGAAACCATGGAAAGAATGGCGACAGCTAATGTGTTAATCATCTGTCATTCTTCATTTAGCTATCTTCCAGCCTTGCTGAATCAGCATGGAATCGTGATTTATCACAAGTTCCGCCATAGCCCCCTGCAAAATTGGTTAATTGCTGATGATTCGGGACAGTTCTCGATGCAGAAATTCATTGAACAGATTAAAGCTCAAAGGTCTATTTTTCCTCTCTCAACGGAATTATTGACCAAAGGAGTCTCTTAAATCTGCACGCCTCATTAAATGGTCTAGAAATTTTCAAATTATATTCCTATTCTGTTAAGGAAGGTATCTCAATGGCTCATGATAGTCAGTCAAAAACTATATTAATTACAGGTGGAAGTGGATTCGTTGGCCAAAACCTGGCACGGTTCTTTGTTCCCCGTTATTCCGTGGTTGTCGCGGATCGCAACAATTCGCTTACTGATGATTTAAGGTTCAGCACCAAGTTCGTTGACTTGGACATCAGCGACGCTGATGCTGTCTTGTCTACCTTTGATACGATATTGCCGGAGGTGGTTATCCATGCGGCTGGCAATAAAAACGTCAGATACTGTGAGGAACATCCAGAGGAAGCCTACCAGGTCAATGCGCTGGGCACGAATTATGTTGCGGATGCCTGTCGCCGAATTGGTGCCCGGATGATCTATCTTTCCACTGACCTGGTGTTTGGTGGCGATCGGGGCAATTACCAGGAAAGCGATTTACCTGTGCCTTCCCTGGTTTACGGCAAGACCAAGTTGCAGGGTGAACAGTATGCTTTACGAGAATTGTCCGATGTCATCATCTGTCGCAGCGGCGGAATTTACGGTAAAGCCTCTCCCCTATTGCGGTGGTTATCCACAGAACTGGAGGCAGGGCACCGGGTTGATTGTTTTACCGATGTAATCAACACCCCCACCTACATGGAGAACCTGGCAGAGATGATGGAGGATATTTTGCAAAAAGGTTTACATGGCATCTTTCACACCGTAGGCCGAGACAGTGCCAGTCGATTCCAGTTTTTTCAGACCTATGCGAAGACGTTTGGCTTGAACCATGACCTACTCCAACCGATAGAGGCATCAGCGGACAGAGCTAAAATGTTGCTTCTACCCAATTCCTCTTTGTCAATCGATCAAACTCGCACCAAGCTTGAAGTACCGTTTAATTCTGCTTCTGAAGGATTTGCGCGTTTGCAGTCCCAAGGAGGTGTGAAATGAAAAAGTTATCGCCCTATCTTCTAAAAACAGACGAGCGAGGTGTTTTTCTGGGAATTACTCAGGAACAGTGGGCTGAGGTCAATTTTATCGAAACAGAAGCCAACCAAGTTCGAGGGAATCATTATCACAAAGAGACACTGGAACTGTTTTTCATCATCTCGGGTGAAGTGGAGATTGTCATTGATGATTTACGCTCGGGCCAACGGACGGAGTTTTGCGCCCGCAACGGAGATATCTTTGTCATTGAACCCTATGAATTGCACACCTTTCATACCAAGTCCAAGACGCAATGGATCAATATGCTTTCTCATCGCATGGATTTACAGGATCCAGACTTTCATCAAGTTGATATGACTTAAACGGAAACGAAATTATTTATTTTAAGAATAAACTAATTCATCAAAAAAAGCTGGAAAAATTGCGTTCATGTTCGACAAAAACAAAGGTGATAGTATCAAGTATCTTGATGGGTTAAGAGGCTATGCAGTATTACTCGTGATAGTATCACATGGATTATTTATATTTGATATGAGGGGTATACCTATACCTAGCGGCATCTTCGGGGTTAATATGTTTTTCGTTCTAACCGGTTTTCTAATCACCCTTTCGTTGTTCAAAGAAATCGAAAAGAAAGGGGAAATAGATCTCAAAAATTTTTATATCAATAGGGCCTTAAGGATCCTTCCTACATTATTGATATCCCTTCTAATTTTTATTCCTATCATAGCCGCAAATGGCTATGATAGGATTTTCCTGGAAATATCTAATTCTTTGTTTTTTATTTCAAACTGGACTCAAACATTTAGGATTTACGAACCACATTACTTCCCTCATACTTGGTACCTAGCCACAGTAGTGCAATTTTATCTGTTTTGGCCTTTTCTCTTTATGATAAGGAGAAGAGTTTTTTTCTCAAATAAGTCTTTTTACCTAATTTTCTTAATTCCATATTTGCTATACCCTTTGATTAACTCCATCTTTAAAAAGATCGGACTTGATATATATCCTTTCTTCTTGTTGAGAATTCCTGAATTTTATATTGGTGGTCTTGCTGGAGGGATTTTCTTTCATAGAGATACTCTTCTCAAAGATTCAATTTTGACTAATTTATCATTTGTTTCCCTGATTAAGAAAGTATGTGTGGTAATAATGTTTTTAATGATTTGGTCAATTAGAGGTACCGATCCTCCATCTCTCATTTATGGAGGTCTTTGTATCTTTGTAATTCTATCGACAGTTCTGATTTTTTGCCTATCAATAAGTGAAGATAAATTCTCAAATATATTGTTTGAGAATCGACCGATGAAACAATTGGGTGTCATTTCGTATGGAGTTTACCTTTATCATTTACCTCTTTATTTCTTAGTCTTTGAATTCAGCGAACAAAAAATATTTCCTTTGATTGAGAATCAATTCGAGCTGGTTGTTGCGAAACTTGTAATTTTTTCGGCTGCCACTTTTGTTGCGATCTTAATTTCTTTGCTTTCTTATGAATATTTTGAAAAGCCATTTCTGCGCTTGAAGAAGTTTCTCTAAGTTTCCCTCTTTTAGTAAACCGACGCCACCAGTATCACACAGGTTGCAGTACCCGCCGATGAAGCTTGGGGTTCAGCCTCCTATGTGACGCAACAATCTCTATTTATGCAGCGGTTTCTAGCCAAAAAGGTCAATGGACTCAACCATCGATTTAAAATAACGTTTACGGCTGCCAAATAGATGGATGCTGTTTATTTTTGTTTAGATAAATAATTTCTCACTGGTCTACTATAATCTAGTCCATGACAGACAATGGCTAATAGCAATGATAATTGATGCGCGATCGCTGCCCTCAGTGGAGACAATTGAAACAGATGTGTGTATTGTTGGTGCTGGACCAGCGGGAATCACCATAGCCCGCGAGTTTCTCAATCAAGATGTAAGGGTTTGCTTAGTGGAAAGTGGTGGACTGGAGCCAGATCCTGATACCCAATCCCTATGTGAGGGTAATGCGATCGGCGATCCCTATCCCGATTTAAGAGAAGCTCGTCGTCGCCAATTTGGCGGTACTTCTCATGCTTGGGAAGCCCCTATCGGATACCAACAATTGGGCTGGCGGTGTCTCCCTTTAGACGAGATTGATTTTGAACAGCGGGATTGGTTGCCCCACAGTGGTTGGCCGTTTACTCGGGATCATCTCGATCCGTTTTACCAACAAGCCCATCGGGTCTGCCAGATTGGTCCATTCACCTACCGCGTTGAGGATTGGGAAGGGTCTGCTGGACATCGGCTGCCCTTTCAGGGCGATCGAGCGATCTCCACCATGAGCCAGTATGCGTCTCGTACCCCTTTCACCCAAGAGTATCGCGAGGAGATTGGACGGGCTGAGAATATCACGACGCTGCTCCATGCCACAGTAGTTGAAATTGAAACCGATGAAATGGCTCGCATGGTGACTCGTCTGCGAGTGACATGTTTGCAGGGAAAGTCGTTTTGGATCTCAGCCAAGTTGTTCATCCTAGCTATGGGTGGGATTGAAAATGCCCGCTTACTTTTGCTCTCCAACCAGCGACAGCAAGCAGGGTTAGGCAACCACCACGATCTGGTGGGTCGTTTTTTCATGGATCGTCCCATCGTCAGCTGCGGTATGTTAATCCCAAATAGCCGCCAGCTATTAGATCGGACTGGCTTGTACGATATTGTTGCTGTCAAGGGAGTACCAGTGATGGCACGAGTGAGACTGACAGACGAGGTGATGCGCCGCGAACACCTGCTGAACAATGG
>Ga0136639_10000723_pt1 | contig 11356 bp, 5 predicted proteins | sample AntDrymUQ8592106_2_FD_113739 | JGI IMG/M metagenome (GOLD analysis project Ga0136639, IMG submission 113739) | Polar desert sand microbial communities from Dry Valleys, Antarctica - metaG UQ859 (21.06) | ecosystem: Environmental > Terrestrial > Soil > Desert | place: Antarctica: Dry Valley...
CCGCGCTGCGTGATCGGGCGATGTAGGCGAGGTGGAGAAGCTGGAGGAGCTGGAGGAGATGTTAAAATGCGAGGACTGACATGAATGGCACTAACTTAAGGGATGTTTGGGGGGATTTCAGCAACGCCCCCCGGGCGACGAGTGCTTGTCTCAGGTGAGCCGCAGGCCACCGTGGAGTGCTGCAGCTTGCTGCCGCTGTGATGCTCGCAGCTTGCTGCGGCATGCCCGGGGGGCCGCGCCGCTTTGCTCACCCGCGCGGGTCCAATTGCCTCTTCAGCGCAGCAGGCCGAGGAGGGAGCGTTGAATGGGCGGGCGGAGCGGGTTCCCGCCAGCAAGCTGGACGGCTTCCGTGGACGGCGGGCGAATCCGGGCCGCCCTGCATTAGCTCTTCGGCGTTCTCTTTTGAGGTGGTTTTCGCGCCTTCTTTTTAGCCGCTGGAGGCGCAATCTCTATTTGGGGTTGTGGCTTCCTTAGACGCTGGAAGAAGTTGGTGGACGGAATAATCACTGGGGCAAACGGACCACGGCCAGTTGCCGCGCGAAGGATCTCACGAGCGGCCCCAAAGAGCATCGAGGGGCCGTTAACTTGAACGGCTCGTTCGAGCGTTTCGCCGGTTAGTGATGGATGGGCAGCGACGACTCCGTGCATCTGCAGCGCGAACTCGTAAGGAATATTTTTACCTGCGGGGATCGTTTGGCGGATTCCGAGAGAGACCATCCAAGTGGTGCCCGCCTCGGGCGGGCCTTCGGATTCAATCAACTTCACATCTGCATCCACCTCCATGGCATCGATTTCCAAATCCGCATGTTCGAGCGGGTTGAAGTCCGGGTTGGTGTGCATCTGGACGGAATCCAGCCAGTAATCAGTTAGCTGAAGAGGAGCAAGAATCATGGGCAGCAGAGGATTTCGTAGAGTTCGACTTTGACTGAGCGGACTTCCTGTTGGGACGAACTACAGTCCTCACGGTACCGCAGTGGTTTTTTCCGCTGTTGCGGGAGAGACTGAACCTGTTCGATCCATGGACGGGTAGGACGTGGTCCTTGAACGGCTTCCAAGCTGGCAGGCGCAAGGAAGTTCTCATCAAGAAGCCGAAGCAGGGTATTCACGACCCCCGTGGGATAGCCGTGGCCGTTTTCCCAGCGGGAGAGGCTTTTCTCTCCACACTGAAGCAAGGTCGTGAGTTGCTTTTGGGAAATGTGCAGTCTTTTCCGCATGGCCTTGATGGCCTCACCAGACATCAGGCCAATGTGACGAATCCGAATGGCCTCGATCCGCTCGCGAGATTCAAGTGTGAGGAACTCTTCGCCGAAGCGGTTTTCTACTTCTACTTCGACAGTCGCGAGGAATTTTGGAGGGGTATCTTTGGTGCCCGGAGCGTAAACGTCGAACGGTCGCTTGGTGGTGTGTTTCATTTCTTGTTCTTTTTCCGGTAAGCCTTGATGGCCGCTTGGAGTCGTTCGCTGCCGTCGTCGACGTGGAGCGAGAATAGATTGATGTAAACGCGAGAAGAGTGGATGCCGATCTTAGCGTAGAGAGGAACGGGCGAGTTCCATGGATGGGGACAGAGGAACGCCCAGCAATCAGTGTAGGTGCCAACGGCGATCACGCATGCCGACAACCTGGTGGCCGAGGACTTCTGGGGCCCTCAAAACCTTGGTCAGCAAGCCATAGGCGTCTTGTTCGATGCCGAATTGCTGCCAATTGATTTCTGCTGTAAGGGTCCATTCAATCTTGCTTGGATCATGTGTTTCGAGAATGCCAAGTACGCAATCGATCCATTGGCTGGGGATGGGGCGGGCTTGCATTGACGAGTGAGAAGAGCTTTCGCACGAGAGGAAGGTATCAATGGGTACCTTTTCCGCAACAGGTTTCTTTCATCATCCTTCCGCAGGCACCCCTGTGCTCTACGACAAGGTTCCTGTCCTTGAGATCGCCAGCGATTTGATTCAAAGACGCCAGCCCGGTGACCACGGAGCTGAGCAGGGATTGGAGGAAACCGGCGGCAGTGAATTTGCGGGAATTGCGGATGATAAGCCGGGTTTGGCTTGCGATAAGATCAAGGTCGGGCAGGCTTGGCCACGAGCGGCCGGCGGGTATGGGTTTTGACATGCCGAGCTTGCCGGCTCGCTCACCCTGTCAATCTTTTAATTGATTTATTTTCGTATAAATCGCTGTAATCCAGTCATTTATCTACTAAGCTGACGCGAATGGGCTGGTAGGGGAATACCCCATGGCTGGATCCGCCGACCACGGTCAAAATTAACAATAGTGGACTATTCACAGGGCCGTCCTTTTGGGCCATGCTTCTGAATCGACGACTCTTATCCACGCAGCCCCCTGTCGCGCCGGAAGGCATAGAACCCATGCAGCACCTCCCGCCACGCTGGCAATCTTGGAAAGTCAGGCACCCGCAGAAAGGTGCGAATGAGCCGCCACTGCGGGCCGAATTGTTCAGCGTGGAGCAACTCGCCCAGCATGCGCGATTCCTCGCATCGGGCCACCAGGTCGACTGCCGAAAGCACGCCAATCCCTTGCTGACCCGGCTGGATTCCAACGAGCGCAACCTTCGGTCGTTCAACCGTATCACCCGCGAGGGCAACCCGGGCCAGCAGCTCACCCCAGCCGCCGAGTGGCTGCTGGACAACTTCTATCTGATTGAAGAACAGATCCAGATGGCGCGCCGCCACCTGCCGCGCGGATACAGCCGTGAGCTGCCGCACCTTCTCGCCGGTTCCTCCGCGGGACTGCCACGCGTTTACGACATCGTGCTTGAACTCATCAGCCACGTGGACGCCCAGATCGATCCGGGACCTCTCGAGGCCTTCATTGCCGCCTATCAATCGGTCGCTACATTGCGCATTGGCGAGCTGTGGGCTGTCCCGATCATGCTGCGGCTCAGTCTGATAGAGAATCTGCAACGCATTACGACTCGTCTGACCGCCTCGGCTAACGATCGCGATCTGGCGGACCAGTGGGTGGATCGTCTTCAGGAGATGGCGGAAACCAATCCTTCCCAACTTATTATTGTCGTGGCGGACATGGCGAGATCCGAACTTCCTCTAACCAGTTCATTTGTTGCGGAATTCAGCCAGCGATTGTCGCAACATAGTCCGCTGATCCATCTCGCGCGGACCTGGCTGGAGCACCGGCTAATTGAGCAAGGGACATCGATCGAACTGCTGGTCCATCAGGACAGCCAGAACCAAGCCGCTGACCAAGTTTCGGTGAGTCATAGTATCAGCAGTCTGCGCTTCCTCAGCGCCATGGACTGGAAGGAGTTCGTGGAATCCCTGAGCGCCGTGGAGGCGACCCTGCGCGGAGATCCTGCGGAAGTCTACGCTGAGATGGACTTTCCTACGCGTGACCGCTATCGGCACTCGGTCGAGGCGCTGTCCCGTCATGGATCCCTATCCGAAGGAGAAGTTGCCCAGAAAGCAGTCGAACTCGCTAGCGACGCCGCCCGCTTGCACGGAGCGCATGACCGCTCCGCCCATGTCGGGTTCTATCTCATCGACAAAGGCCTGCCAGATCTGGAACGCGCAGCCCATGTCCGCTGGCCATGGCGGGCCAAGTTCGAACGTGGGATTCAAAGCTGCCCGCTGGCATTCTATGCGGGCGGCATTGGATTGATTACCGTGGCTGCGACGGCAGTATATGTGCGGGAATCCCTGATGATGGATACCGATCAATGGATACTTATCCTCCTCGGCCTGGTATTTTTCCTCTGCGCTAGCCAGCTTGGAGTTTCACTGATGAACTGGCTGATCACGCTCCTCGTGAAGCCACGCCTGCTGCCCCGTCTAGATTTCTCTGGCGGCATCGCTGCGGATTGCCGCACGATGGTCGTGGTTCCCACCATGCTAACCACTGCGGAAGGTGCCGCTCGTCTGATAGAAACGCTGGAGATTCATTATCTATCCAATCGGGACCCCCTCCTGCATTTCGCCCTGCTGACCGACTTCCGGGATGCTGAGGAGGAGGTCCTCGCGGGGGACGATCTTTTGTTAGAAAAAGTCCGTAGCGGGATCGAATCGCTCAATGGGAAATATCCATCCGGCGGCAGATGCCGGTTTTTTCTTTTTCATCGGCCCCGCCGCTGGAACGCCAGCGAAGAAACATGGATGGGCTTTGAACGCAAACGGGGAAAGCTCACCGAGTTCAATGCTCTCCTCCGCGGTGGCGCTGCTAGGTCCTTCTCCGCGATCGTCGGTGAGACATCAATCCTTCCATCCATCAGGTATGTCATCACGCTTGACACCGATACCCAGCTTCCGCGCGAGGCGGGGCGCAAGCTAGTAGGAACCATGGCTCACCTCCTGAATCGTCCGGAGTTCGATTCCACACGTGGGGTGGTGACGGAAGGTTATGGTGTCCTGCAGCCGCGCATCGGGGTGAGTCTCCCGGGGTCTAGGCGCTCTTGGTTTGTCAGGCTGTTCGCCGGTGATGCCGGCATTGACCCATACACCCGCCAAGTTTCTGACGTCTATCAGGACATGTTCCAGGAGGGTTCATTCATCGGCAAAGGGATCTATGATGTTGACGCGTTTCAGCGCGCCATGACTGGGAGGTTCCCTGAGAACACAGTGCTCAGCCATGACTTGTTAGAAGCATGTCACGCGCGCTCGGCGTTAGTCAGCGATGTGGAGTTTTTCGAGCAACATCCATCACGATACAACGTGGATATCGACCGGCGTCACCGTTGGATTCGAGGGGACTGGCAGATCACCCAATGGCTGTTGCCGCGGGTCCCCGGCCCGGACGCCAGGCGCATAGCAAATCCGCTGTCTGCGCTGTCGCTATGGAAGATCTTCGATAACCTGAGGCGAAGTCTGATACCGATAGCGCAGATGGTATTCATGGTGGGAACGTGGATTCTGATTCCCGCGCACGGCGGATCGGGAGTCCTGCTGGTGGTGGTACTGATTGCGCTGCCCGGGCTGCTGTCGGCATTGGCCAACGTCATCGGCAAGCCGCAGGATGTTCCATGGCGCATGCATTTGCGAAGTATCGGTGGCGCGGGCGGGTGCCAACTCGGGCAGATTTTCCTAACGCTGGCATTCTTACCCTATGATGCGTTCGTCAGCGTAGATGCCATTGGCAAAACGCTGCACCGATTGCTAGTCACGCGCAAGCGCCTGCTGGAATGGCGGACATCAAGCGATGCGGAAGGAAGCAGTAGCTCGGATTTAGCGGGATCCTGCGTGACGATGTGGATAGCGCCGACGACGGCGGTGGTGGCAGCAATCGCGTTTGGATCGCTGTATCCGGTGGGATTGACGGCCGCCCTGCCGATCCTTCTGATGTGGTTCGCTGCGCCATGGATCGCGTGGTGGATTAGCCTGCCGATTGAGAGGTCCACGCTAGACATTTCGCTGGCTCAGGTTGCATTCCTGCGGCGGAGTGCCCGCAAGACTTGGCGGTTCTTTGAGACATTTGTGACCGCCGAGGAACACTGGCTCCCTCCAGATAATTTCCAGGAGGTTCCTGTATCAAGGGTCGCTTCGCGCACGTCACCCACCAACATGGGCCTCGCGCTGCTTGCTAATCTAGCAGCGCGGGATTTGGGCTATCTATCGGGTGGTGGGGTGATCCGGCGAACCCGGGACACGCTGGAAACGATGCGCGGACTCGAGCGCTATCGCGGGCATTTTTATAACTGGTATGACACGCGGACGCGGCAACCGCTCATGCCGCTGTATGTTTCCAGTGTGGACAGCGGCAACCTTGCCGGCCATCTGTTGACCCTTGGGGCCGGCCTTAGAGAGCAGGCGGATGTTGAAATCATCACGCCTCATCTCTTCACTGGGCTCAGCGACACCGTGGCAATTCTGATTGACTTATGTCATGGGAACGCGGAACTCGTCACACTCGCCGAATGTCTCAAGGATGCGCCAACCGATCCGCGCGGCGCCTTCAGACTGATGACCAAAGTCAATAGCCTGGCAAACCTCCTCGCCCGTGAGATGGTGGACATGGGTGAACATGCCAACGGGTGGGCGAACTCCTTCAAGAATGATTGTGAGGAGCACCTCGCGGAAATGGTTTTGCTCGCTCCGTGGCTGGCGCTTTCGGGCACGCCTCCGGATTGGCTGGAGGCAGAGATCAACCAATCGATCAGCTTGCGGGATCTCGCGTGGCTCGACGAATTGGTATGTCCGCAGATCGACGGTCAAATTGTGGATTTAGATGCAGACCAAGAGTGGCCGGCATTTGAAGCCCACGCGAATCTGTCTGCGATCTCGGGTTGTGTGAGGGATGCATCGGCAACAGCTAGAGAACGGTTGCTGACACTCGAGGCTCTAGCACTCCAAAGCGACGAATTGGCGGCGATGGATTTCGCGTTTCTGTTTGATCCGGCGAGGGATCTCTTTTCGATTGGATTCAATGTGACCGAACAGCGCTGCGACATCGGTTTCTATGACCTTCTAGCTTCGGAAGCCCGTCTCTGTAGTTATGTGGCGATCGCGCTAGGACAGATCCCACAGGATCACTGGTTCTCGATGGGGAGGCTGCTAGTCGCCTCGGGAGGCGAACCATTGCTCGTCTCGTGGAGTGGCTCGATGTTCGAATATCTGATGCCTTTGCTGGTGATGCCCAACTATGAAAGGACGCTATTAGATCACACCTGCCGCGCCGCGGTGCAGCAACAGATCGATTACGGCAAATCGCGGGATATTCCCTGGGGGATCTCCGAATCCGGATATAACCGCACCGACGTGGCGCTCAACTATCAATACCATGCCTTTGGGGTGCCGGGTCTCGGGCTGAAGCGTGGGCTTTCTGATGACCTGGTGATCGCACCCTATGCCTCGGCGATGGCGTTGCTGGTGGCACCGCGGGACGCCTGTGAAAATCTTCAGCGCTTGGAAAACGACGGGCGCAGCGGTACCTACGGATTCTATGAGGCTGTGGACTACACTGTGAGCCGTTTGCCGCCGGAAAAATCCAGCGTGACGATCCGGTCCTACATGGCCCACCACCAGGGGATGAGCTTGCTGGCGTTTGCCAACCTGTTGCACGACTATCCGATGCATCGGCGCTTCATGGCCTGCCCCATGCTCAAGGCGGCCGAGTTGCTCCTGCAGGAGCGTGTCCCAAAGACCGCAGCGAGCGTGTTTGCCGACGATACCGCGCAGGACTCCTCACGCACCCATGCCGACGATGGTGAGTCTGTGATGCGCGTTTTCACCAACCCGACGCCACCAACACCGGATGTCCACCTGCTTTCCAATGGGCGCTATCATGTCGCCATCAGCAGCGCTGGGGGTGGATACAGCCGATGGCGCGACCTCGCCGTCACCCGTTGGCGGGAGGATGCTACCCGCGATTGCTGGGGATCCTTCATCTATCTGCGGGACTTGGTGACTGGGGACACTTGGTCATCGGCCTATCAGCCGACCCTCCAGCCAACCACCTCGTACGAGGCCATCTTCACCCAATCCCGCGCGGAGTTCCGGCACGGTTATGCGGGACTTGGAATTCACACGGAGATCAGCGTTTCGCCCGAGGATGATGTCGAACTGCGTCGCATCACCATTAGCAATCGCTCATCGGTCGCTCGGACCATCGAGTTGACCAGCTATGCCGAAGTTGTTCTGGCACCACCTAACGCGGACGAGGCCCATCCGGCATTCAGCAATCTCTTTGTACAAACCGAATTCATCCCGGAGAGCTCCGCCATTCTCTGCTCGCGGCGTTCCCGTAACGAGGGCGATACGCCACCATGGCTGCTTCATCTGATGACAAGCCAGCGCGGATTCCGCGGTGAAACCACCTGTGAAACCGATCGTAGCCGATTCATCGGCCGCGGTGGAAGCACGGTCCGTCCCGCAGCCATGCAGGGAGACGCACCATTGTCCAATACCGTAGGGCCGGTGCTGGACCCCATCGTCTCACTGCGCTGCAGCATCGTGGTGCCTGCCCATGGCTCAGCGGTTGTCAACATGGTGTTGGGTGTCGCGGATGACCGCGACTCGGCATTAGCGCTGGTAGAAAAATACCAAAGCCACCATATGGCTGAGCGCGCATTTGATCTGGCGTGGACCCACAACCAGGTCACCTTGCACCACCTCAACACCACGGAATCGGAGACTCAACTTTATGGGCGTCTTGCTGGATCTTTGATCTATTCTAATCCCGCGCGCAGGGCCAATTCAGGCGTCCTGCTAGGCAATCGCCGCGGATCAAACGGCCTGTGGAGTTACGGCATATCGGGTGACACTCCGATCGTGATCTTGCGCATCAGCGATATCGAAAAAATTGAACTGGTGAGGCAATTGATCCGCGCCCATTCCTACTGGCGGATGAAGGGGCTAACCGTGGATCTTGTCATCCTGCACGAGGACGTCTCAATCTACCGGCAGTCACTCGGAAGCATGATCACCGATCTGATTTCCTCCGGTCTTGAAGCGCAGATGATGGAAAAGCCCGGCGGCATCTTTGTCCGCAGTCTCGATCAAATTCCCCACGAAGACCGCTTGCTGCTGCTCGCCTCGGCGCGCGTCGTTCTGGATGATGAAAAGGGCACTCTGGCGGAACAACTCGAACACCGGGGGGTGTTCGAACCCATGCCTATCGATCTAACACCCACACGGGCATGGGCCAAGGATGTGATTTTCCCATCCGCGCACCGGGAGCTGAAGTTTCAGAACGGGTACGGCGGATTCACCCGTGACGGACATGAATATGTGATCACTTTGAAGGCCGGGGAAGTGACGCCGGCGCCCTGGGTGAACGTGCTTGCAAATCCAGAGTTTGGCACGGTGATTTCTGAAAGTGGCGCATCCTATACATGGGCGGAGAACGCGCATGAATTCCGCCTGACTCCATGGAGCAATGATCCGGTCCAAGACCCACCGGGTGAGGCGATTTACATCCGGGATGAGCAGACCGGCCGGTACTGGTCACCCACACCATCGCCCGCACGCGGCGCGACACCCTATGTCATCCGCCATGGATTTGGATATACCGTATTCGAGCATGTGGAAGACGGAATTCAATCTGAACTTTGGGTCTATGTCTCGATGGACGCACCGGTAAAGTTCATGGTTCTAAAACTCCGGAATTCATCAGGTCGGCCGCGGCGTTTGTCTGTCACGGCATACTGCGAATGGGTGCTCGGGGAGATGAGGCACAAAAGCCTACTGCATGTGCAGACCGAGCTGGATCCCAAGACCGGCGCATTGTTTGCCCGCAATCATAGCAATGCCGAGTTCCACGGGCGCACCGCCTTTCTCGATGTGAACGATCCTTCCCGGACGCTCACGGGCGATAGGAAGGAGTTCATCGGAAGAAACGGGAATCTAACAACGCCCGCCGCGATGAAGCGAACGCGGCTTGCTGGAAGGGTCGGCGCGGGACTGGATCCGTGTGGTGCGGTGCAGGTCATCTTTGATTTGGAGGATAAGCAGGAACGGGAGACGAGTTTCCGGTTAGGAGTTGGGCATAATGTGAAGGAGGCGCGGGACCTGATTGATCGCTTTAGGAAGCCGGACGCATGCCGAATTGCCTTGGAGGGGGTCTGGAACTACTGGAACACGACGCTGGGTGCGGTGAATGTTGACACTCCGGATGCCTCCGTGAACGTGATGGCTAACGGGTGGTTGTTATATCAGAATCTGAGTTGCCGGATTTGGGCGAGGACCGGATTCTATCAATCCGGAGGTGCCTACGGTTTTCGTGATCAACTGCAGGATGTAATGGCGATGGTGCACGCGGAGCCAGCTATTACCCGGGAACATTTGCTGCGCGCAGCGGCCAGGCAGTTCCGCGAGGGCGATGTGCAGCATTGGTGGCATCCGCCAGTTGGTCGGGGTGTCCGGACTCACTTTTCCGATGACTATCTTTGGCTGCCGTATGTCACCTGCCACTATGTCACCTGTGTCGCCGACACTGGCGTGCTCGATGAAGTTGTTCCATTTCTCGATGCGCGGCCGGTCAAGCTCGATGAGGAGGCCTACTATGACCTGCCAATACGCGCCGAGGAGTCAGACACCCTCTACCAACACTGCGTGCGTGCGATCGAACGGGGCTTGAAATTAGGATCACACGGCTTGCCGCTCATCGGCTGCGGGGATTGGAATGATGGCATGAACCGGATTGGCAAGGATGGTCGTGGCGAGAGCGTCTGGCTGGCGTTCTTCCTCTACGACGTGCTCGTCAAATTCAGCGACCTAGCAGTTTCGCGGGGTGATAGTGTATTCGCCGAGCGCTGCCTCGAACATTCACGGCTCTTGCAGAAGAACATCGAAGCTAACTCTTGGGACGGGGATTGGTATCGCCGCGCCTATTTCGACAACGGTCAACCGCTCGGTTCAAAAGCGAATTTGGAATGCCAAATTGATTCCCTGCCGCAAAGCTGGTCGGTGCTCAGCAGTGCCGGCGATCCTGAGCGCTCGCGCCGGGCGATGGAGTCCGCCAACCAACGGCTGATCCGCCGCGCCGACAAGCTGGTTCAATTGTTTGATCCGCCGTTTGATGAATCCACGCTCAACCCTGGATATATCAAATCATATATTCCGGGGGTGCGAGAAAACGGCGGCCAATACACCCACGCTGCGATTTGGATGGCGATGGCCTTCGCCAAGATGGGTGATAGCACCCGCGCATGGGAGCTCTTTGGTATGCTCAACCCAATCAACCACGGGACAACAAAGGATCAAATCGACGTCTATAAAGTCGAACCCTACGTGGTCGCCGCTGACGTCTATGCGGTTGCTCCGCACATTGGGCGTGGCGGCTGGACGTGGTACACCGGATCCGCCGGTTGGATGTATCGGCTGCTCATTGAAACGCTGTTAGGGGTCAACCTTGAAGGAGATCAACTGCGTATGACTCCATGCCTTCCAGCGCACTGGACGGGCTTCAAGGTCCACTACCGGTACCGGCAGACAGTCTATCACATCAACATCACCCGCGTCGTGGAAGATACGCCGGAGCATGCAGCCATCGTCGTTGATGGACATGATATCTCAGGCCTGACCATCCCGCTGCGCAATGATCAACACGAGCACAGCGTAGAGATCAGGATTCGCTGAGCTAACATCCTAGCCATTCGCGCAGGCTAAGCCGTAGGCGACTGATTCACAACGGTTTACAATGGAATTATTTTCGAAAAAAGATTGACAAGACCCCTTCGTTTTCGCCGATGGCAGCAAGGAGGAGAAGCTCCACCGCCTCGGCCTGCGGCTCGACCCCGTCGAGCAAGTCAACCGCCTCGCGCAGGTTGTCGCGGACGTGGGCCTCTACCTGATCTGTTGTTAAATCCGGCCGGCGCTCGGCCAGTTGGCCCTCCATGCGTGCGCGGATCATCGGATTGGCCTCGATGGCGTGGAGGTTTTCCCGCACCAGCGGGAGG
>Ga0136639_10000724_pt1 | contig 11334 bp, 11 predicted proteins | sample AntDrymUQ8592106_2_FD_113739 | JGI IMG/M metagenome (GOLD analysis project Ga0136639, IMG submission 113739) | Polar desert sand microbial communities from Dry Valleys, Antarctica - metaG UQ859 (21.06) | ecosystem: Environmental > Terrestrial > Soil > Desert | place: Antarctica: Dry Valley...
CACCCATCGACACGCGGGGGGCTGGCTCGCGATCATGCTCGATCAACAGGAACGAGGTCGGGTCGTCCGGATCCAATCCGTTCTCGACCAGCAATGCACGACCTGCAGGCATCTGCATCGCGGCAAAGCGATAGCGCCGCTTGCGGTCGTGCCGCAGCAGGAAGCGCACCCAGCCGTTGCACAACATGCAGACTCCGTCGAACACTATGATGGCGCCTTGATTGGCGTGGTTCGCGACTTCCGGATCGTTCAAGCGCGTCTCTTCACTCATGGCACGCGGAGCCAGCCACGATAGTGAACGAGCAATCCGGCCAAGGGTAAAACCGCCCGCACGTCGAAGTGATAACGATCGCTGTCGGCCGATTCGCGCGCGACGACTTGCGAAAACCACGACACGGGCAGCGGCAGCACGCCAAGCACATGCACGCGACAGACAATCCACTCGATGCCGCCCTCACGCGATTCCAAGCGAAAGCCGAACGTCACCAGACCCAGCCGTTCGAGGAGCAAGTCTTCGCCCGCCCATAGTCTTGAGGCCATCGCGTGGTTGCCGACATGCCGGGTCCAGCGCTCGCCCATCTCATCCGAAATAATCGCCACCGCAATCGGGCCCGTGCCGGCAGACGGCAAACGCGTTGCCCAGGCGCATAGCCGCGAAAGCAGACTGCGACCACGCAACACCTCGACTTCACCGCGATAGGTACGGCGGCCCTGTTGCAGATGCAGGCGTTGCAGCGGCAATGGCAGCGCATCGAAGGCGTCGTTGCCAAGCAGCTGGCGGAACAGCACGTCCTGCGCCGAAGTGGTGCTCACCTCAGGCGACTTCGCGCCAAATCAGTGTCGCCAACCGCCCAGTGCAGTTGTCGCGCCGATGCGAGAAGAAGCGTGACGGCTCGGAGATCGTGCACAGTCCGCCGCCATGGATGTTGTTCGGGCCGATGCCGGCGTCGGCAAGTCTTTGCCGGGCCAGTGCATACAGGTCGACCTTCCAGTGAGCGGGCCGCGTCGCCAAAAATGCAGAGGTGGCACGCGGATCACGTGACACGAACGCCTCGAAAACCTCTTGTCCGATCTCGTATGCCTGCGGTCCAGCGCACGGACCCAACCACGCGACGATGCCTTCTGCAGGCGTGCCCATCGCGGCCACCGTGGCTTCCAGCACGCCGTCAGCCAATCCGCGCCAGCCTGCATGCGCGGCGGCCACTTCACTGCCGTCCTTCGCGGAAAAGACCACCGGCAGGCAATCGGCGGTCAGGATCGCAAGCACCATGTCGGGCGTGGAGGTGACAGAAGCATCGGCTTCGGGCTCATCGATGCCTGGCTCGATGGCGACATCGATCCCATGCACTTGGCGCAGCCAGCGCGGCGCCGATGGCAATCCCAACGCCGCCGCAAGCTGGTGGCGATTATCGATGACGGTTGCGGTCTCATCGCCGCAGCGCAGGCCCAGGTTCAACGCATCGAACGGAGCCTTTGAAGACCCGAGCCCATACCGCAAGGTGGTCAGCGCACGCACGCCGCGTGGCGCCGGCCAATCGGCATCGAGCCAGGCCGTCGATGCGGCTCGCGTCATCTGCGCGGGTGTTCCGCGTGGGCAGCAGCGTCCTCGCGCAGCAGGCGCAACAAGTTCTGTATGTCGTCCGGGATCGGTGAACTGCAGCGCACTGGCTCGCCAGTAATGGGGTGCTTGAATTCCAGCACTTCGGCATGCAGGGCTTGACGCTTCATTCCACGCAGTCCGGCGATGAACTCCTCGCTGGCACCCTTGGGCAACTTGAACGAGCCGCCGTACAACTTGTCGCCGACGATGGGATGCTTCAGATGCGCCATGTGCACACGGATCTGGTGGGTACGGCCTGTTTCCAGCCTGCACTCCAGCGCGGTATGCGTGCGGTAGCGCTCGCGCAGGCGGAAGTGGGTGACCGCGTCCTTGCCGTCGTCGCGTACGGCCATGCGCAAACGATCACGCGGATGGCGGTCGATCGCGCCAGTCGCGGTGCCACCAGACACCAAAGCACCCACCACGATCGCCAGATATTGGCGATGCACTTCGCGGGATGAGAGCTGCGTGACCAGCGAGGTGTGCGCTTCCAGGGTACGCGCCACCACCATCACGCCGCTGGTGTCCTTGTCCAGCCGATGCACGATGCCTGCACGCGGCAGCAGCTCCAGCGTGGGGTCTCGATGCAGCAGCGCATTGACCATGGTTCCAGTCGGATTGCCCGCACCCGGATGTACCACCAGCCCGGCCGGCTTGTTGATCACGAAGACATGGGCGTCTTCGTAGACCACATCCAGCGGGATATCTTCCGGCAGCGCGTGGGTCTGGGTGTCCTGGATCACAGTCAACGTGACCTGCTCGCCACCGCGCACCGAGTCGCGGCCACGGATCTGCCCACCATCGATGCTGACATCGCCGGACTTGATCCAGGCCGACAGCCGCGAGCGGGAATATTGGGGGAATAGCTCCGCCAGCACCGCATCCAGCCGGCGCCCGGCCTCGGAAGCGGGAACGATGGCGTGGCGAAGCTCGGTTTTTGGGGAATCTTGGGGAAGGTCGTTGGGCATGTCGGTTCAGGCGCGGCACAGGCCCGATGGCCCAGCTCTCAAAGCGGACTGCTATTATCCGCCCTTCGTGCCCTTGGCGCCCGTTTGATACCCATGACCCAGCGTTCACCCTTGTTGCGCCGCCCGATGCACCTGCTCGCCGTACTGGCGATTGCGGTTGTCCTGACCACCACCGGCTGCGCCCGCATGAAAGGCGTGTTCAAGGACAAGGACAAAAACGAAGGCCTTCCCGTCAGTCAGCTATACGACCGTGCGCACGGGGAGATGGAGAAGGGCCGCTGGAGCAACGCCAGTGAGACTTTCACCCGCCTGATCGCGCAATACCCGTATGGCGCGTATACCGAACAGGCGCTGATGGAACAGGCCTACGCCGAGTACAAGGCGGGCAAGCACGATGACTCGGTTTCCACCATCGATCGCTTCATCCGTACCTACCCGACCCACAAGAACATCGCTTATCTGTATTACCTGCGTGGCCTGTCCAACATGGCCCGCAATACCGTGTTCCTGTCCAAGGCTTTCAAGCTGGACATGAGCAACCGCGACCTGCAGTCGCCGCAACAGGCCTACAACGATTTCAGCACCGTTGCCACACGCTACCCCAACAGCAACTATGCGGCCGATTCACGCCAGCGCATGATCTTCCTGCGTAACGAGTTCGCCCGCTTCGAACTCAATGTTGGCCTGTATTACCTGAATCGCGGAGCATGGATCGCCGCAGCTGACCGCGGCATCTACATCATTGAAACCTACCCGCAAAGCCAATACCAGAACGATGCCGTTGCCCTGTTGGCCGAGTCCTACACGCAGATGGGCAATACCGTGCTGGCCGCCGATGCGCGCCGCGTGCTTGAACAGAACGACCCGCAGCACCCGTGGTTGAGCGGCCGTTGGCCGAAGGGCAAAGGAATCTTCTCGCGCTTGAATCCTTTGTCGGGCGACAACAGCAACAGGTAAGCCGAAACCAGGCATGGCACGCACCAAAAAAGGGGACGGAGGGAATTAAGCTGACTTAATTCCCTCCGTCCCCTTTTTTATGTTTCAGCCGCGATAGCCGTTGGTGATCGGATACCGGCGCTCACGGCCGAACGCGCGCCGGCTCACCTTTGGCCCGGGTGCGGATTGGTGACGTTTCCACTCGCTGATCCGGACCAGGTGCAGCATCCTGGCCACAACGTCGGAATTGAAACCCGCCGCTACTATTTCGGCGTGCGACTGTTCCTGGTCAATGTGTCGCAGCAGGATCGCGTCCAACACGTCATATGGCGGTAGTGAGTCCTGGTCTTTCTGGTTGTCACGCAATTCCGCCGAAGGCGGGCGGTCAATCACGGCCGGCGGGATCACCGGCGCGCCACCGACCGTATTGCGCCAGCGGGCCAGCGCGAATACCTCGGTCTTGTAAAGATCCTTGATCGGCGCGTAGCCACCACACATGTCGCCGTAGATCGTCGCGTAGCCAACCGCGTACTCGCTCTTGTTGCCGGTGGTCAGCAGCAAGCCGCCCAGTTTGTTGGACAGGGCCATCAACAGGTCGCCGCGGATGCGTGACTGCAGATTCTCTTCGGTCGTGTCTACGGCAAGACCGGCGAAGGTCTCCGCCAGCGTATCCAGATAAGCCTGGAAGGGCTTTTCAATCGGCAGCGCAATGAGCTTTACGCCAAGCGAATCGCATTGGTCCTGGGCCAGGTCATTTGACAAGTCGGCCGTGTAGCGGGAGGGCATCCGCACGGCGGTCACGTTTTCCGCGCCCAGCGCATCGGCAGCAATGGCCAGTACCAACGATGAGTCAATGCCGCCACTCAGTCCAAGCCAGACCTTTTCGAAGCCGTTCTTGTGGCAGTAATCGCGGGTACCACGCACGACCGCGCGCCAAGCCAGTGCATCGCGACTTTCGTCGCCATCAGCTTCCCATTGCAGTGGCGAGAATTTGCGCAGCGCAGGATCGAACTCCACCAGCAACCACTGGTCGGTGAACGCTGCGGCTGCGGGGGACAACGTGCCATCGCCGTCGGCGACCACGCTGGCGCCATCGAACACCAGCGAATCCTGCCCGCCGACCACGTTGAGGTAGGCAATTGCCACCCCATTTTCGGCGACACGTTGCGCCAGCAAGGCATCGCGCTGGGAATGCTTGTCGCGTTCGAACGGCGAGGCATTGAGCGACAGCACAACTTGGGCGCCCGCTTTCACCGTAGTCGCAAGCGGTTCGGCGAACCACAAGTCTTCGCAAATCAACACACCGACTTGCACACCGTTGACCTCGAACACGCAGTCTTCGCGGTCCGGGTCGACATCGAAATAGCGGCGGTCATCAAACACCGCGTAATTGGGCAATTCGCGCTTGCGGTAGGTCGCCTCGACGCGGCCATCGCGCAGCACGCTGGCCGCGTTGTAGACCACCGAACCTGCGGCCTGCGGCCAGCCGACCACCGCGACGATACCCTGCACGTCCAGCGCGAGCGCATGCAACGAGGCATCGCAATCCTGCAGGAACGACGGGCGGTACAGCAGGTCTTCCGGCGGATAGCCGGACAGTGCCAGCTCCGGGAACATCACCACGTCGGCGCCATGGCTGTCGCGCGCGATGCCGATCATTTCGGCAATTCGCGCCGCGTTGCCGGTCACGTCACCAACGGGAAAATCGAACTGGGCCATTGCGATGCGAAGGGTGTTGGGCATCTTCAGATTCCGGAAATCAGCAGGTCGAGTGCGGCCATGATGGAGGCGCGTTCGCATGAGAGGTCGGCGACGGGCTTGCCAATCCGCCCGATATCGATACCCGCGATCAGCGGCGTCATCAGTACGTACGGACGCCCTTCGATCTCGAGAACGGGCGACAGTGAAGACATCACCGGATTACGCGCGCGCCCCAACGGATACAGCGGAACGACCACCCTGGTCTCGGTTTCCTCGATCAAGTCGCTCTGCACGTTCAACAGCAACGGATACAGCTTGCGGCTGTTCGGGTTCCGGTTTTCATGGGCGACGAATTGGCGCATCAAAATTTGCGCAAGCCATCGCTGAACACACCATGTTCGCGAACGTGCTGGTTGTACGCCGCGATCCCCTCGCGGTTCTCTTCCCGCCACAGCTCGCGCTTGCGAGCACGCACTTCGGTTTCCAATGCACGTTCCAGGGTTGCAGACAGATTGATGTCCAGCGCTTTGGCTTGATCCAGCAGCTCGGCATTGAGGCTGAGATTGGCGGCGCGCTTTGTGTAGCTGGTGGATTCTTCACGAATACGCATGACATTTTCCCTTTACTTATGCGCATCAATCATGCGCATATTTCAAGCGCACGTCAACTCGCACATTGAGCCAAGTCCACGCGACTCAGGTGAGCTTGCGGCGAAGCAGTCTCAACGCCAATTGCTCCCATTGCCGCGGTCCTCGCGCGCTCACGGAAGCACGCGCCAGCCAGCCCTGCTCCCAAGCTTGGTATACGCGTGGATCGATATAGGATTTCCGGCAGACCGCAGGCGTGTTGCCAAGCCGGCGCGCGACCTCGACCTCGACCGACTTGCGCATGGATGCCATCGCACGTTGGCTGGCGCCGTCCTCGTCCCACGGCATGTCCGCAAGCAACCGGATCGCTTCCAGCGTGCCACCCCAGGTGCGGAAATCCTTGGCGGTGAATTCGCTACCCATGGCTTCGCGCAAGTAGTCGTTGAACAAGCCGGAGTCGACCGGCTGCACATCGCCATCCTCATCGCGATACTGGAAAAGATGTTGCCCCGGTAGTTGCTGGCAATGGCGCAGCAACTTGCTGAGGCGCTTGTCATCCAGCACCACTTCCTGCTCGACCCCCGACTTGCCACGGAATTTCAAGCGCGCGCGCCCACCGCGCAGGAAGGACACATGGCGGTTGCGCAGAGTGGTCAATCCATAGGATTTGTTGCCTCGCTCGTACGTACGGTTTCCGATCCGCACCAGCGTATCGGCCATCACCCCGACGAGGATCGCGGCCACCTTTTGCCGGGGAAACCCCGGTCGTTTCAGATCGATGTGCAACCGTCTGCGCAGGCGCGGCAGGGCGGCACCGAACGCTTCGATGCGGCTGAATTTCTGCTGGTCACGGACCTCGGCCCAACGCGCGTGGTAGCGATATTGCTTGCGCCCACGTGCATCACGCCCGGTCGCCTGCAGGTGGCCGTTGGCGCGCGGGCAGATCCACACATCCTGATAGGCGGGTGGCACCGCCAGCGACCGCACGCGCTGCAAGGTCGCGGCATCAGTCACAGCACGCCCCGCGGCATCCACGTAGCGAAAACCTGTACTGGTCTTGCGCCGACGCAGCCCCGGTTCTTCATCGCTCACATAACGCAGGCCACCATCGCGCGCAGAGGCTATCGCGGCCTCGGATTTCGAAGCGGGATCCTTACTGCTGTCGGGGGATTTTCGCGGCATTGGCGGAGCATGCCGGCGCCGATGTCAACGGCATGACACGGCGCCCACAAGCAACAAGGCCGCCCGGAGGCGGCCTTGTTGCTCATCATTTTTGACTGAGACCGGGCTCTCAACTCATCGCCGAGGTTCTTGCTCGTCACCCCGGCGAACGCCGGGGCTAGCCTTTTCTGCTCGTCACCCAGGCGAACGCCGGGGTCCAGCCTTTTGCCTTCCTATCAGACCACGCATGCACCCAAGAGCTTGATCCCGGCGTTCGCCGGGATGACGGCTGTGGGGGATCCCGGCGTTCGCCGGGATGACAGCGCTAGGAACTCAACCGGCCAAACGTTTTGCGATAGCCGCGCCCAGATCTCCGGGTGATTTGACGGTGGTCACGCCCGCCGCTTCCAGCGCAGCAAACTTGCCCTCGGCGGTGCCGTTACCGCCGGACGCAATCGCTCCTGCGTGGCCCATGCGCTTGCCCTTCGGCGCCGAGGCACCGGCGATGAAGCCGACCACCGGCTTGGTCACGTGCTGCGAAATGTAGTCGGCCGCTTCTTCTTCGGCGCTGCCGCCGATCTCGCCGACCATGATGATGCCTTCCGTCTGGGCGTCATCCTGGAACAGCTTCAGGCAATCGATGAAGTTCAAGCCGTTGATCGGGTCGCCGCCAATGCCAATGACCGTCGACTGGCCGAGGCCGGCATCGGTGGTCTGCTTCACGGCTTCATAGGTCAGCGTGCCCGATCGCGAAACGATCGCGATCTTGCCCGGCATGTGGATGTGGCCCGGCATGATGCCGATCTTGCACTCGCCCGGGGTGATAATGCCCGGGCAGTTGGGACCGACCAGTACAACATCGGGGTAGTCCTTCAACACGTTCTTGACCCGCAGCATGTCCAATACCGGAATGCCCTCGGTGATGCACACAATGACCTTGATGCCGGCATCGGCCGCTTCCAGGATCGCGTCAGCCGCGAACGGTGGTGGCACATAGATGACCGATGCATTCGCGCCGGTTTCTGCGACGGCATCGGACACGGTATTGAACACCGGCAAGCCCAGATGCTCGGTGCCGCCCTTGCCCGGCGTCACGCCGCCAACGACCTTGGTGCCGTAGTCGAGCATCTGCTCGGCATGGAACGAACCCTGCGAGCCAGTGAAACCCTGGACAATGACTTTCGTATTCTTGTTGATCAAAACGGACATGGGTTCAGGCCTCAGGCAGCAGCAGCGGCAACGGCTTTCTTCGCGCCGTCATTGATGTCGTTGGCGGCGGTAATCGCCAGCCCGGAGTTCTTCAGCAATTCCTTGCCGGCCTCCACATTGGTGCCCTCAAGGCGCACGATCACCGGCACCTTGACGTCGACTTCCTTGACCGCCGCGATGATGCCCTCGGCGATCATGTCGCAACGGACAATACCGCCGAAGATGTTGACGAAGATCGCCTTCACATCGGGCGCGCGCAGGATCAGCTTGAACGCCTCGGTCACGCGCTGCTTGGTGGCGCCGCCACCGACGTCGAGGAAGTTCGCCGGCGTGCCGCCATTGAGCTTGATCACGTCCATGGTCGCCATCGCCAGGCCAGCGCCATTGACCATGCAACCAATGTTCCCGTCCATGGTCACGTAGTTCAGGTCGAACTTGGAGGCCAGCACCTCGGTCTCGTCTTCCTGCGCGATGTCGCGCATTTCGACCAGTTCCGGGTGACGGAAGTTGGCGTTGTCGTCGGAATTGATCTTGCCGTCCAGCACGGCCAGGTTGCCGTCGGTGAGGATCGCCAGCGGGTTGAGTTCAACCAGCGCCAGGTCCTTTTCGTTGAACAGTTTGTACAGGCCCAGCATGATCTTGGTCAGCTGATTGACCTGCTTGGCGGTCAGCCCAAGCGCAAAACCCAGCTCACGGCACTGGTACGGCTGCAGGCCCTGCACGTAGCTCACGTTGAGCGTCTTGATCGCATCGGGGTTTTCGACCGCAGTGGTCTCGATCTCGACGCCGCCATCGCTGGAGGCTATGAAGGTGATGGTCTGGGTGGAACGATCCACCAGCACCGACAGATAGAGTTCCTTGGCGATGTCGGTGGCCGCAGTCACCAGCACCGAATCCACCGGCAGCGCAACGCCGGCCGACTGGTAGGTTTCCATCTTGGTGCCCAGCATAGCCTTGGCGTAGTCACGGACTTCGTCGAACGACTTGGAGTACTTGACGCCACCGGCCTTGCCGCGGCCGCCGGCGTGGATCTGCGCCTTGACCATCCAGGCGTCGCCGCCAATGGCCTTGGCCGCATCAACGGCCTCCTCAGGAGAGCGCGCGACGCGCCCGGCGGGGACTGCGATGCCGTAATCGGCAAACAACTGTTTTGCCTGGTATTCGTGGAAGTTCATGATTCACCGAGGGGAGAGATGACGTGTAAGGGCGGGGCATCAAGGGCGCAGCCCGGAAAGGCGTGACCTGCAAGACATGAACGCGCCGCGGCTGTCGCAACACCGGCCCGGACGCGGGCGGAACGATCATTTTAGCGTAGCTGGCGCAGAGCCGTTGGACTCACTCACTGCGGGAGGCGCGGAAGCGTGTAGAGGCATGCCTATACTGGCCTTGTGCAGCATGACGCAACCCGCCAGGACAACGAGAATACCGGACGGGCCGCGATCCGCCGCGAACTGCATTACTTCTCGCTCTACCGGATCCTGGAAGCCGCCGTGCTGTGCCTGGTGGTGTTCAGCCCGGTCGGCATGCTGATTGGCGAACCGCACAACCCAATGCTGGCGCGCGCCGTCGCGGTGCTCTACCTGATCCTGGCAAGCGCGCTGTTCCTGAAGGGCCGCAGTGGCCGCATGCGTCCGCAGGTACTGGTGGGCGCGCTGGTGGACGTCAGCGCCGCCGTATTGGCGATTCATGCCCTACCCGGTGCAGCGTCCGGCATTTCGATGATGTTGCTGTTCAACGTGGGCGCCTCCGCATTGCTGCTGCCGTTACGCTTGGGTCTGGGCGCTGCCGCAGTGACCGCCATGGCGCTGATCGGCGAATACCTGGTGCAAGCCCTGTCAGCAAACGGCGCTAGCCGGCCTTTAGCCGAGCTGCTGATGTTCACGGTCACGTATTTGGCGATGGCCACCCTGACCAACCTGGTCGGACGGCAGATGCGCGCCAGTGAAGCGCTGGCGGCACGCCGCGGTAGCCAGGCCGCCAACCTCGCCGAAATCAATGAACTGATCATCCGCCGCATGCGCACCGGCGTGTTGCTGGTCGACGGCGATGGCGAGATCAAACTGGCCAACGAGGCATCGATGCTGCAGCTTGGCGGGATCGGCGAAGGCCGGCGTTCGCTGGCACTGATCGCACCGGAACTGGCAAAGAGACTGCAACGGTGGCGGCAGGACGGCGCAAGCGATCCCATCCCGCTGCAGTTGGCACCGGACCAACCTGAGGTCTTGCCGCGGTTCGCGCACCTGGTGGCAGATGATGCGCAGGCGCTGGTGTTCCTGGATGACACGGCACTGGTATCGCGCAGGGCCGAATCGCTGACCCTGGCGACGTTGGGGCGGTTTTCCGCCAGCCTGGCGCACGAGATCCGCAACCCGTTGGCGGCGATCAGCTACGCCACCCAATTGATGGAAGAGTCGCCGGACATTCCCGAAGCCGACCGGCGCCTGCTGACGATCATTTACCAGCAGACGCACCGCATGAACGGCATCGTCGAGAACGTGCTTGGCATGGCCAGGCGCGAGCGCGCGCAACCCGAGAACGTGGAGTTGGTGGCATTCGCCCACCATTTCGTGGCCGACTACCGCAACATCCATCCACTGGAAAACGACACGATCGAGGTCATCAGCGCCAATCAACCGATCACCGCCATGATTGATCGCCGCCAGCTGCAACAGGCGGTGACAGCGCTTGTGCACAACGCCCTGGTATACGGGCGGATGCCCGGTCAATCTGCGCGGGTCAGCCTGCGCGTTTACGCAAACGAGAACGGCGCGCCAGTACTGGACGTCGCCGACCGTGGCCCAGGCATGCCGGACAGCGTATCCAACCAGTTGTTCCGCCCCTTTTTCACCACCTCCGAGCACGGCACCGGGCTTGGCCTGTACATCGCCCGCGAGCTGTGCCTGGCCAACCAAGCCACCCTGGATCATGTCCAGGTTCCCGGCGGTGGTTGCTGCTTCCGGCTCCGCATGTCCGGGGCCGGCGCATTCAGTTCCAATTGATCGCGCTGGACGGGTCCACGCCCTGTTTCGCAGGTTTGCCCATATCCAGCCCCACATTCAGTCGCCCGAGTCCATACGTGCCGCATCACGTCGTACTTGGACGCAACGCGGCAACGCGCTATCTTTCCAGCCTATGACAGCAAACAGTCGCAGTAGCCAAGCCAGTGCGTTGA
>Ga0136639_10000725_pt1 | contig 11320 bp, 11 predicted proteins | sample AntDrymUQ8592106_2_FD_113739 | JGI IMG/M metagenome (GOLD analysis project Ga0136639, IMG submission 113739) | Polar desert sand microbial communities from Dry Valleys, Antarctica - metaG UQ859 (21.06) | ecosystem: Environmental > Terrestrial > Soil > Desert | place: Antarctica: Dry Valley...
ACCCACTGTGCGCGAGGGGGGACTTGAACCCCCACGTCCTTTCGAACACTGGCACCTGAAGCCAGCGCGTCTGCCAATTCCGCCACTCGCGCGAACTTAGGAAGATTAGCACTTTCCAACGGCACTTCGCCATTCGAGGCAGGCCGGCCCCGCAAACACGGGTCTGCACGGCGTGGCGAACGTCTATAACAGGGCCTGACATGGCGACACAGACTCGCTCCCGTAGGATGACAAGCCTCGCCTGGTATTGCTCGGCGGGTGAGTTATCACTTGAGACAAGTAACATGCTCATAGCCGAAAGGATCGGATCGGGAGACCTGTGGGCATTCTGGATAGTTTTGAAAAGGGTCTCGAACGCGCCGTTAACGGTGCGTTCGCCAAGACCTTCAGGTCGGGGCTGCAGCCGGTGGAAATCACCTCAGCGCTGCGTCGCGAGCTCGACACAAAAGCAGCGGTCGTGTCCCGCGATCGTATCCTCGCGCCCAATCGCCTCACCGTGCGCATGAGTGACGCCGACTTCCAGCGCATGTCGGCCCTCGGCCAGACACTCCTCGACGAACTCACCGAACTCGTTCAGCAGCACGGTCGCGAGCAGCGCTACCAGTTCGCCGGCGGCATCTCGATCACCCTGTCCGCAGATCGCGGCCTCAGTGAGGGCATGGTCCAGATCGACTCCAGCACCATCAAGGGCAGCGTTGCCTGGATCCCCGTGGTTGAGGTGAACGGCAAGCGCTACCCCCTCACCCAGTCGCACACGGTCATTGGGCGAGGCAGCGACGCCGATATCACCATTGACGACTCCGGAACGTCCCGCCGTCACGTCGAGATCCTGTGGGACGGCTCCCGCGCCCAGGTGCGCGACCTCGGCTCGACCAACGGCTCTCAGCTCAATGGTTCGCCGGTCACGCAGGCCATCCTCGAACCCGATTCCGTCGTCACCATCGGGCGCACCCGCATCGTCTTCCGTGTGATCGCGCAGGCCTCGTCTTCGTCCGAGCCCGTGAGCGAGCGCCGCCGCGACGGCGGCCGCGAACGCCACGACAGGGACGGATTCTGGGGGCCCTCCGCATGAGCGTCAGCGAGCTCACCCTGCTGGTGCTGCGCCTGGGCTTCCTGCTGCTGCTCTGGCTCTTCATCTTCGGCATCGTCTACGCCCTGCGCAGCGACCTGTTCGGCCAGCGCGCGCGCAAGATGCAGGCGGATGCCTCGACCTCGGCCGGCACGCCCGTCGCGTTCCCCAGCGCCTCACCTCTACCGTCCGCCACCCAGCCTCCCGCCGCCTCTGCTTCCGCGCCGACGGAACAGTTCAAGGCCCGGCCGAGCCCGGTGAGCACCGCCGTGGACGACAAGGCCACCAGCCAGAACGCGACCCGTCTTGTGATCACCTCCGGTCCGAAGGCCGGCACCGATTTCCCGCTCACCGGCGATTCGATCACGATCGGCCGGTCGGGCGACTCGAGCCTCGTTATCCGTGACGACTACACGTCCACCCACCACGCGCGCCTGATGCTCTGGCATGACAAGTGGATGATCCAGGATCTCGATTCGACCAACGGCACCTTCCTGGATGGCAATCGCCTGGCCGTGCCGACCGCGGTCCCCCTGAACACCACCGTCAAGATCGGCGCAACCAGCTTCGAGCTTCGGCGGTAGCTACATGGCGACAGTCAGTTACAGCGCGGCCGCGTCCCACGTTGGAAAGATTCGGTCCAACAACCAGGACTCCGGCTATTCTGGGCGCCATCTCTTCCTGGTTGCCGACGGCATGGGCGGCCACGCCGGCGGCGACGTCGCCTCGGCGATTGCGACCAAGCGCATCATGGAGACTGACCGGCACTTCCAGTCGCCGCAAGACGCCGAGTTCGCCCTGCAGGCAGCACTGATCGCCGCGAATTCGCAGCTGGCCGAAACCGTGTTCGAACATGCCGAACTCACCGGTATGGGCACCACCGTCAGCGCGCTCATCGTGCTGGAAGACGAGGTGGCGATCGCGCACATCGGTGACTCGCGCATCTACCTGCTCCGCGAGGGCGAACTCTCGCAGATCACCGTCGACCACACCTTCGTGCAACGGCTCGTCGACAGCGGTCGCATCACCGAGGCGGAGGCCATGGTGCATCCGCGCCGCTCCGTGCTCATGCGGGTGCTCGGCGACGTCGAATCGTCCCCTGAGATCGACACCTCGATCCTCGCCACGTTTGCCGGTGACCGCTGGTTGATCTGCTCCGACGGCCTCAGCGGCGTGGTCTCCAATACGGGCATTGCCACGGCCCTCCTCAGCCCCCTCGACGCCCAGGGCGTCGCCGATCGCCTAGTCAAGGAAAGCCTCGACGGTGGCGCCCCCGACAACGTCACCATCGTCGTCGTTGACATCGGCTCCCCTGCCGAGCGCACCGACATGCCCACCGTGGTGGGGTCGGCATCCGCCCCCCTCGCCTTCGGCGAAGAGCCCACCCGTGGAAGAGCGCTGCGCATGTCCAGCCTGCGTCTGCACCCCGTGCGGGAAACGCACTTCGAGCCTGACTCCCAGGACTACCTTTCGGAGCTGATCGAGGAAGACAACCGCCGCGCCCGCCGCCGCAAGATCACCTGGCTGGTTGGCATCATCCTGCTGGTCCTGGCCATTGTCGGCGCCGGTTTCCTCGGCTACCGGTGGACCCAGTCCCGCTACTTCGTGGGGGTGGAAGGCAGCACGGTCGCCATCTTCCAGGGCGTGCAGCAGGATCTCGGCCCCATCTCGCTCTCCTCCGTCTACGAAGACACCGACCTCGAACTGTCCGAACTGCGGGTCTACGACCGGCAACAGGTCAAACAAACCATCAGCGCAACCTCCCTCGCGGACGCGTTGCTCATCGTCGAACGGCTCCAAGATGCCAGCGCCCAGTAACCGGTCCACGACCGCGGATGCGCCCGCGCGCCCGCCCGGCGCGGGTCGCGTGCGCCGCCTGCACCTCCCCCAGAAGCTGCGCAACCTTGAGTTGTTCCTGCTCCTCATCGCCTGCGGCATCAACGCGGCCACCGTGGTGCTCGTGCAGCTCGGCGCGCTCGGACGAATCGACACGACACTGGTGGTCCTCGGTGCCGGCCTGTCGGTGCTGGTCCTGGCCATGCACGTGGTGCTCCGTGTGGTGGCCCGCGAGGCCGACCCGTTCATCCTGCCCATCGCCACGCTGCTCAACGGCCTCGGCATCGCCATGATCTACCGCATCGACCTGGCCAATGAAGAGTCCGGCTGGGCCAGCGCCTCCGTGCGCCAGACCGTGTGGAGCGCCCTGGCCATCGGCTGCGCGATCGCGGTCATCCTGATCATCCGCAACCACCGGGTGCTGTTCCGCTACACCTACATCGCCGGTTTCGTCGGTGTGGCGCTTCTGCTTCTGCCGCTCGTTCCTGGCCTCGGCCGTGAGGTCAGTGGGGCGCGCGTGTGGATCGGCGTCGGCTCCTTCGCCACCTTCCAGCCGGGTGAGATTGCCAAGATCGCCCTGGCCGTCTTCTTCGCCGGGTACCTCGTGCGTAACCGTGACAGCCTCTCCATGGTGGGCAAGAAGTTCCTCGGCATGCGTTTTCCTCGCCTGCGCGACCTCGGCCCGATCCTCGTGGTCTGGGCCCTGTCCATGTCCGTGATCATCTTCCAGCGCGACCTCGGTACCGCCCTGCTCTACTTCGGCCTGTTCCTGGTCATGCTCTACCTGGCCACCGGTCGCCTCAGCTGGGTGCTGCTGGGTATGTCCCTCTTCCTCGGCGGCGCCCTCGTCGCAAGCCAGACCCTTGAATACGTCAACGGACGGTTCCGGAACTGGCTCGATGCGCTCAACCCGGACGTCTATGGTGCCGACGGCGGTAGCTACCAGCTGGTGCAGGGCCTTTTCGGCCTCGCCAAGGGTGGGCTCATTGGCACGGGCCTGGGCCAGGGCCGCCCGGAGATCACCCCGGTTCCGCAGAGCGACTACATCATTGCCAGCCTCGGCGAGGAACTCGGTCTGGCCGGAATCTTCGCGATCCTCGCGCTCTACCTGCTCCTCGTTGCGCGGGGCTTCCGCATCGGCTTCGCCGGCAATGACGACTTCGGCAAGCTGCTCGGTGTCGGACTCTCCTTCGTTATCGCCCTGCAGTGCTTCATTGTGATCGGTGGCGTCACCCGGGTGATTCCCCTCACCGGTCTGACCACCCCTTTCCTCGCCGCCGGCGGATCCTCTCTGGTCGCGAACTGGATCATCGTGGCCCTGCTCCTGCGCCTGTCCGACACGGTGCGCAACCAACCCAGGCTGGTGGTCTGATGAATCGTGAACTCAAACGAGTGAGCATCGTGGTGATGCTCATGTTCGTGGCCCTGCTCGTATCGACGACGATCGTGCAGGTCTTCCAGGCGGACAGCCTGTCCGCGGACGCCCGCAACACCCGCACGCTTTACGACAGCTACTCCGCTGAACGCGGCCCGATCCTCGTCGCGGGCGAGCCGATCGCCCAATCGATGCCCGCCGACGACGAATACAAGTTCCAGCGCACCTACAGCAACGGACCGCTCTACGCCCCAGTCACCGGCTTCATCCCCCTCAACGGCGCCCCCACGGGGCTGGAGTACGCCCTCAACGGTGAACTCAGCGGAACCTCCGATGCCCAGTTCTTCGACAAGATGAATGCCCTGATCACCGGCCAGAACCCCAAGGGCGCCTCTGTGGAGGTCACCATCGACCCGGTTGCGCAGCAGGCCGCCTGGGATGCCCTCGGCAACCTCACCGGCTCCGTAGTCGTCTCCGAGCCGGCGACCGGCCGCATCCTCGCCATGGTCTCCAAGCCCAGTTATGACCCGAACCTGCTCACCGTGCACGACAACCAGCAGGTCACCGACAGCTACCAGTCCCTGCTGAACGACGCGGGTGACCCGCTGATCAACCGCGCCATCAAAGCCCTCAACCCGCCGGGCTCGGTGTTCAAGCTGGTCGTGGTGACGGCCGCGCTGGAATCGGGCAAGTTCACCCCGGAAAGCACCTTCCCGAACCCGGCCACGTTCCAGCTGCCCGGGTCGTCGGCGATCGTGATTAATTCCGGCGGCGACACCTGCGGCGGCGGCGACACCGTGACCATCGCCACCGCCCTGCGTCTCTCCTGCAATATTCCGCTGGCAGAACTGGGCCTGCAGCTGGGCGACAAGGCCATCCGCGACACGGCCGAGAAGTTCGGCTTCAACAGTGACTATTCGACCCCGCTCGACGTGTCGAAAAGCGTGTACCCCACGGTCCTCGATGACGCCCAGACCGCACTGTCCGCCTTCGGCCAGACGGATGTCCGGGCAACTGCCCTGCAAATGGCCATGGTTTCGGCCGCGATCGCCAATGGCGGCCAGCTGATGACGCCCAACCTCGTCGACAAGGTGACCGCCCCGAATCTGAGTCCCATTCAGGTGTTCGAGCCGGAGAAGATGGAACGGGTGATGAGTGCAGAAACGGCGGCGACTTTGACCCAAATGATGGTCAAGGGAGTCCAGGATGGCGCCGCCAGCAATGCAAGAATAGACGGGGTCGAAGTGGCAGGTAAAACGGGCACGGCGGAGAACGCCGAGGACGAGCCTTACACTTTGTGGTTCACCGGATTCGCTCCTGCGGCGGATCCGAAATATGCGATCACCGTTCTCGTTGAAGATGGTGGGGGACTTGGCCAGACGGGGTTCGGCAATCTACTTGCCGCACCTATTGCAAAGCAAGTACTAGAGGCGGTGCTGAACAAATGAGACCCACATCAGGGCTCACCTTCGGGGGACGATACGAGCTGCAGTCCCGGATCGCCATTGGCGGAATGGGCGAGGTTTGGAAGTCCGTCGACCTCGTAATCGGTCGCACGGTCGCCATCAAGATCCTCAAGGACGAGTACCTCGGTGACCCTGGGTTCCTCGAGCGCTTCCGCGCTGAGGCCCGTCACGCAGCGCTCGTCAACCACGAAGGCATCGCCAACGTATTCGACTATGGCGAAGAAGACGGCAGTGCCTTCCTCGTGATGGAACTCGTCCCCGGTGAGGCGCTCTCCACCATCCTCGAACGCGAGCATGTCCTCCCAGCGGACAAGGTGCTGGACATCGTCTCGCAGACGGCCGCCGCGCTGCACGCCGCGCACGCCGCTGGTCTCGTGCACCGCGACATCAAGCCGGGAAACCTGCTGATCACGCCAGAAGGCCGCGTCAAGATCACGGACTTCGGCATTGCCCGCATCGCCGACCAGGTGCCGCTCACCGCGACCGGCCAGGTCATGGGCACGGTGCAGTATCTCTCCCCCGAGCAGGCCAGTGGCCGCTCCGCCTCGCCGACCACAGACATCTACTCCCTCGGCATCGTCGCCTACGAGAGCCTTGCCGGGCGCCGCCCGTTCACGGGCGAGTCTCAGGTCGCGATCGCCATGGCGCAGATCAACGAGACCGCCCCCGACCTGCCCGAAACGGTGTCGGAGCCGGTGCGCAATCTGGTGATTTCCTGCCTGGCCAAGAACCCCGCGGACCGCCCGGCCTCGGCCGCGCACCTGTCCCGGGCCGCCGCAGCCCTCCGCCGCGGAGACATCGCGGCGGCGGCCGCATCCGTGCCGGCCATCATGAACGGCGTCACGCCCACCTCCGCGACCATGCTGATGCCCGGAGCTGGCAGTATGCAGGCCACGACCGTGCTGCCCACCGGGGCGCCGGCGACGCGGGCCGGCACGGAGGCCGAGCCCGAAGAAAAGAAGCGCAGCCCGTGGACCTGGCCACTGATCGCCCTGATCGCCCTGCTCGCCCTCGTACTCACCGGCACCCTGATCGCCCTGTTCACCCAGGACAACACCGCGCCGGTGGAGACCCCAACCACATCGGCAGCGCCGACACCGACCGCGACCGCGACCCCAACCAAGACGCCCACCCCAGAAGCAACCCCCACGCCGACGCCGACCAGCAACACCGTCCAGGTCAGCTTGGCCGATTTCCAGGGTCTGACCAGCTCCGAAGCTCGCGACAAGCTGTCTGAGATGGGCTTCGTCGCGGACGTCCAGACCGGCAATGCCGCGACCACCCCGGAGCAGATCGCCGACACCGTTTATGAGGTGAACCCCACGGGCCCCGTCACGAAGGGTTCCACGATCACGGTCAAGGTTTACGCACCCGCGGTCACCCCCGACGAACCGACGGCCGCACCGACGGTAGCGCCGGCGACGACCATTGTCGCTGGTGCCCAGGCTACGGTCACCTGGACGGCGCAGTCCTGCCCAAGCGGCCAGACCCTCTCCGGGTATGAGGTCGTCGCCGATGGCAATGCCGTCTCCCCCGGCCCGGTTGGGCCGGACGCCACCTCGACGACGCTGACGGCCGGCCCGGATGCCGGCACCTTCACGGTCAAGTTCCGCTACTTCTGCGGCCAGGTTGAGTCGGCCTACTCCGCGTCCAGCACGCCCGTCACCGTCACCCCGGCGGCGTAGCGGCGGCTCGGGGAGTTACGACTAAAATACAAAGAACTGTGTGCGCGAGCTGGGAGTAATGCTTTGACTGATGAAGGCCGTCTGCTCGCTGGTCGTTACCGGGTGGGCGCTCTCCTCGGGCGTGGCGGCATGTCCGATGTGCACATCGGCACCGATTCCAGGCTCGGCCGCACGGTCGCGATCAAGCTGCTCAAGTCATCGCTCGCCGCCGACCCGGCGTTCCGCACCCGCTTCCGCCAGGAGGCGCAGGCGGCCGCCCGCATGGCACACCCCACCATCGTGCGTGTTTTCGACGCGGGCGAGGAGTCCGTTTCCGAGGTCGGCGGCCACGAATCGCAGATCCCGTTCATCGTGATGGAATACGTCGACGGGCGCCTGCTCAAGGACATCATCCGCGAGGGCCCGGTGCAGGCCGACGAGGCCGTGCGAATCATCAAGGGCGTTCTGACGGCCCTCGAATACTCCCATCGGGCGGGCGTCGTGCACCGCGACATCAAGCCGGGCAATATCATGATCACCAAGACCGGCCAGGTCAAAGTGATGGACTTCGGCATCGCCCGGGCCATCTCCGACTCCTCGACGACCGTGGCTCAGACAACGGCCATCCTCGGCACGGCCTCCTATTTCTCCCCCGAGCAGGCCAAGGGCGAATCCGTGGATGCCCGCACCGACCTTTATTCCACGGGCGTGGTCCTCTTCGAGATGCTCGCCGGACGCCCTCCGTTCCGTGGTGACTCCGCCGTAGCCGTCGCCTACCAGCACGTCAGTGAGTCTCCGGTCAAGCCGAGCTCGATCAACTCCCGGGTCTCCCCCGCACTCGATGCCGTCGTACTGCACTCCCTGGCGAAGGACCGCTTCGAGCGCTACCAAAGCGCCGTCGAGTTCCGCACCGACGTCGAGCTGGCTGGGTCAGGACAGATTCCGGAGTACCACGCGCCTGAAGATTCAAACGCCGGGTTGTTCGCCGCACCCCAACTGGCAGCCTCCGGGTCCGAGCTCGCGTTCAAGCAGCTCACCGAAGACGAAACCATGGTGCGCACCCAGCGCCGCCCACCCGTCATCTGGGTCTGGGCCGGCATCCTCAGCGTTGTCGTCATCGTGCTCTCAGTCATGATCTGGGCTTTCAGCCTCACCCCGAGCAGTGATCTGCCCGACAACTCCCGCCGGGTGCCGTCGCTCACCGGATTCACCTATGAGAAGGCCCAGAATTCACTTCTGGACCAGGACCTCGCCGCGATCCGGGCCGAGGAGGCCAGCGCGACGGTTCCGAAGGACCAGGTGATCCGCACAGACCCGCCGGCCGGCACAATCGCCCAGCCGACCGACCTCATCGAGGTGTATGTGTCCACCGGCGCCCAACCGGTCGACGTTCCGGATGTCACGAACCTGCCTCTCGCCGACGCCCAGACCGCGGTTTCGGACCTCGGCCTCACCGCGGGGTCAGTAACCCGGGAGAATTCGCCGAACGTTGCCGCCGGTCTGGTGCTCCGTACCGACCCGGCCGCCGCGGTGACAGAGAAGACCGGCGTCACGGTCAACTTCATCGTCTCCAGCGGGCTCGTCGCCCTCCCTGACCTGGAGGGTCAGCTTCTGAGCGCTGCGATTGACATGCTCGCCGCTTCAGAGCTTCAACTGATCGCAATCCCCACACCCGACGCGAATTGTACGCTGCAGCCGGGCTCGCCGGTCACCCAGCAGTCCCTCGCTCCCGGCGACGTGCCTCAGAAGTCAGAGGTCACGCTGGTCTACTGCACGGGGTGAGAGCTGGCTCAGCTGAGCTTCAGCATGGGAGTGAGCCCCTTGGCCGTGTCCTTGGCGCCCGGCAGCCCTGCCAGAGCCAGCCAGTTGGCCACCATCAGGTAGCCGCCCTCGGTCAGCACCGACTCCGGGTGGAACTGCACGCCGAGAATGGGTGCGCTCACGTGCCGCAGCCCCATGATCACTCCACCCTGCGTGCGCGAGGTGACGATCAGGTCGCTCGGCACCGTGCCGTCGATTACGGCGAGCGAGTGGTAGCGCGTGGCGGTGAACGGCTGCGGCACGCCGTCGTAGAACTCGCTGCCATCGTGCGTGATCAGGCTGGTCTTACCGTGCATGAGTTCCTCGGCGTTGGTGACCGTGGCCCCGAAGGCCTCCGCGATCGCCTGGTGCCCCAGGCAGACGCCGAATAAAGGCAGACCGGACTTGAGGGCGGCGCGTACGATCGGAACGGAGACGCCGGCATCAGCTGGCTTGCCGGGGCCGGGCGAGATGAGCACACCGTCGAATTCCGCCATGCGGGCTGCGGCCTCCTCCGGCTCAAAGGCATCGTTTCGCAGCACGACCGTTTCGGCGCCGAGCTCCATCAGGTAGCCGTTGAGCGTGTAGACGAAACTGTCGTAGTTATCGATGACGAGGATTCGGGTCATGGGGTTCCTACCGTGACTTCCTGATTATTGACAATGGAATCCACCCAGGGGAACACCCAGGTGGAAAGCGCGAACAGCACGGCGGCAAGCAACACGAACACCAGCACGATCCGGAGCCAGAGCGGTCCGGGCAGAACCCGCCAGAGTGCAGCGTACATTCGAGCCTCCTAGCCCTGGGCCTGGTTATTGACAATGGTCGCGACTTCGGCTGGCGGGCCGGCGGATGTCGGCTGCCACGCCTCGAGGACACCGTACGCGATGATGCGCTCTGCCGTGGACAGCAGGGGGTTGCAGCTGGTGAGCGTGATAAACCGCTCGGCGGGGGCGACCTCCGGGTTGTGCGGAACCGGCGCGATCACATCGACCTCGGTTGGGGCGACATATTCGAGGTCGCGGAACCGGTAGGTGTAGTAGCCGTCAGCGGTCTGCACGTAGATCGCGTCACCCAACTGGAGTTCGTTGATCAGGTGCATGGCGCCACCGTTGGCGCTGCGGTGCGCGGCCACGGCGAAGTTGCCGACCTCACCGGGCATTTGGGTGTCGGGATAGTGTCCGATCCCCGACCGGGAGCTGTTGAGCACGTCGTTGCCGATACCTTCGGCGACCGACCGGTGATAGTCCGCCCCGAATCGCGGCACATAGAGCACGGCGAAGGATTGGGCAGTGGAGGGTGCCTCACCGACGACCGGTTCACCGAAGTCGGCTGGAGCCGCCTCCCCTGCTTCAGTTTCCTCCGGGCCTGCAGCGGCCTGATCGCGGCTGGACAGGTCGTCGTCGATCCAGGTCTGGCTGATCTCGGCCGCCGCCTTCGACTGCTGGCCGGCCACGACCATGTCATTCCACCAGAGTTGCCAGCCCAGAAAGGCGAAAACGAGAACGCCGGCGGTGATGAGGAGCTCGCCTAAGACCCCCACGACACGCAGCCGCGGGCGACGCCTATGGCGGAGGGCGCGGCGGGTTACCTCGGGGGGAGGCTGATCTGCTCGCTCGGACATGGTCTCGATTCTAATCGCGGAGGTGCGTCCCCTCTGCCGGGCGCCTGACCGCGGTTCCAGCCAAAGACGCTAGAATCGCAGGCATGTCACGCTCGAATCCCCGCAACAAGCCCGCCCGCACCGAGGTCGTCCGCTCCGGCGAGGCCGGCCCGAACGCCGTGTGGTTCAAACCGGTGATGTTCGGCTTCATGCTCATCGGGCTGGCCTGGATTATCGTCTTCTACGTGAGTCAGGGAACGCTGCCCGTCGCGGGCTTCGGTTCGTGGAACATTCTGGTCGGTTTCGGGATCGCCTTCGTGGGCTTCCTGATGACCACCCGCTGGCGCTGACCTACCCCTATTCAGCCCCCGTTACGCTCCCCCACAGCGGGGTAATGACAACGGTGTAATTATCCCCATGTGCACAAGCCTGTGGATAACTTTCCCGAAGACAACCGCGGCCGTCCGCTGAGTCGCTGGCCGAGCACCCCCGCTGGTCGGGCACCCC
>Ga0136639_10000726_pt1 | contig 11283 bp, 10 predicted proteins | sample AntDrymUQ8592106_2_FD_113739 | JGI IMG/M metagenome (GOLD analysis project Ga0136639, IMG submission 113739) | Polar desert sand microbial communities from Dry Valleys, Antarctica - metaG UQ859 (21.06) | ecosystem: Environmental > Terrestrial > Soil > Desert | place: Antarctica: Dry Valley...
TGCTCCTCGATGAACGCGGAGCCGTTGTAGGTGCAGAGGGCCACGGACACGCGCGGCACGGATGCCACCGGCACGCGCGCTGAGGAACCGATCAGGCCAGCCATCAGCGTCGTTTCAGGCCGACCGACAGCACACCGAGGAACAGGCCTCCCATGACAGTCTGCGAGCCCAGCATCATCAGGAGCGCCGAGGGGATGGCAACCCGCACTGTGGCACTGGCCTCGAGCGCGCCGTAGCCGCCGGCCGCCCAACCGATCAGCTGCGTCAGGGCGATGCCCAGACCGATCAGAAAGAGCACGACGCCGACGATCGCGCCGCTCTCGAGGCTGATGCGTTTCTCGAGCCGCTCGAAGTTGCGGCTGCGAGGGATGCGAAACCCCTCATGCTGGGCGTAGATCTTGGTCAGCAGGGCGAACAGAAAAGCCTGGTAGCCGACGACCGCCAAGGCGGCGAGGTAGATCTGGCTTGAATAGGTGAAGCCCACCTCTCCCACCACGACGGGACCGAAGCCGAGCAGCACGGTGCCGATCAAGCCGATCAGGAACGCGGCACTGCCGGGGATCAGGAACAGCCAGCGCGGACTGAAGATGAGCAGGAACCGCAGGTGGCGCCAGCCATCCCGCCAACTGCGCAGGTGCGGCGGCCGGCTGCGGCCGTCTTTCTTCAGCGTGGTGGGAACTTCACTCACCCGGGACCCGCCGAGGGTGGACTTGACGACCATCTCGCTGGCGAACTCCATGCCCGAGGTCTGCAGGTGCAGGGCGATCATCGACTGGCGGTTGAAGCCGCGCAGACCGCAGTGGAAGTCCTTGATCGGTGAGCGGAACAGGGAGCGCCCGATCCAGGACAGCACCGGGTTGCCGAGGTACTTATGCAGCGGCGGCATGGCACCAGGTTCGATGCCGCCGCGGAAGCGGTTGCCCATCACCAGTTCGTCGCCCGCGCGCAGCCGCTCGACGAAACCGTCGAGTTCGCTGAAGTCATAGCTGTCGTCGGCGTCGCCCATGATCACATAGTCACCATGGGCGGCCTCGATGCCACCGATCAGTGCGCTGCCGTAGCCCTTTTCCAAGACATCAGCGACGCGGGCCCCATGGGCCTCGGCGATTAGTTGCGACCCGTCGGTGCTGCCATTGTCGGCGATCAGGACCTCGCCGAGAATTCCGCTGCGCCGCAGGTACCCCTGCGCTTTGTCAATGCAGATCGCGAGCGTCTCCGCTTCGTTGAGGCACGGCATCAGGATAGTAAGCTCGAGCGGTTCTGAGATACTCATGTGGTTGGGGTTTGATCCTTTTCGCTTGCGCAGAATTCATTTCGATCATATAGGGCTTGCACTTTCGAGCCGCCGAGGGGACTGGAACCACTGTGAGCCTCACGATCGATGTTGTCATACCGGTCTACGGGAACTGGGCCGTCACCAAGGACTGCCTGGACCATCTCGCCCTGCAGACCGTCGAACACACGCTTTTCGTTGTGGATGATGCGGGCCCTGACGACACGCTCCTCCGCCTTCAGACCGAATATCCACACATAACTGTCATCGCTCTGGATCGAAACAGCGGTTTCGCCGCAGCCTGTAACCACGGTATCCGTCGAGGTACAGCCGATCTGGTCGTTCTCGTCAACAACGATGTGAATGCCGACCCGGCCATGCTTGAGCGCCTCAGCGATCCATTTCGTGACGATGAGCGCCTCGGCAGCGCCGCCCCGCTCCTTTTTCAACCCAATGGCACCATCGACGCCCTCGGGCTCTGTGCCGATCCGACACTGGCCGGCTTCGTTCGTTACCACGGCGCGACGGTAGACGACCTGGGCTCCGGGGCCCCTGCGTTGCTGGGCCCATACGGAGCCGTTGCCGCATACCGCCGTTCGGCCCTCGACGAGGTGGGGATCCTCGACGAAGACATCTTCATGTACGGCGAAGAACTCGATCTGGCCTTGCGTCTCAGCGCCGCGGGCTGGGGAACAATAGCGGTGCTGGATTCACACGGCACTCACCTTGGAGGTGCGACCTCAGGTCGCGGCTCCAGCCGCCAGCGCGAGCGGGCGGGTTTCGGTCGTGGATACCTTCTGCGCGCCTACGACGTGATCAAGGGTCGTCACGGCATCCGCGCCATCGCTACCGAGTTCATCGTGTGCGCCGGCGATCTCGTCCTCTCCCACGATCTGGCTTCAACGCGAGGTCGCTTAGCAGGCTGGCGGGCTGGCCGGTTCGCCCACAAGCGCCGCGCACCGGTGTCGGGCATCGATACGTCCATCGGCTTCGTCCAGTCCCTGCGCCTGCGCGTCGGGGATTACAAGGCCCGCTAGAGATTTCACGGATGCCTCGCCCATGAGCAATACGCTGTCCCACCAACGCGTCAGGCGCGCCGCTTTCTCGGCCGTGTCGTTGGCTGGCGGTGTATCACTAGCGGTGATCCCTGCCGCCACACTGGCCATTTCAGCACGCGTATTCACCCTGGCCGAGACCGGCGTGATCGCAGTTGCAATCATGGTGGCGACCTTCGTGGGACAGCTGACTTTTGCGGCCGTCGTTGAATCCCGGCTGAGTTCGCGGACGGCCGAGAGACGAGTCATCTTCCCGGTCTGGCTCGCCGCACTCTCCCTCGTAGCCGCCCTGGTCGTTGCGCTCAATTACCGCAACGCGGTGGTCCTGTGCATCGCTCTGCCAGTTCTCGTGGCCTCACTCGAAGTGGGGCGCGGAGTCTCTGTCGCCGAGCGTTTGGACAGACGCGAGATCTGGGCCTCCGCTTTCGTCGGCGCCGGGGCGCTCATCGGAGTGCTGTCTGCCTTCGCAGGTTCCGACTGGGGCCTGATTCCAGTCGCCGCCGGGATCTTTGCCGCGACGTGCGTGCGTTTGATCCCCGTCCCGCACGCTGCGAGCCACCGTGAGACCTCAGCCACGGTCTGGGTCATGGCCGATGTCGGCATCACAGGCATTGTCTTCCCCCTGCTCAACACCCTGATCCTGACCGTACTCGGGCCCGCAGAGGCAGTACTCTTCACTGCGATCTCGACGGTGTCGGGGCTGCTGGCCATTCCGCTCAATTTCCTGAGGCTGCGGCTGCTCAAGGAGCACTCCCGCTCCGACGTCTGGGTATCGGTGGGGTCCCTCCTTCTTGCCGTGTTGGCGCTTCTCGCGTTCGAGGCCCTCGGTTTCTTCTCACTCTTGTTCGGCTCAAGTTGGACAATTCAGAGCACTCTCCTCCCTTTGCTCGCCGCCTGCGCCTGGCGGGCTGCGTCACTCGCACCGACCCTGCCCTTCACCGCGCTGCGACGGATGGGCCTTGCCAGGCTCGTCACCATCCTGCGCGCGGGCGCGTCCGCCGCGGCGTTCAGCCTGGCCAGCCTGGCCCTCGTCTCGCAGAACATCGCTTGGGTCTTCGCCGCATTACTTCTGGCGGAGCTCCTCTCCGGCGTCGTGTACGAGATCGCCCGACGCCGTGTCGTCCGGGCTGAGGCGCTGGGCCAGCCGGATCGGGCGACCTCTCTCGGCGGCCCGACCTGATGTCGACCCGCGTCCTCGTCGACCTGCTCTTCTTCACCGGCCGCAAAGGCGGTATGGAGTCGTATGTGCGGGAGGTGTACAGCCGGATCGAGCCGGATGCCGATGGGCTCGAGTTCGTCGGCCTCGCCTCGAGCGAGCTGGCCCGCGAGGGCGCCTCCTGGTTCCCGGGCGAGATCGTCGACTCGGGCATCAGCGGTGAGGACCGGATCGCCTGGGCCCGCGGTGAACTCTTCTCCGTCGCCCGCGCGGCCCATCGCCTGCGCGCCGATCTCGTGCACTGTCCGGCGAACCTCGGGCCGGCCTGGTCGTGGGTGCCCGTGGTGCTCACGGTGCACGACCTGCTGCCGTTCCGGCATCCCGAATACGTCCCCGGGGCCTACTCGCACATTCTCCGCACCATGATCCGGGTGGCGGCGCGAAGTGCGCGGCGCGTCCTCACCGTGAGCATGGCATCACAGGGCGACATCGTGCGGTATCTGCGGGTGCCGGCGTCCCGGGTCGACGTCGTGCCGCTCGCGGGCCAGGATGCGGATACGAGCCCGGCAACGGCATCCCTCCCCCGGCTCCCACGCCGGTTGCTGGCCGTGGGCAACCGGATGCCACACAAGAACTTTCCCCTGCTACTGGAGGCTCTCGCCCTGTTCCCTGCCGATTCCCGGCCGCACCTGGTCGTCACCGGCAGCCACGGCGACGACCCGCTCGCCCCCATAGTGGCCCGGCTCGGCCTGGAGCCGTGGGTGTCGCTGCGGGGCTGGCTGAGCGCCGAGCAACTCGACCAGCTCTACGCCGAGTCAAGCTTGATTGTGTTCCCTACCCTGTTCGAGGGCTTCGGACTGCCGGTGCTGGAGGCCATGTCCCGAGGCTGCCCCGTGGTCTGCTCCGACATCCCGGTTCTGCACGAGGTCGCCGGCGACGCGGCCGTGTACGTGGCGCCGCAGGATGCCGCCGGCCTCGCCGCGACAATATCCCGCCTGCTCGACGACCCGGCCGAGCTGGCCCGCCTGTCAGGACAGGGCCGGGAGCGTGCCCGCACCTTCTCGTGGGCGCGAACCGCCCGGCACACCGTGGCGTCGCTTCAGCGGGCCCTCGCCGAGCGGTAGCGCGCCAGGATCTGGTCGACGGAGGCGCTCAGGCCGTGACTGACCCGCTCCCGTTGGAACCAGTCCAGGGTGGAGCGGCGCAGGGGCTCGCCGGCTTCGACGGCCCGCACGATGGCCGCACCGAGTTCGGCGGGTGCCACGGAGGCGGCGACGTAGCCGTTGACCCCGTCGACGACCAGGTCGGCCGCCGCGTTGTCGGGGCCGGCGACGACCACGCTGGGTGTGCCGAACGCCGCCGCCTCGGCGATGACGAGCCCGAAGCCTTCCCTGGCCGACGGGTTGACCAGCACCCGGGCACCCTGAACGAGATCCCGGAGTTCTTCGTCGCTCACCCGGCCGCGCAGATCCACGACGGAGTCCAGGCCGAGTTCGCTGACGTGTGCGGCCACGCGAGGCGTTTCGGGGCCGGTGCCAACGATGATCGCGCGCAAGGTTGAAGCCTGGCCACGGGCCTCCTGCAGGGCCGGAACGAGATCGATCAGGCGTTTGTCGGCGATGTGCCGGCCCACGAAAATCAGGTACGGGTCGGCCGGGCGTTCGGTCGTGGCATCCGGCTCGTCGCCGACGAGATCGACCAGCCCCAGGGTGACGGGCTCGGCGCGGCGCCGATAGCGGCGCAGCCGGGCGCCGGTGAACTCGCTGTTGACGGTGTGCAGGTCGCCGAGACGGATGCCCACGGTCTGCAGCAGGAAGGCGATCGTTCCGGACACCGCGCCGGCGTACTCGCTCCACTTCGGCCAGGGCCAGACCTCAAGCCAGTCGGCAACCACGAGCGCGGGTGTGCCGAGCAGGGCCAGCCGCACCGCGAACAGGTTCAGCACCGGCAGAGTGCTCACGACCACGATGTCGTAGCTCCCGCGGCGGCGGCGGAAGTGGCGGAACAGCGCCCAGGCAAAAGCGACCGCGCTCCGTGGCGTGCGGGTGCCGCCGGCGTCGTAGATGTCGCCCCGCCACACCGGAATGAGGGAGAAGGGCACCGCCGGGGGCGCATCCGTCGGCCACTGCCCGCGGGTCACGTAGTCGACCGGGCACCCGCGTTCGACGAAGAGCTCCGCCAGTCGGCGGTACACGCGCTCGCCGCCGCCGGCATTGACCGGGAACAGGCAGTCGAAGGCGACCGCGACTCGCGGTTCAGGCATGTTCCAGTCTGGCTTCGGGAACGGGGTCCACTGCCACCCCGGTGTCCTCTGACTCTGCAGCCTGGGCCGCCAGCATTCCAACCCACACGGTAAAAGCAACAGTTGACAGAGCGTAGAGCGCGACGAGGGTCAGCCAGCCCAGAGGAGGCTGCCACGCTGGGTCCTTCCACATGGTGCTGACTGGACCATCGGTGCCCACGACGTACCGAAGCAACACCAGGAAGAATGCGACAGTGCCGTAAAGGGCGATGAAACCCGCAGCCACCCAGGTCACCCGCGTCGAAATGAAGGACAGGCGAGCGCCCTCTGCGCTGGAAAGAATCGTGGCAGCGATGACGAGCACGCCGAGATAGAGGAACAGACCGTAACGACCTTGCCAGATGATGCCGGTCTGGGCGACGCTGTACCCCTGCAGAAACGCGGGCACGAAAATCGCGGCCGCGGTCACCGTGAGCAGCGTAACCAGGCTCCTTCTACCGGCCACCGCGAAGGCCAGGACGACGACGAGACTGATCGCGGCGATGAGGAGCCAGTAGACGTAGGCGGGAAGCGGCGCGTCGAACCAGCCGAAGTAGCCGATGGCTTGCTGGACGAAATCCGGGGTGTTTCGCAGCACGTAGCCGAATCCCTGCAGGAACGATGCACCAACGAGGGGCGCATCGGCTTTCTCGGCCTGGCTGGACAGGCTTCCGCCTCCCAGGGTCCAGAAGATCGAGAACAGTGATCCGGCAGCGATCAGGGCGAGCCAGAGATAGCTGCTCCCTGCCGTGAAGAGCCTCTTTACGGGGAGCCAACCACAGGCGACGAAGCTGATGCCGACCACGAGGACCAACCAGAGTGGCCCCAGAGCCCGGGCTGTAGCCAGGACGATGGACGAAACGGACACGAGAAACCAGAGGTATCGACGCGACAGGATTGACACGGATCCAAGATCCCGGCCGTCGAACTGTTGCAGAAGGCGCAATAGGGACACCCAAAGCGCGAGCGCCGCCGCGATCTCGATGCCGTTGGGATTGACCGCCCCAAACAGGTAGACCACCATGGGCGCCGCGGCAAAGGTCAACCCGAGCGGCAACCAACGCGCGCGACGGATTGACATTGCAGCCTGGAACGCCCCCGCCACGAACAAGGCGCACAGGATTCCACTGACGATGCGCATCGCATAGATACCGGCCGAGCCATCAAGGACCAGGCTGGGCCAGCCAACCGCGTAGTAGTAGAGCGGGTTATACGCCCCAACCCAGGTGTTGAACCAGAGCGTGCCGGTCTCGTCCCCCAGCTCAACACCACAGTTGGCAGGTTTGTCGGGGTGAAAGGCGAAGCAGAGGATCTGCGGACTGTAGGAGTAGTCGTCCGGCAGGTCCACGACCGTGTGCTTGATACCTGGCACTTGGTAGCCGATAACCTGCCCGCGCACTTGTGCAATGGCCTTCGTAGCATGCGCATTCTCGTCGGGAACCGAGAAGATAGGGCTCGCGAGAGACCACAAGGTGGAGAGCATCGCCATCACGGCGAACGCCGTCCAGAAGACGGACCACGAACGGGCCGGGCTCTGGCGGGCGAGTGGAAGGCCCGGTGAGATCGTCAATTTCGGCATCTGATGCGCCCTCCTGGGAATCAAAGATCTGATTGCGATGACCCTCGCCCAGACTATCGGCGCCAGTTCGGTAGAATTGACTACATGCCTTCCCTTCACGACACGCTAATTGTGATGCCTGCTTTCAATGAAGAAGAGGCCGTCGGTGCCGTCGTCAAGGAAGTGCTGTCGAGCCTGCCAGGCATTCGCTGCCTCGTTGTCAACGACGGATCCACCGACAGGACCGCAAACGCTGCGTTGGAGGCCGGTGCAACGGTTCTGACGCTCCCCTTCAATCTCGGCGTCGGTGGCGCAATGCGTCTCGGCTTCCAATATGCGGTGGAGAACGATTTCGCGTGCGTTGTCCAAATCGACGCCGACGGTCAGCACAACCCGAGCAGCGTCCCCGAACTTCTCGCCCAGCTCGAACACGCCGACATCGTCATCGGTGCTCGTTTTGCCGGCACCGGTGACTACGACGTCACTGGCCCGCGCAAATGGGCGATGAAGCTGCTCGCCGCCATCATCAGCCGCATCGCAAAGACACGTTTGACTGACGTGACATCCGGTTTCAAGGCTGCTGGACCTCGCGCCGTCCGCCTGTTCGCCACCAACTACCCGGCTGAGTACCTCGGCGACACAATTGAATCGCTGGTCCTCGCCTCCCGCGGCGGGTGCACCGTCTTGCAGGTGCCCGTGGCGATGCGCCCTCGAGCCGGAGGGGTTCCGTCTCATAATCCAATGAAGTCCGCGGTCTATCTGGGACGAGCGGCCATGGCCCTTGTAATAGCACTGTGGCGAACACCGATTTCCGTGAGAGGTTAAGGCGTGCCAATGAATCCTGTCTCCTACGCTTTCGCGATCGCCGCCGCCGCGATCGCCTTGCTCGCCATCATCGAGATGCTACGTCGCCAAAGATTTCGTGAGCGGCACGCATTTTGGTGGCTGCTCGCTGCCATCCTGTCTCTCGTCGTCAGCATTTTTCCCAGCACCTTGGAGTTGGCAGCGTCGGTCGTAGGTGTCGAAGTCCCCAGCAACCTTGCCTTCTTCATCAGCATCGTCATCTTATTCTTCGTGACCGTTCAGCACAGTTCTGAGCTCACGACCCTCGAGGAAAAAACTCGAGTGCTTGCGGAACACATTGCCCTGGTAGAACAACGTCTCTCGGTCCTGACGAATGATGTGGACGATTCGCATCGCGGCCGGGACTCGTAGCATGATCGAGCGGATTTAGGCCATGGGAATACTCAACCCGGACGCCGGCGAGGCTGGGGAGGGGGCACCTCAGCCGCCGGCACACTCCCGAATCCGCGCGATTGCCAACCACAGTGCTGCACGTTACCTCGTGATCGGCGGGGCCAGCTTCCTGGTTGATTTCGGATTGTTGGCGCTCTTTTTCCAAGGATTCGGCTGGCCGCTCTGGATAGCGACAGGAACCGCATTTCTCGCGAGCTTCGTCTTCAACTACTACCTGCAACGTGTTTTCTCGTTCGGCTCACAGGCATCGCACGCCAGTGCGCTCGGCAAGTACATAACCCTTCTCGCTTTCAACACACTGGCAACGATCGGCATCGTTTGGCTGGTGGACCTGACCGGCTGGGGCTGGGGCGCAGGGAAGTTCACTGCAACGGTCGTCACAACCGGTTGGAACTATTTCGTCTACCGATATTGGGTGTTCGCTCAACCCAAGCGTTAGTCGCTCACCGACGTTGGCAACAACCAACTTGTGGTGATTGGCGTCCCAGGGGTTCGATCCTGGCTGCAGGTGGCTAACCGCACCCCTCGCCGCGGGCCGATACAGGTGTGGCAGCCGCAAGGACGCCACACTCTCCGGATGGAGTTCTCGGCTGCTATCCGCTTCCGGGAACCGTTGGAGGTAGCAGGACCACTGACTCGAATGTCACCAATTTCAAAACCGGTGCTGTCGGGGCCGAATCCCTTCTCGTGACTGCTTGACCACCCAACTCAGTAGGCATGGCAACCGACGCGCTAGTCGGGCGTCACTGAGATTTTGATACTGGGCTCGTCCACATTCGATGCGTGAAACGCGGCAGCCCACAACGCGATGATGCCCGACATCCCGAGAAACGTGACTAAGAGCCATACAGTCGATCCTCCCGGCGGCTCCCACAGAGGCTCCTGCTGAAGAAAAGCCAACCAGCTTGTGTCGGTGCCGACCCCGTAGCGTTTGATCGCCGTCGCCATCGCGAAGACCTGCGCTACGACGACAAGCCCGCCGACGATCCCGATGAACCTGGTGGGCAGGCGGTCACCGGGAAGCAAGGCCGGCATCCGGGATGTCGCGATAGCCACGCTGGCGATCAGGACCACCACTACATATGCGACTAGTGCGTACCGGCCCTGCCAGATGTATCCGGACGATTCAACGGAAGCCGCCTGGACAACCGGCGGCACGAGCATCAATCCAGACAGGCAGACGATGACCCCGACAAGGGCTCGTCCCCGCGCGACGACCAGGGCCCCCACCACAAGACCCATACCGAGAAATGACCAGAGCACGTATGCGAGAGCAGGCGCCGTCGTGTCAAGCCATCCGAATACGCCAACGAGACCCGGATTGAAGGAGCGCCCGAGCAGCATCTCCACGAATGCTTCCCGACGCCCAACTTCGCCAGCACCCGGATAGACCCCCATACTCCCGAGTGTGCCGGTCGCAAGGATCCATGCGCTCGCCGCGCCAACACCTGCACCTAGCACCACGACGGTGATCCACACGTCCAGTCGTTTCAGAAGAACCCACAGTCGAGCCGACGGAACAAAAGCGAACACCGCCACGGCGATCATGGCCATCCATAGGGGAGACAGCCCGCGAGCCTGAGCGAGGACGAAGCCGCTCACCGCCACCGCGCTGAGCCACCATCTGTCATGATTCGATTCGCCACCGAGGACAACAAGCAGCGAAGCAAGCAAGGCAGCGCCCGTGGCGACTTCAATGGAATTCGGGTTCACTGATCCATTTAGGAAGAACACCATCGGTGTCATCGACGCCACAAATCCGAGACCGGTCCACAGCGGATTGCCGAGGCGCAACAACGCACAAAATGTCACGGCAAGGAAGAACGAGGCCGCGAGCCCCCCGGCAAGGCGCATGAGCATCACCGCCCGCGTGGTGTCGTCCGTAAGAAGCGACGGTACTCCAACGATCGCGTAGTAGGTCGGATTATACAGCCCAGCGGACGTGTTCACGCTGACGAGGTCCGACCCATCTGTGATCCCGGTCGTGCAGTTCGCCTCCCGCGTGCTGTCGAAGGCAAAACAGGGCCATTTGGCGGAGGTGGCCAGGCCCGAGGGCACCTGCACGCGGGTGACGCCTGGCGTTTCAGTGATTTCGCCCATCAACTGACCCCGAGCTACGGAAGCCGCTTTGATGATGTGGGCAGGTTCGTCCGGACTCGCTCCGAGTGGGGTGCTGATCGCCCAGGCCGCCGAGACAAGGAAGATGAGGAGACCGCTGACGATCAAGGTGATCCATCTGCCGGCTGCCAACGTGCCCAAAAATCGTCTCACTTCATTCCGTTTCTTTGTTCGCACCACAAGGACGAAAACCGTCTGTTCTCCTGGCGGAGAGGCCCGACAGTGAATGCGCAACCGTCAAATCGGAATAGGTGTAGTTAAGGGTAGCCGATCAGATCCATTCGCTAAACCGTGATGGTCTGGCATCGAAGCAGCGTGTGTCCCCCCGCACCCGTATTGATGCCGTAGACACACACCCGGTGTGAACCCGCCGACGCAGTGATACTCTCCGCGAAACCGTGCGCCGAGCCATAACCTGGATACGCCGCCCCCACATCAGGGCGATCTCGGTTCGCTGTATATGCGACGCCCGCCGAATCCACATACACATGCACCGCGATCGGCGACGCCGTGTCCGGATCCAACGCCCAACCCGCGACGGATATCTTGCCCGCGACAACTGCGACCGTCTCGACGTTGCCGACA
>Ga0136639_10000727_pt1 | contig 11264 bp, 12 predicted proteins | sample AntDrymUQ8592106_2_FD_113739 | JGI IMG/M metagenome (GOLD analysis project Ga0136639, IMG submission 113739) | Polar desert sand microbial communities from Dry Valleys, Antarctica - metaG UQ859 (21.06) | ecosystem: Environmental > Terrestrial > Soil > Desert | place: Antarctica: Dry Valley...
GTGAAGGTGGTGTAGGGCAGGGCGAAGACGCTGAGCACCAGGACGACCGCCACCTCCTCGGGCACGCCGAGGCGCAGGATGACGATGTCGAGCCCCATCGCCACCGCGAAGGGTGCCAGCACGACCGGGGCGAGCAGCACCAGCATGGGCACGAGGGGGCGGCGCAGCAGACGCCAGCCGAGCGCTCGCCCGGCCAGGACGCCCAGGGGGGTGGCGATGAGCGCAACGGCGGCACCGAGGACGGAGGAGCGGAGCAACGCGGCCGGCGCCCCGGCGGCACGCGCCTCCTGCCAACCGCGCAGGCCCCACTCCTGCGGGAGCCGGGCATCGCCCGACCAGCGAACGGCCACGGCCCAGAGCAGCAGCGGGACCAGGGGCACCAGCAGCCAGGTGAGCAGGGCCAGGAGAGCCGCCGAGCCGAGGAGACCTCCGCGCCGGGGGCGGCTCACTGCTCGGCCCCCAGCCGGCGCAGCAACGGCAGGGCGAGCGCGGCAACGGTGAGGGCGAGGCCGGTGACGACGACGGCCGCCGCAGCCGCCTGCGGCCGGGCGGTCACGTCGATGGAGGTGAAGAGTCGGTAGGCCATGACCGGGAGCGGCTCGGGGTAGGCGCGTCCCAGCAGGCGGGCCACCTCGTAGGTGCCGAGCACGTAGGCGAAGGCGATGAGGGAGGCGGAGAGGAGCGCCGGTGCGGCGAGCGGGAGCAGCACCCGACGCCACTGCTGGAGACGACCGGCGCCGAGGACGGCCGCGGCCTGGCGCAGGTGGCCATAGCGTCCCCCGATGGAGCCGCCGACGACCAGGGCGATGAAGGCGGACTCCTTCCAGGCGAGCTCGAGGACCGTGGCCCACGGCTGCGTCCCCGCGACGAGCTCGGGCCAGGCTCCCGGTGCGACCCCGGACCAGCGCTGCGCCACGCCGACGTCGGAGAGCAGTAGCCCCACGGAGGCGGCGCCCACGAGGTGGGGCACGGTGACGATCGCGGCGGCCACGGTGACGAGCGTCCCGACACCGCGGCCCGCCTGCAGCACGAGCGTGGCGATCGCCAGCCCGACCAGCGCCGCGAGCGCCGTCGCGGCGCTCGCGGTGATCAGTGACTCGCGGACGGCGGCACGCAGGTCCACCGCGATGCTGCTGAAGCCGTCGGTGCTCAGCCGGGGCTCCCCCACCAGCGGGACGAGTCCCAGGCTGGTCGCCACGACCGCGCCCAGGGCAGTGCCGCTCACGACGAGGACCAGCAGCACCGCTGGCGCGACCAGGCGTGCCCCCGCGGTCACGACCCCGCGCCCAGGACGGCTCGGCGCCAGCCCTCGTCGAGCTCGGGGACCCAGGCGGACGACAGCTCGGGGTTGGCGTTGCGGGCGAGCACGTCATAGGCCGGGACCACCTCGGAGACGGGCAGCCGCTCGAACACGGCGCGATCCTCCTCGGAGAGCAGGCCCGTGTCCAGCACGGTGAACTGCCCCCACACCTCGGGCGCAGCCTTGGCCGCCTGCTGGGCGGGCGAGAGCGCGAGGTCGGCGACGACCATCGCACCCTCGGAGTCGGCTGCGGACGACGGGATGGCCAGGAAGCTGGCATTGCCGACCGTGCCCTCGTCGAGGCTCAGCACGCGCGTGGTCTCGGGGAAGGTCCCGTCGGCGACCAGCTGGGTGAGCGTCGCCGGCCCGTAGGTCATCGTCAGGTCGACCTGGCCCTCCGCGAAGAGCCGGTCGAGGGCGACGGAGTCGCGCGGGTAGGTCCGGCCCTCGCGCCAGAGCGACGGCCCGAGGTCGGCCAGGGTGTCCCAGAGCGCCGGCGTCAGGTCGTCGTACGCCGCCTGGTCGAACGCGGAGGGCACCTCGCCGTAGCCGCCTGCGACGCTGTAGAGCACCTGACGCACGAAGACCGAGCCGGTGAAGTCGGGCGGTGCGGGGTAGGTGAAGCGGCCCGGGTGCGCGCGGGCCCAGTCGAGGACCCCTGCCATCGACGTGGGCGGATCCTCGACGCGGGCCGCGTCGTAGACGAGAGTGAACTGCGCCTTGTGCCACGGAGCCTCGCAGCCGTCGACCTCGGTGCCGAAGTCCTCGCTCACGAGAGGGTCCTCGGGGTCCACGAGCTCCATGTTGGGCAGACGTGAGGACCAGTCGCAGAGCCAGGCGTCGGCCTGCTTGCCGGTCGCGAAGTTGTCGCCGTTGACCCACACGAGGTCGACGTCACCGTCGTCGGAGCCGGCCTGCCGCTCGGCCAGGATGCGCGTCATCGCGTCCGTGGTGTCCGCGACCGGGACGCGGCGCAGGGTCACCCCGAGCTCGGCGGCCGCCGGAGCGAGCACGTCGTCGACGTAGGCGTTGCCCTGCTGGTCGCCGCCGTACATCCACAGGTCGACGGTCTGCCCGCGGGCAGCGTCACTGATCTGCGCCCAGCTGCGCGCATCAGGCGCCGCATCCGCCGGCGACTCGGGTGCCGCGCAGGCAGCGAGGCCGATGGCCAGCAGTGCCAGGGGCACGCTCAGTCGGACAGGATTCGGGCGCATCGGGCCTCCGGGCACGTGGGACGGGTCGCATCGGGAACACTGCGAGGTACTCGGGGACTTCCCGTGACACGACATCCGTGACCACCGCACGATGTGACACCTCGACCGACAGGATCATCCATGACCCGTGCAGCCGCCCTCAAGGGTGTGGCGCTGGGACTGCTCCTCGCCGTGCTCGTGACCATCGCCGTGGTGCTGGGACCACCCGACATCGAGGCGATGCGGGCGCGCGTCGCAGGGGCCGGCGCGTGGGGCCCGGTGCTCTTCATGGCGCTCTACCTCGGGCTCTCGCTCATCCCCTGTCCCAAGGCACTGCTGACCGCGGCCGGTGGTGCGCTGTTCGGTCTCGTGCCCGGGGCCGCCCTCGCGCTGCTCGCGGCGCTGATGGGCGCGGTGATCTCCTTCGGGCTCGGCCGACTGCTCGGCCGTGAGGCCGTCGACCGGCTGACCCGGGGCAGGCTCGCGCAGGTCGACGCGTTGCTGCGCGACCACGGTCTCGCGGCCGTCCTCGTCGTGCGGCTGGTGCCGCTCGTACCGTTCATCGCGATCAACTACGCCTCCGGGCTGACCGGCCTGCGACTGCGTCACTTCGTGCTCGGCAGCGCCATCGGCATGATCCCCGGCAGCCTCGCCTACGCCGCGCTGGGTGCCTACGGCACCGACCCGTGGGGCCTCGCCGCCGCGATCACGGCGCTGCTGGTCCTGATCGCCGGCGGCACCTGGTGGGCGCGGCGCCTGGCACCGCAGCAGGACGAGAGCGAGACCGAGGCGGACGCGCGTGCTTGACGCCCCCCTGCGTCGACTGCTCGAGGGCCCGCTCGACCGGATCGCGGCACCCCTGGACCGCCCCGGAATCACCCCCGACCGCCTCACCGTCCTCGGCCTGGTCGCCGGGCTCGCGAGCGCCGCGTGTGCGGCCGGTCAGCTCTGGTGGTGGGCCCTCGCGCTCTGGGTCTTCTCCCGCGCGATGGACGGCCTCGACGGGCCGCTGGCGCGGCGACGACTGCGGGCCTCGGGTTCCGCCTCCGGCGCGGACGACAACGGCTCTGGTCGCGGGGGCTTCCTCGACATCACCGCCGACTTCGTCGTCTACGGCACGACCGTCGTCGGTGTGGCCGTCGGGGCCACCGCCGGGTACGACGCACCGTGGTGGCCGTTCCTCCTGGTGCTGCTGGCCTACTACGTCAACGGCACCGCGTTCCTCGCGTTCTCCTCGATCGCCGAGCGCACCGGTCGTCAACGCGACGACGGACGCTCCCTGAGCTTCCTCGGCGGACTCGCGGAAGGCGCCGAGACGATCGCGGTGCACGCGCTGTGGCTGGTCCTGCCCCAGCACGCCGGGCTCATCGCGATCATCTGGGGCGGCGTGGTCCTGGTCAGCGCCGCGCAGCGGATCGTGGCCGGCTACCGGGACCTCGCCTGAGCATCGCGCTGCTCGTCAGCGGCTGACCCACCAGCGTCGTGCCCCCGCCAGGCCCTCGAGGGCGCGGTGCGTCCCGGGACGCTGCAGCTGCTCCTGGACGTCGCCGATGGCGGCGTTCCACGGTCCGTCGTTGTAGGTCGGGTAGGGATGCGTGACGCCGGCGAGGTCGCGGGTGCTGAGCCCGCGGGTGATCGCCACGGTGAGCTCCCCGAGCGTCTCACCGGCGCGCGGTCCCACCACGGTGGCGCCGAGCAGCCGCCCGCGCTTGTCGACGGCCAGCCGGGCGAAACCGTTCGTCGCTCCTTCTGCCACGGCCCGGTCGACGTGCCCGTGGGACCAGTCGAGGACGCGCAGTCCGTCGCGCTCGCGGTCGGTCGACACCCCGACGGCTGCCACCTCCGGGTCGGTGAACGTGACCCGCGGGACAGCGGAGAGGTCGACCTTGCGTCGTACGCCGAGGATGGCGTTGGACGCGGCGAGGCTGCCGTGGCTGCTCGCCAGGTGGGTGAACTGGGGGTGCCCGGTCAGGTCGCCGGCGGCCCAGATGCGGTTGTTGGTGGTGCGCAGCAGGTCGTCGACGACGACGAACCCGCGCTCGTCGACCTCGACCCCGGCCTCTGCCAGGCCGATGCCGCGAGTGCGCGGCGACCTCCCGACGGCGACGAGGAGTCGGGTGAAGGCGACCTCGGTGCCGTCCGCCAGCCGCAGGACCCCGCTCGCGCCCTCGACCTGCTCGACGCTCGCGACCGCCGACCCGGTCAGGACCCGCACGCCGTCCTCGACGAGCGATGCCTCCACCAGCGCGGCTGCCCGCGCATCCTCCCGGGACAGCAGGCGGGCCGCGCCCTCGACGAGGGTGACGCGGCTGCCGAGACGTGCGAAGGCCTGGCCCAGCTCGCAGCCGATGCTGCCGCCGCCGAGCACCACGAGGTCCTCCGGAAGCTCGGTCAGGTCCCACACGGCGTCGCTGGTGAGGTAGTCGACCGCGCTCAGACCAGGGACGCCGGGCACGGCAGGCGAGGCGCCCATCGCGAGGAGGGCCTGACGGAAGTCGACGGTGGTGCCGGCGACGTCGGCCGTGCTCGCCGAGGTCAGCCTGGCCTCTCCGGTGATGACCGCGACACCTGCCTCCTCAAGCGTCTCGACCGAGTCGACGGGTGCGATGTGAGCGATGGCGCCGTGGACGTGCTCCATGACGCGCGCGAAGTCAACGCTCACCTCCGTGGCCGTGACTCCCATGCGCGTCCCACGACGGGCCGCCGCAGCAGCATGGGCCGCGGCGAGCAGGGCCTTGGACGGCACGCAGCCGGTCCACAGGCAGTCCCCACCGGTGCGCTCGCGCTCCACCAGGAGGACGCGCGCGCCCAGTCGGGCTGCGGTCTTCGCTCCGACGATGCCGGCGGTCCCGCCGCCGACGACGAGCAGGTCCCAGGGCGTCATGGGCGCTCCTCCTCGGTGAGGTTGGTCAGGAAGTCACGCACGCGCTCGACAGCGCGCGGGTCCACCCCGGTCCCCCCGGACCAGAGGGAGAGCGCTCGGTGGAGCGCCCGGTGCTGCTCGGCGACGCGGGTGCACCGCTCGCAGGTCGCGAGATGCTCCTCGAGCCGCGCCACTTCGCCCGGCGTCAGCGGCGCCGCAGGATCGGCATCGAGATAGCGCTGGAGGCGGCGGGCCGACCAGTGACAGGTCAACATCTGACGCAGGGGGCCGGTCATGACTGATCTCCTCGCTCGAGTGTGGGTCCGAGACGCTTGCGGACGCGGTCGCGCGCTCGACTCAGCCGTGACATGACTGTCCCGACCGGGATGCCCAGGACGGCCGCGGCCTCGGCATAGCTGAGGTCGTGCACGTCGACCAGGACCAGCGCGGCACGAAAACGTGGGTCGAGGGCGCCGATGGCGGCCTCGAGGCCGGCGCTGAGCTCGCCCTCGACGAAGGTCTCCTCCGCGCTCGGCAGCTCGGCGCGCCCGAAGGCCGGCCGGGCGCTGCGCAGCAGCTCCCAGTCGCCGATCGTGCCCGGACGCTGGCGCCGGTGCAGGTTGGCGTTGGTGTTGCGCAGGATCGTCAGCAGCCAGGCGCGGGGGTGCCGACCGTCGAAACGGTCGACGGCGCGGAAGGCCCGCACCAGGCACTCCTGCACCAGGTCCTCCGCATCGGCCCGGTTGGCCGTCAACGAGCCGGCGACGCGCAGCAGCACCTCGATCTCGGGCTCGACGAACTCGCGGAACGACACGTGTCGCGCCGCTTCGTCGGTCGGTCGCGGCTCGCTCACGAGGGGGGAACCCACCGGGACGGTCGGATGCTTCCCGGCCGACTCGCGGGGGTCGTCGGGCGTCGGTCCATGCTCGCGCGGCCTTCCTGTGCCGTGGCCCCGGTGTGCGAGCCGGTGCCATCATCGCGGTGAGCCCCGATGCCCGCCCGGTCGGCCGCTTCCCCTCCCCCCCACCCAGGAGCCGCCGTGTCCCCCGCCGTGTCCCCCGCCGTGTCCCCCGCCACGTCCCGCGCCATGTCCAGCCGCACACCCTCGCTCGTGATCTTCGACGTCAACGAAACCCTCTCCGACATGGGACCCGTGCGCGCCGGCTTCGCCCACGTGGGGCTGCCCGAGCACGAGGCTGCGACCTGGTTCGCCTCGCTCCTGCGCGACGGCTTCGCGCTGACCGTGACCGGTGTGAACCCCTCGTTCGCCGAGCTCGCCCGTGAGTCCCTGACCGGGATGCTGGAGGGTCGCGTCGGAGGCGATCCACAGGACGCGGTCGCCCAGGTGCTCGCCGTCCTCGACGCGCTCGGGGTGCATCCCGATGTGCCCGACGGCCTGCGCGCACTCCACACGCAGGGCCTGCGTCTGGTCACGCTGAGCAACGGAGCGACGTCGGTCGCCGAGTCCCTGCTGGAGCGGGCCGGCGCCTCGGCCCACGTCGAGCGCCTGCTCTCGGTCGCTGACGCCCCGGCGTGGAAGCCCGACCGGCGCGCCTACGCCCATGCCCTGGCTGAGTGTGGCGTCAGTGACGCGGCGGACGCGCTGCTCGTCGCGGTGCACCCGTGGGACGTCGACGGCGCGCACCGGGCCGGGTTGCGCACGGCCTGGATCAACCGTGGCGGGGCGCGCTACCCGTCGTACTTCTCCGCCCCCGACCTGGAGGCCACGCCGTTGCCCCACCTCGCCGAGCTGCTGGGCGGGGACCGCGGGGTCTGAGGAAAGTGTGGATTCCGGTGGGCTGAGGATCGTGGATCCCTTAGGATTCCCTCGTTGGATCGGACGGGTCGGGTGACCAGCGGGCCACTCGCACTCTTCGTCGCAGACGACCGTGACCGCCGCTCCGCCTCATTCACCTAGGCGGACCGGCGGTCATCGTCTGAGGGGAACCTTGTCCACAGCGCGGAGGGTTCAAACATCGGGTCCGACCTAGGCTCGAGACCATGACCCGCCACCACTTCGCCTTCGCCGCGGCCTACCGAGCGCCGGCCTTCTGCTTCGGCATCACCCCCCGCACGGCGTGGGTCGACCTGAGCACCGAGCACCTCGCCGTGCGCTACGGCCCCTGGTCCCTGCGCACCCCGCTGAGCAACGTGACCGGGGTGGAGCGCACGGGTGGCTTCGGTTGGCTCAAGACCGTCGGGCCGCCGCACCTCTCCCTCAGCGACCGTGGGATCAGCTTCACCACCAACGGCGACGACGCCGCGTGCGTCAGCTTCCGTGAGCCGGTCGCCGGGATCGACCCGACCCGGATGATCAAGCACCCAGGTGCCACGTTGAGCGTCCGGGACGTGCCTGGCTTCATCGCCGAGCTCGAGCGTCACCTGTCGCGCTGAGCTGCCTCGACCCGCTCGAAGTGACTAGGGTTCCTAGTCATTAATGCCCATTTTGGGTCGGCCGTAGGAGAATCGCTGTATTTGGCTGCTGGACCCACGTATTCTTCAGTTTCCGAACCGCTGGTGACCCGAGACTCCAGCGGTTCGGTCTATTTCCGGATACTCTCGGCGCCGACACCGCTGAAGCGTGAGTCTGCCTCGCTTGAGATACGTCTTGACGTGTGTCACGCTGAATTCAGGCCTTGTGGACCTATCCCCCCAGGATCACAAGTCCCAGCCAGGTCGTGACCGCAAGGTTCACGGCCTGGCTTTTTTCATGTGCGGCCCGGCGCGCTCAGGCCGGCGTGAGCAAGGCCGCCGCCACCCACTCCTCCACCAGGAGCCACCCCTCGGGCCTGAGTCGCGCGGCGTAGACGACTCGCCCCTCCCAGCTCGACACCCCCTGACGCCACTCGACCAGGAGCCCCGGACGCTGGGCGCCGTGCCGGTCGACGGCATCCGCGACCCAGCAGTGCCGGGCGGGGCAGGTCTCCCCCGGGTCAGGCGTCGGCGGAGTCGGGGCGGACTGGTCGGACCAGCCCGGACGCACGCGCTCGGAGAGGGGGATGCCACTGCCCTGCTTGCTCCAGCCACCCGCCATGGCTCGATCGTCTCACATGTTCGAACGCCTGTTCGAACAGTGCTAGTCCTCGTCGATCGCGAAGTCCTCGTTGTGGGTGCCGGGTCGCGGTGCCCACGGCAGCTCCTTGGCGGGGCGTACGACGACCAGCCGGTCGCCGCGGGCGAGCTGGGTCACCACGGGGTCGAAGTAGCGGTAGACCTTCTCGTCGCGCACCACCGAGATGACCTGGTCGGGCAACGACTGGGGCTGCTTGCCGACCTCGCCGACCAGCAGCTCACGCTCGGCCACCTCGAGGCCCTCGCCGTAGGTCAGCAGGTCCTCCATCACCGAGCCCAGGGTCGGTGAGAGCGACGAGAGGCCGAGCAGGCGCCCGACCGCGTCGGAGGAGGTGATGACGGAGTTGGCGCCGGACTGACGCATCAGCGGCGCGTTCTCCTGCTCCTTGACCGCTGCCACGATCCAGGCGTCCGGGTTGAGCTGGCGCACGGTCAGCGCAGCGAGGACGTTGGAGTCGTCGCGGTTGGTGGTGATGATGATCTGGTCGGCTTCGGCGACGCCCGCGCGGCGCAGGACCTCGCGTCGGGTCGCGTCGCCGGAGACGACCGCGAGGCCGTCGGCGTGCGCGTCGGCGAGCGCCACCGAGCTGGGGTCGACGATGACGACCTCTTCACGGTCGAGACCGTTGTTGACGAGCGTCTCGACCGCGCTGCGCCCCTTCGTGCCGTAGCCGATGATGACGACGTGGTGGCCCATCTTCTTCCTCCAACGAGAGACCCGGAGCATGTCGCGGCCCTGTGACGCCAGCACCTCGAGGGTGGTGCCGATCAGCAGGACCAGGAAAGCGATGCGGGCGGGGGTGATGACGAACGCGTTGATCATGCGCGCCTGGTCCGTGTACGGCGCGATGTCGCCGTAGCCGGTCGTGCTGAGGGTGACGGTCGTGTAGTAGATCGCGTCAGTGAAGCTGACGATGTTCTCCGGGTCGTTGCCGTCGACGTAGCCGTCGCGGTCGATGTAGACCAGCAGCACCGTGCCGGCGAGGATCGCAAAGGCCGCCAACAGGCGACGCCCCAGCTCCCACCAGGGCGAGCGGACGACGTCCGGTAGGGCGATCTTGCCGCGGAAGGCACTGCCTTCCTGGTCGCCCGTCATGTGCTGCACGGACCGAATCTAGTGGACGCCGACCAGCGCCCGGGTCAGGCCCGGTCCCTGCCCATCCGGTGGCGCAACCTGTTCATCAGCTCGACCCGGGCGCTGGCGGTCGACTTCTGCGGGAACACCGTGTCGAAGGCGGCGTTCACGGCCGCACCGATCAGTACCGCCAGCGCCACGATGTAGAGCCAGAGCAGGACCGCTATCGGAGCGGCGAGCGGGCCGTAGATCGACTTGGAGTCGGCCGCTGTCACGGTGAGGATCCAGCGCAGCAGGTAGGAGCCGAGGATCCAGGCGACCAGGGAGAACGTCGCGCCGGGGAGGTTGAAGCTCCAGTTGGTGCGCACCGGGACCGACACGTGGTAGAGCGTCGCGAGGAAGCAGATGCACACGACGACCACGGTCGGCCAGTAGAAGCTCATCAGGAACTCGAGCCGGGACGGCAGCGCCGAGCGCACCAGCTGGGGCCCGGCCACGACCAGCGGGATCGACAGCGCACCGGTGAACATCGCCATGACGTAGAGGACGAACGACAGCGCCCGGGTCTTGATGATCCCCCGGTGACCGCCGAGGCCGTGCATGATCGTGATGGTGTCGACGAAGACGTTGAGCGCGCGCGAGCCCGACCACAGCGCGAGGATGAAACCCAGCGAGATCACGTCGAAGCGACCGCCGTCGAGCACCTCGTTGATCGTCGGCACGATGACCCGGTCGACCGCGCTCTCGGTGAGGACGGACGACGACAGGTCGATCACCGCTTGCCGCACGTCCTCCACCTGGGCGGCGCTGAAGCGGTCGGAGACGTAGCCAATGGCACCGGCGAGGGCGAAGACCAGCGGCGGCACGGACAGCACCGCGAAGAACGCCGCCTCCGCCGCCAGGCCGGTCACGCGGTAGCGAATGCAGGCGCCGATGGTGGTCACGACCAACCGCCACCAGGTGTCGGCGACGCGACGCCCGGCCGCCCACATCCGATCGGACGCGGCGGTGCCCTGACTCTCCGCCGTCATGGGCCCTACGGTAGACGCATGGCACCCCCGAACCCGCCAGCACAGGCCGCATCCACCCCGGCCGCATCCACCCCGGCCGCATCCACCCCGGCCGCTCCGAGCCGACGTGAGGTCCGCGTCACGACCAACCAGGCACCGCCGCTGGTGGGCCACGACGTCGTGAGCGCCGATCGCGCCCTGAGCGAGGCCGTGCTGCGCCACGGCTCACCCGAGGTGCTCGACGACATCGGCGCGATCGGTCGGATGGCCGGGACGGCGCAGGCCCGGGAACACGGCCAGCTCGCCAACGCCCACCATCCCGAGCTCACGCCGTACGACCGCTATGGCAACCGCATCGACGAGGTGGCCTTCCACCCCTCCTGGCACTGGCTGATGGAGCGCGCCGTCGGGCACGGGCTCGCGGCGACGCCCTGGGAGCAGCAGCAGGCCGGTGCGCCCCACGCGCACGTGCGGCGCGCGGCCGGCTTCATGGCCTGGTCGCACACCGAGCCCGGCCACGGGTGCCCGATCTCGATGACCTACGCGGCCGTGCCTGCGCTGCGCGCCGACGACGCGCTCGCGAAGGAGTGGACGCCGCTGTTGGCCTCGACCACCTACGACCCGGGCCTGCGCCCTGTTGCCGACAAGCGTGGCGCTCTGGTCGGCATGGGGATGACCGAGAAGCAGGGCGGCTCCGACGTGCGCGCCAACGTGACCCTCGCGCGGCCGACGTCGGTGGAGGGTGAATACA
>Ga0136639_10000728_pt1 | contig 11256 bp, 2 predicted proteins | sample AntDrymUQ8592106_2_FD_113739 | JGI IMG/M metagenome (GOLD analysis project Ga0136639, IMG submission 113739) | Polar desert sand microbial communities from Dry Valleys, Antarctica - metaG UQ859 (21.06) | ecosystem: Environmental > Terrestrial > Soil > Desert | place: Antarctica: Dry Valley...
AATAGTACCGTTAGCAAACGTTTGAAAACATGTCAACAGTAGAGAGATCGTTGATATTTAGTCAATGATATTTAGTCAATTCAGGCAGTTACTAATTGAAGTTAGCTGAAACTTGCTGACAATAACAGCAATTATCGGTAGCAAACGTTTACCCGCCAAACGACCACAAATCAGCCCCAAACCCGCTCGGTAGTGGTGTTTCGATAGCGCAATTGCCCCAATCGAGAACATACCTGTTCGCGGCTGGTTTGTGCCAGTGGTATATTGTGGATCTTTGGCTCCCCCGAAAAAAATCGCTCTCTCAAAAAACCCCATGCTATGGAGAATCGCTAATTTAGACTGTTTGGCAGTAGTTTAGTTAACTCTTGATGTACCAGTTGGTACTCTATTTGAGTTTCTGCTAATAGTCGATCGATCCCATCGAGATGACCCCGTTCGCTGTCTGTTTCGATTTGTTGGAACAACTGAGCCAATTTCACCGCGCCTAAAGCACTACTAGTCCCCTTGAGGGTATGCGCGGTATATGTAATCGCCTCGGCATCGCCAATGTGGAGCGATATCCCGATCGAACTTAGTAGTTTGGGAGCTTCATCATCCAAGAATAAGGGAATCAAACGGTGGATCAGTGTGGGGCTAATATCGGATAGTCGATCGATCGCCGATCGATCGATCGATCCCAGTTCATTTACCGCTTCTAGCTCTACTGCTGGGCTGGATCGCTGTCCCCAAGTCCGAATTGCCCGTTCCAGGACATCCATGAAAATTGGCTTGCTGATATAGTCATCCATCCCCGCATCCAGGCAGATTTCCCGATCTCCTTGCATGGCATTAGCTGTCATCGCAATAATTTTGGGACGATGATAGGTGACTCCGAGTTTTCCCCATTCCTGCACCAGATATTTGGTAGTTGCCAAACCATCCATTTTGGGCATATGCAAGTCTAAGAAGAGAATGTCATAGAATTTAGCTTGAACGGCAGCTATGGCTTTGAGTCCATTATTGACGAGATCGGGAGTATAGCCCAATCGATCGAACATCGCGATCGCGAGTTCTTGATTGATGATATTATCTTCAGCAATCAGAATCGATAATGGGAGGGTTTCGCCTAATTTGCCATCGCTTGGGGTCGTTGATGTGGCAGTTGGGGCAACAAAGTGAGTAGGTAGCGGATCGGCAGCGGCAGCGACGATCGTAAAATGGAAAGTAGATCCGCGATCGACCTCACTCTCGATCCAAACTTTACCCTGCATGAGTTCGATCAGCCGCCGACAAATAGTTAAACCCAATCCAGTCCCGCCGTATTCGCGGGTGGTAGAGGTATTTGCTTGAGTAAAGGGTTGGAATAATCGATCGATATCTTCAGGCGCGATGCCAATCCCCGTATCTTTGACTGAAAACTGGATTTCATACTTGCCCGATTCTGCCTTATTTGACTGACAAGAAATCGTTACGCCACCTTTTGAGGTGAATTTAATCGAATTACCAACTAAGTTGAGCAAAATCTGCCGCAATCGCGTCACATCGCTAACGATACATTTGGGCATATTCGCAGCTAACTGATATGCCAGGTTCAGGCTTTTTTCAGTAGCTTTCGGCAAGAAGAGATCGGAGACATCTTGCAGCATCAAGCGGAGATCGAGAGGACGCTCTTCTAGATCTAGTTTCCCCGACTCGATTTTGGAGAAATCTAAAATGTCATTAATGACTGAAAGTAATGTCTCGCCGCTAATTTGGGCGGTATTTACATATCTTTGCTGTTCGGGTGTGAGTTGGGTAGTCGAGAGTAATTGTGTCACTCCCAGTACGCCATTAATCGGCGTGCGAATCTCGTGACTCATCATCGCCAGGAAGTCTGACTTAGCGCGGACAGCTAGTTCGGCGGTGTCTTTTGCCTGCTGAATTTCGGCGATCGCTAACTGAAGTCGATCGTGTTGCTGTTTGATCCTGAGCATAGAATGCACTCTAGCTCGAAGTTCTAATCGATTTACGGGCTTGCTGAGGAAATCATCGGCACCAGCTTCGATACACCGCGCCAGATCCTCTTTGCTATTTAAAGCTGTCACCACCACTATGGGGGTAAATTTCCAGACTGGATGGCTTTTGATCTGTCTGCAAACCTCGATCCCATCGATTTCTGGCATCATCATATCCAGTAAAATCAGATCGGGTTTGAAGATATGGAGGGAATCGATCGCTTGTCGTCCATCAGCAGCATAGTGCAATTCATAATCGAGGTCGCTCAGAAGTACTTCGATCGTATCAAAATTATCAGGTTGGTCGTCAACGACTAAAATAGAAGGCTGATTCATTGCAAACGATCCTATGCTGCTAAAAATAGCGAAATTGTTGGTGGAGATCGAGACTTGGGGCAAAAATCCACAAATTGTCTTACCTCTATATGAATAGATTTCCCTAATTTCAAGGAATTATTGCGGTTCTTTGGTAATTGATGAAGGCGGGAGATCTTCTAAGGTTTACGCTTTTATCAAAAGTTGTTGGATCATAGTGGTCAATTGCTTGAGTTTGAGAGGTTTGGCGAGGTATTCATTAGCCCCAGCTCCCAAACATTGCTCCCGATCGTCGATCGAGGCTAAAGCGGTGACAGCAATAATTGGGATATCCGAAAATTCACGAATTTGTTCGATTGCTGTCAAACCATCCATCACAGGCATTTGAATATCCATTAAGATGACATCGGGACTCGTCGCGCTAGTCTGCGAGATCGCTGCTCGACCGTTATTTGCCAGGACGATCTGATATCCTTTGGCTTTGAGATAACTGGACATCGTATTCACATTAGCTTCATTATCTTCGACTAATAAAATTAGGGGAGCGCGATTGCTGTTGCTGTCGGCAGGTCGATCGATTTGTAGTGTCCCTAGCTCTGGCTTAATAATGCTCGGTGGCGCGATCGCCAGCATTTTATCACAAGGTAAATCGACGGTAAAACTACTCCCCAAACCGAGTTCGCTACTCAAATCCACCTTACCACCATGCAGATCCACAATCCGTTTCACCAGTGCCAGCCCCAAACCCGTCCCCTCAAATTGACGGTTTAAAGCACCGTCGATTTGGATAAAGGGTTGAAATAGCTTCTTGATATTATCTGGCGAGATCCCAATCCCCGTATCGGTGACAGTTATTCTGACGCGCTCTTTCAGCTCCACGGTGGGCGGAACATCTGTCGGGATCGGTTTGACCGCTCCCTGCTCGTCTATCTCCTGTAAATAAGTGAGATCGCGATCGAAGTCAGGAGTATCTAAATAAGCAACTTCTAAGCCGATCTGTCCCCCTGCGGAGGTAAATTTGACCGCATTTGTCAGGAGATTGATTAAGACTTGCCGAATCCGCCGTTCGTCTATGTTCAAATTTGGCAAATTGGGCTGGATTTTGACATCGACTTGGATTTGTTTTTGGGCAGCTTGCTGCTTGATAAATACCAGACTGGATTCGCACAGCGGGACGATCGCCGTCGGTATGCGGTGGATTTCTAATTTTCCGGCTTCGATTTTTGCCAGTTCTAAAATATCATTAATCAATGAGAGCAAATGATTACCGCTCTGCTCGATCGTATCGAGCGAGGTTATTTGTTCTTGGTTAATCGGGCCGAATACCTGTTCTTGCAAGCCCTCTGTCATCCCCAAGATCGCATTGAGCGGGGTGCGGAGTTCGTGGCTCATATTTGCCAGGAATTGGTCTTTGAGTCGATTGCTACGAATCAGTTCTTCATTAGTGGCATGGAGTTTTAGCTCCGCTTGTTTGCGTTCGTACAGTGCGGCTTGCCGATCGCTGATATCTAAGATCGTACATTCATTCACAAACGATCCATCTACCTGGAGTTCGGGGCTAGATGCCGTGAGATAAATCCATTTCACCTGACCGCTGGGGGTAATTATCCGAAATTCGAGTTTCAGCGGAATCTGGTGTTGGCGCGATTTCTGAATGGCTCGATCGACCTCCGCCCGATCGTCAGGATGCTCGAAGTGCCGCAGGCTGTATCCGCCATCGATCATTTCTGTCGCCGTCAGTTCGTAGATTTCGTAACAGCCAGAACTGATGTAGCGTAAAGTTTCGGTGTCTCGATCGGCATGAGTACAGAGCTGGGCGATCGCCCCTGGAATATGATCGGCAACTCGATGCAAGCGGGCTTCGCTAAATTGGAGATTGAGGAGGGATTGCTCCAATCTTTGGGCATAAGCTTGAGATTCTTGATGGAGACGGGCGTTTTCGAGGGAAATGGCAGCTTGGGTACAAATAATATGCAGCAACTCTACCCGCTCGTGGGTAAATGCCCCGCTAGTCAGGGAATTTTCGAGATATAAAATGCCGATGAGGTTACTCTGATTGAGAATCGGCATACACAAGATACTTTGGGGTTGATGCTCCTCAAAGTAAGGATCGCTGGCTAGATAAGGATTATTGTTCCCATTATAAATTTCGGTTTCCAGGGTACGATGGACGTGGCGGATCGAGAAGAGGGGGAGACGATATTCCCGATCGAATGAATGCAGATCGAAATCTAATGTATCTAATTCGCCATCGTCATACTCGATCGCGATCGTCAAGTTACCATCATGATTTAATAACAATGCAGCTTTATCTGCGCCCGCATTTTCAACCACAATATCCATCAGGGTTCGCAAGAGTCGATCGAGATCGATTTCGGCATAGAGAGCCTGGATCGCCTTAATATGGGCGTTTAAGTCTAGATTCGAGCAGTATGACACACTAGAGTTCACTTCCAACTGCCTTAACCTTCCCGAAACGGTGGGCAGAACTAAAGTTTCCTCTTCCTCAAAATTGAGTGGTGGCAGGATCTCCGCTAAAAGCTGCGGATAGCGGCTGGCTAAGTCATGAAGTTTTGCAGTTGCGCCCCATTGACTGTAATCATCATAGGCGGTTTGAAGATAGTCGGCAGCAAGTTTAGTCTTGCCCCAAGTGAGGTAGAATTTGGCACTGAGTTCGTTAGCGAGGGCGGCTTCTTGGATATACTCATGTTCTACCGCACCAGCGATCGCCAGATCGTAAAGTTCGATCGCGGCAGCTTTATCGCCGAATACCCGACTAGTTTCGGCTTCAACTAATTGCCACTTATGCAAATGATTCATGGGCGCGGATTTTGCCCAATGCGCCAACTGCTGTTGGTTGGCGCGAACTCTGGCTTGGCAGATTGCTAAGTCGGTTGGCGACTCAGTGGTCGCAGCTAGAGCAATTAAAGAATCGTAGAAATAGAATTCAGCTTCAAAAATCAATCCAGCTACCCCGCCGATATATGCTCTGACCCGGAGGGCATCAGCATTCGCAGCGGCAATATCACCTGCGAGAAATCGCAACATTGCTCGGTGGAAATAGAAGAGAAATACTCGCACTAGATCTTTGCTAGTTACGAGCAGATCCTCGTCAGCAACTCGATCGAATGCCAGCTCGATCTTGTCTGGATTGCCTAATAAAACCAGAATCGTTTCCCAGTAAATCGTACAATAGTTCGCAGTTATCAGCAGATTTCGATCGACCAACTCCTGATGATAAGCTTGAATTTGGGGTGCTAGTTCTGCTAGATTTTCCCCACACCAGTAAGCGACCTCACACAATCCCTCGATATGGTAGCCAACATACTCTAATTTGCCTGATGCTAATCCAGCTTGATAGCCAGCGCGGAAAATTGTTAGCCCTTCGCGTAAATGTGCGTTGCGGTGATGCAAAAACAAGCCAATTGCCGCTAAAGTTTCGGATCGAATATCTTGGGAATTTGGCAGCGTAAGCAGATCTTCCGCCAGACACTTAAATCGATCGGCACAGATCGGGTCCTGGCGATAGTTATTGATTAAGGTGCCATAGCTAGCATAGCTGTGAGCGGAAATGGAGTTATTTCCAAATTGAATCGATAAATTTACCTGTAATGATACTATTAGCGCATATAGCAGCGGATTGGTGAGATAACTAACTGGCATGATGCTGGCTGCGACTTGTATAATCCCCTGTTGGTGAGGATCTGTCATCATTGGCGAATCTGATAATGCGGCGATCGAGCGATCTCGGATTAAGTCATCGATCTCCCACATTGCTCGATCGACATCTACCATCGTTGGCGATGCTGGCAACGGCACATCGAGTTGTTCGAGCAGTGTACACGCAAGAGCGATCGCTGCTACCGGACGATTTCCCTCAATTAATGACTGGATTTGCACAATGCAGACATTTACTCGGTCTAGCGGCGTATGAATGTGGGAGATCGTCTCCTCGATCCACCGATTCATCAGCTCAAATTCGCCGCATAATGCCGCCACTTCGATCGCCAGTTCGTAGACAGTCAAGGCAATCTCATCCTCTTGCTGCCATACTGCGCCATCTAGCAACTGTAGCCCGATTTGGGCATATTTGAGAGCTATGAGATAGTTATTGGCAGCTCTAGCTTGGCGACTGGCAGTCAGATTGAGTCGCAGCAGTAGATCGCGTTTGGATCTGGCAAGCGTCAGCCCAATTCCATAATTCAATTGATTTATGACCATAAACAATCGATCTTCATCACCAGCCGCGATCTCCATCCAGGGCGACTGAGCTGAAGGCGTAGGGGCTGCGACAACGAGCTGTTCGAGCAATAATTCCCCAATCCAATCGTGAGCATCCGCCCGTTCTGGTTCGGGGATGAGTGAGTAAGCCGCCTGTTGGACGCGATCGTGTGAGAATTGATAGGCAGCCAGATTACCTCGATCGATCTGCACCGTTTCTACCGCTAATTGATGAAAATTGTAGGTTTCTGCTTGTGCGACGATCGCCCCTTCTTGTAAAGCCGCCCACAATATTTGAGCGACTTCTCCCGCCGATTGTTGGGAAATCATCGCTAATGTTGGTAAGTCAAATTGCATCCCCAGACAAGCGGCTAATTTTAAGATTTCTTGGGTTGATTGGGGTAGCCGCTGAAGTTGAATCGCCATTAAATCGATCTCATCGTTGGTGAGACTCTGAATTTTAATTTGACTGAGATCGCATTGCCATGACTCCATCTGGGGATTAAATTTCACTAATCCATCATGTTCCAATGATTTCAGAAACTTAATTGCAAAGAAAGGATTGCCATTCGTCTTTTGATAGACTAATTTTGCTAACGATCGCACTGAATCAATATTACAATTAAACGAGTCGGCGACTAATTCATTAATGTGGATTTCACTCAATGGTGAGAGCATAATATTATTCACTGCTACTCCCGCCTGTCTGAGTTGATTTACGGCGAACATCAATGGATGAATTCCCGATAGTTCGTTATCTCGATACGCACAGATTATCAGTAACTGTTTGCCATCCTGCATCAGCAGCTCCAATAACTGAAGCGAATCATCATCGATCCACTGTAAATTATCTAAGAAGATGACTAACGGTTGCTCCCCTGTCGTCAAGATTTTGACAAACTGCTGAAATAGTAAATCGAATCGGTGTTTGGTCGCATATTCAGATAGAGATGTTGCGGCAGGTTGTTGCCCAATAATTTTCTCTAATTCAGGGATGACATCGATAATTATTTGACCGTTATCACCGACAATCGATCGAATCATCTCGCTGTATTTAGCTAGTCGATCGTTATCTTCACTTAATATTTTTCCCATCAAGCTTCTCAATGCTTGGCTGAAAGCACTAAAGGGAATATTTGGCATTCCTGTGCTAGTTTGTTCGAGTGGATCGCTAAATTCTCCTCGGATAAAGTAACCTGGCTGGCGAGCAGTCAGCTTCTGGACTTCATCAATTACCGCAGTTTTCCCAACGCCAAAAAATCCAGAGAGTAATACCAACTCTGGGCTACCTTGAGCCACACGCTCTAAAGTATTTAAGATAATTTGCACGACGATTTCTCGCCCATACAGTTTTTCGGGAATGATAAATCGATCGAACAGAGATTTTTTACCCAGATCGAAATCTTCGATCTTCCCGACAGCTTGCCATTGCAACCAACAATGCTCTAAATCGTGCTTTAATCCCAAGGCACTTTGATAGCGCTCGTCAGCATTTTTCGCCATCAATTTAGAAACAATCGCGGCTAATATCGACGGAATCGATGAATTAACTTTGTCAGCAGGAATTGGTAACTTGGCTAGATGACAGTGAATTAACTCGATCGGATCGTTTACATCAAATGGTAATTTCCCCGTCAATAATTCATAAAATGTTACGCCTAATGCGTAAAAATCGCTCCGGTAGTCGATTCCCCGATCGGTACGTCCGGTTTGTTCTGGTGAGGCATGAGTTAGAGTTCCTTCAAAAGCGTAATTCGTCGATATTTGACACGATTTTCTATCAAATTTTGTGGCATGACCGAAATTACTTAATTTAACTAACTGCGTCTTAGGATCGATTTGAATATTAGCGGATTTGATATCTTTATGAATGATACAATGAGTATACAGTTCCCCTAAAATATCCGTAAGTTGAATCGCGATCGGGAAGAAAATTCGCAGAAAACTATCGATATTTTCACTCGATAATTCCTGTGGCTTGAGACTGAGAAAATAGTCACCGAGTGAACTTTCTCCAAAATCTTCTAGCACTAGCACAAAATCATTTTTATAAGATTTAAAGCTGATTACTTTAAGTATATTTCGTAAATCGATGCTTTTCATGATATTATATTGATTTTGAAATAGTAATACTTCGTCAGAACTTACATAATTCGATCGAATCAGTTTGATAATTACACTTTGACGATCGGCTACACGTTCTCCCCGATAGATCAGAGTCTCTCGGCTCTCGTAGACCAGCTCATTAATTTGATAATTTTTGTCTAGGGATATCATCTAATAATAATCTGAAAATCTACAATTACTGAGGTAGTGTTCTAGACTTGAAGAGAATGCTCGATATTGTTATTACTTCGTGTTAACTTAAGATTTATAGCACTTAATAATTCATGACAAGTAAATGGTTTGGTCAAATAATCCACGCCTAGATCGAATCCCCGATCGTTATCTTTTGGCAGCATTTTAACTGTTTAAAAAATTAACGGTATCTTAGCAGTTTGGGGATGCTTTCTGAGCGTTTCCAGAACTCGATCGCCATCCATTTGGCTCTTTAGGATTATGCTGTTGCGCCCCCCCCCTGTGGAGATCTTTTAAACAATCTTGAATAGCTTGAGAGATCGCCTTGAGTCCGATCGGTTTACTAAGATAATAGCTTGCTCCGGCTGCCAGACAGCGTTTGTTGATGTCTGAGTTAACTTGTGCTGAGGAGTCGCTTGCTTTCTCTAAAGTCGCGGTCGCAATAATGGGTAAATCGGTAAATTGCGGATCTCGTCGTAACTGCTCGATCTCGGCGAAATTATCCAGATCCGCTGGTTTTAGATCGATTAAAATCACGTCGGGAAGATCGAATCCCAACGGATCGATCGCAGCTTGAATATTAACTGCTGTAACTATCTTGTAACCTTTAGCTCGCAAATAACTAGAAGTAGTCTGCATATTAGCTTCATCTTCATCGATGAGCAAGACAAGCGGTGCAATTTTTACTCGTGAAGTCATATTTAGATCCTCATTATTAGCATCTGGAGTTAGCCCAAAGACAAAAGGCAGATCGCTGTGGGGTAAATCGATCGCAAAACAACTACCAACATTGACTTCACTGGTAACTGAGATTTTCCCCCCGTGTAATTCGACAATCTGTCTGACTAGATTCAGCCCCAATCCCGTACCCTGCGCTCTGCGGTTGACAGCACTGTCAATTTGGACGAAAGGTTGGAACAGTTTCTCCAGATCCTCTGCGCTGATGCCGATCCCTGTATCCGTTACGGTAATTCGGACGATCGAGGTATTTCCCTCCAGATCTGCATCGATCTGTGCCACGGCGAGGGCGATGCGTCCATTCACAGGTGTAAATTTGACGGCATTATTGAGCAAGTTGATCGCGACTTGGCGCATCCGGCGTTCGTCCACCATGAGTTTGGGTAGATTCGGCGCGATGTGAACTTCTAATTGAATCTGTTTTTTGTTCGCCTGTGGCTCGACTAAAAGCAAACTGGAACTACACAGATGCTCGATCTCGATCGGGTTGCAATGTAGTTCTAACTTGCCAGCCTCAATTTTTGCCAAATCGAGAATATCATCGATCAGCTCTAGTAGATGATTTCCACCGCGCTCGATCGTTTGCAAACACCGAAGCTGCTTCTGATTCAAATCGCCACACAATAGCGATTGCAGAGCTTCTGTCATCCCCATGATGGCATTTAGCGGCGTGCGGAGTTCGTGACTCATATAGTTGAAAAAGCTCGTTTTGGCTTGATTCGCTCGTTCGGCTACTTCTTTTGCGGCTTTGAGTTCGATCGTGCGTTGCTCCACTCGTTGTTCGAGCATCCCAACTGATTCTTTCAATTTGCCGTAGAGTTTGGCATTTTCGATTGAAATTGCTGCCTGAGCAGTTAATAATTGGAGGATATTAATTCGATCGGTTGTAAAGGCTCCATTCGTGACATGATTTTCTAGATATAAAATCCCGACTAAATTACCTTGATGTAAGATCGGCAGACAGAGCACACTTTTGGGTCGATGCTGCTGAAGATAGCCATCTCCAGTAAACTGGAAATTTTGATGGGGATCGATAAGAATTAACGGTTCCAAACGGCTCATCACCGTATTTATGACACTAACAGACACATCGACACTGGCGGTAAATGGTATCGGCGGGAACAACTGGGGTTGTTGCCCCAGTTCGACTCGCGCAATTGTCTGGAGCTGTTCTTCCTCTTGGAGTAATAAGACACATTTATCCGCTCCAGCATTGGCAATTACGATACTGAGGAGACTAGAGATCGATCGATCGAGTTCGATCTCTTCCGAAATAGTTTGGGATGCTTTAATTAGAGTCGCTAAATCTAGATATTCTGAGTTGCTCATAAATGTCTCGCCACCCCCCGTTGTCTTTGCTCCTGGAACATCTGCATTATCCAGGGCGAAGATCGGCGCGAGGAGTTGCGGGTATAGTGTGGCTAGCTGCTCTACTTTGGCGATCGCGCCCCACCGAGTGTACCCATAATACGCCTCAACGATGTAAGTTCCTGCGACTTTAGCATTACCCCAGTCTAGATAAAACTTGCCAGCGAGTTCGTTAGCGAGGGCTTCTTCGTGGAGAAATTGGTGTTCCTTGGCACCAGCGATCGCTAGATCGTAATGTGCCATCGCCGCGCCATGATTGCCCAATACTCGCTGTTTCTCGGCTTCGATCAGATGCCATTTATGCCGATAATTCATCGGTGCTGTTTGTGCCCAAAGATCGATC
>Ga0136639_10000729_pt1 | contig 11255 bp, 7 predicted proteins | sample AntDrymUQ8592106_2_FD_113739 | JGI IMG/M metagenome (GOLD analysis project Ga0136639, IMG submission 113739) | Polar desert sand microbial communities from Dry Valleys, Antarctica - metaG UQ859 (21.06) | ecosystem: Environmental > Terrestrial > Soil > Desert | place: Antarctica: Dry Valley...
ACAGCATTGAACACGAGGCCCGCAACGACAGCGATGAGCTGCGAGTCGTGCTTATTTTCGATGTGTGGAATCCGCTGCTGTCACGCGCTGACCGTGACATGGTTCAGCGCCTGTCCGCTGCCAAGCGCGAGTTCCAGGGCGCTGCCTGAGCGATCCATACATTGTCGAACGAGGCGCTACATACCGATATGCCATCAGTCCCGATGGCAGTGACTATTCAAACGAGAGGGTGATTGCATGGACCACGCGCAGCCAAACCAGCGGGACGCCGACTCATCGCGCCAGGAGTTGCTTGCACAGGCGTTCAATCTCCTTCAGCAGGGGCGTACCACCGAAGCAATTCATCTGAGTGATGCACTGTTGGCCGCGCATCCGAATGATGCGGAAGTGCTATTCCTTGCCAGTGAAACCCGACTAGAGATAGGGGATCCTGAATCTGCACTCGGTTTCATTTGTGAAGCCATTCAAGCCGCTCCTGGTCAAGTCCCACTGCTGCTGAAAAAAGCCGATAACCTGATCATGCTGCGCCGCCGCGTGGATGCGCGAAAGGCTGCGGGGGAGGCTGCCGTGATTGCTGGCGACGATGGTCGCGCACTCTGGGAAATCGGCAAAAGATACAGCCGCTGCGATGATCCGGCAGGTGCGCTGCCGCTGTACCTGCACGCGCAGCGCACATTGGGTAGCCATCCTGTGCTGCTCCATGATCTTGCGATGGCGCGCTTCTTCACTGGTGACATTGAAGGAGCGGAACAGGATCTGGAAGCGCTGCTCGCCGCCGCACCGATGACGGCGCACGCGCTGTACCTGCGCTCGACCCTGCGCAGACAGACCGAGGCGCGCAACCATGTGGACGATTTGCAACGGCGGCTTGCGACAGGGTTTACCGATGCGGTGGGGCGCGCAACCTGCCTGTTCGCGCTGGCCAAGGAGCTGGAAGATCTTGGCCGGTCCGATGCATCGTTCGCTGCACTTGCAGAAGCCGCTGCGTTGAAGCGGCAAAACATGCACTACGACGCCGCCGCCGAACGTGCGTCGATCGACAGTATTCGTGTCGAATATACGGAGCACGTCATGCAGGCCGAGGCCGTAGGGCATGACGAAGCAGGCGCGATCTTCATCGTGGGGATGCCGCGCACCGGTACCACGCTGCTCGAACGCATGCTTGGACGCCACAGTGACGTGGCTTCTGCGGGTGAGTTACTGGACTTTGGACAGCTGCTTGCGGCGGCGTCCAGGCAAGCCCAAGCCGCCCACCCTGAAAGCACAATGACAGAAGCGTCGCTGAAAATTGATTTTGCCGCGCTGGGCCGGAATTACATGGCCGCTGCGCGCGAGGCTGCAGGCGGGAGTCAGGTCTTCATCGACAAGATGCCGATCAACTACATATATTGCGGCCTGATACGAAAGGCGTTGCCGAACGCGCGCATCATCCAACTTGTGCGGGATCCGATGGATAGCTGTTACGCCATCTACAAGACCCTGTTCAACCAGGCTTATCCCTTTTCCTATGACTTCGATGAGCTGGCGGACTACTACGCCACTTACCACCGAATGATGCGGCATTGGCATGACGTCATGCCGGGAAACATCCTGGATGTGCATTACGAGAATCTGGTGACCGACACCGAAGCGCAGGCACGTCGCGTGCTGGCGTGGTGCGGACTTGAATGGCAGGACGCAGTTCTCAGCCCGTCAGACAACGACACACCCTCAACCACGGCCAGCGCAGCGCAGATACGGGAACCGGTCCACACCAGTTCTCTGGGGAAATGGCGCAGGTACGAATCCCAACTCGCGCCGCTCAAGGATCGCTTGACGGCTGCAGGAATCAATGCCGCCGAGTCAGCAGCGGGCAACGCGTCCCAATAACCTCAATCCAGCAACGGCACCAGCGCCGGCCACACATGGTCGCGCAGCACTGGCTGGGCCGACGCAACCGGATGCAGGTTGTCGTCCTGGAACGCAGTGCGATCACTCGCGATCGGCGCCAGCAGGAACGGCAGGCACGTGGCATCCAGCAATCTTGCGATGCCGCAGAAGCCGCGTTCGAATTCATTGGTATACGCCTGGCCATAGTTCGGTGGCAGGCGCATGCCAATCACCAGCACTTTGGCGCCGATGCTTTGCGAGGCACCGATCATGCGCGCCAGGTTGCGGCGCAGGTCGCGCAGCGGTAGCCCGCGCAAACCGTCGTTCGCGCCCAACTCGATGACGACCACCGCCGGCCTCACGCGCACGACCTCGGCCACGATCCGCGCTGCACCGCCTGCACTGGTTTCGCCGCTGATGCTGGCGTTGACAACTTTCCAGGCGGGATCGCGTGCTGCCAGGCGTTGCCCGGTCAGTGCCACCCAGCCGTCCTGCGCCGCAATGCCGTAAGCGGCTGACAACGAATCGCCCACGACCAGTACCGTGCGATTGCCGGCCTCGGATCCTGCGCCGCGCGTCGCCATTGCAACGCCTTGGGCGCCTGCGATCCCGCTGGTGAGGCTCAACGTAAACGCCATCACCCATTGCAAGATCGGCCGACTGCCGCCATACCTGATTGTCATGCACGCACTCCAGGACACTGAACCGAATGGCCGACATGATGGACTATCGCCACGCAATGCCCGCTGACCCTGCAACCACGGGCCTTGAAGCCTCCCAAGCGCTGCTGGTGACTGGCCTGGGCAAGACCGTACCGTTGCCAGAGGGCGCGCTGTGCATCCTGGCGGATGTTTCGTTTGCCATCGATGCCGGCGACAGCGTGGCGATCGTCGGCGCGTCCGGCTCGGGCAAGAGCACTTTGCTGTCGTTGCTGGCCGGGCTGGATACGCCCAGCACCGGAGAGGTCAGCCTGCACGGTGCGCAGCTGTCCACGTTGGATGAAGACGGCCGCGCGCGCCTGCGGGGCGAGCGGGTCGGGTTCGTCTTCCAGAATTTCCAGTTACTGCCATCGTTGACCGCGCTCGAAAACGTCATGCTCCCGTTGGAGCTGCGGGGCGATGACGATGCCGAAAGTCCCGCGCGCGACATCCTGCAGCAGGTCGGCCTCGGCGAGCGGCTGGGTCACTACCCACGGCAATTGTCGGGTGGCGAACAACAGCGCGTTGCGGTCGCGCGCGCGTTTGTCACCCGGCCGTCCTTGCTGTTTGCGGATGAGCCGACCGGCAATCTCGATACCCACACGGGCCAGGCGATCATCGAGCTGCTGTTCGACCTCAATGCACGCCACGGCACCACCCTGGTGCTGGTCACCCATGACGAACACCTTGCCTCGCGCTGCGGCCGCACGTTGCGGCTGGACAGCGGGCGGCTGGTGTCGGCATGAAGCTTGCCAGGCTGGCATGGCGGCAGTTGCGCCGCGATCTGGCATCCGGTGACATCCGCATCCTGCTGGCCGCGCTGGTGTTGGCGGTCATCGCGGTCACTGCCGTCGGCTTTGTCACCGATCGCGCGGCGCGTGCACTAAGCCAGGAAGCCAATCGCTTGCTGGGCGGTGATGTGGTCCTGCGCAGCGACCAGCCGTTGCCATCGTCGTTGTCGGACGTTGCGCGCAGCAATGGCCTGCGGGTCAGCGAAACGCGCGATTTCACCAGCATGCTGCGCGTCGGCAACGGCGCGAACGAGCGCCTGGAACTGGGCGCGGTGCGAGCGCTGGGCGAAGGGTATCCGCTGCGTGGCGAGTTCCGCATCGACACGGGCGATGGCGTGGACCGCGCCGCGACCGGCATCCCGCCCGCGGGCTCTGCGTGGCTGAGCCGTGCCGGCGCGGACCGGCTTGGTGCACGCATCGGTGATGTGGTGGCCTTGGGTGAGTCGCGTTTCCGCCTGGACGCACTGGTGCTGCAAGAACCTGATGCAAGCGTCGACTATTTCAATGTGGCGCCCAAGATTTTCGTGCCGTTGACTGATCTTGCCGCGACGGGCCTGGTGCAGGAAGGTAGCCGCCTGCGTTACCGGCTTGCCGTGGCAGGCGAGGCACCCGCGTTGTCGCGTTTTACGGCAGAGGTCAACGCGTCGAATGCGCGTGGCCTGCGCGTGGAAACCGCATCCGATGCGCGTCCCGAGATTCGCTCCGCCCTTGATCGGGCAGGGCGGTTCCTTGGACTGGCTGCGCTTGTGTCGGTCGTGCTCGCTGCTGTCGCCGTGGCGATGGCCGCCCGCCGGCATAGCGAACGCAACCTGCAGGCCGCCGCGGTGATGCGGTGCCTCGGGGCCAGCCAGCGCACGCTGGTGGCGATCCATATTGGCGAACTTGTGCTGCTTGGTTTGCTGGCGTGCAGTATCGGGATTGCCCTCGCATTCCTGTTGCAGTGGGGCGTCGGTGCATGGCTGGCCACGCAGCTGGGCGTGGTGATTCCACCGGCATCGTGGATGCCTGCCGCCGAAGGCTTGGCGGTTGGCATGCTGGTGCTGTTGGCATTCGGTGCGCCGCCGGTGCTTGCGCTGCGGCGCGTGCCTGCGCTGCGTGTGCTGCGCCGTGACCTGGATCCCACCGAGCCAAGCGCATGGCTGGTGGCCGTGACCGGCCTGGGTGGCCTGGCTGCCTTGCTGTGGTGGAAAGCCGGGTCGGCGACGCTGGGGTTTGCGATGCTGGCAGGCATCGCCGCCACGCTTGCGGTGCTGGCACTGTTGGCGTGGTTGCTGATCCTGCTGTTGCGCCGGGTGCGTTCGCGCCTGCGTGGTCCGCTGCGCTACGGGCTGGCCAACGTCAGCCGTCGTGCCGGTACCAGCATTGCCCAGGTCTCTGCATTGGGCCTCGGGTTGATGGCGCTGCTGCTGCTGACCTTTGTGCAAGGCGACTTGCTGGACCGCTGGCAGCGCACGCTGGCCGTGGATGCGCCGAACCGTTTCATCATCAATGTGCAGGATGATCAGCTCATACCGATGGCGGATTTCATCCGATCCCAGGGGCTGGTGGCTCCAGAGCTTTTCCCGATGGTGCGTGCCCGCTACATGACCCGCAACGGGCAGGCCGTGCGCGGCGCCAATTACGCAGCAGAAGGCCAACGCGCGCAGTCGCTCGCGGAGCGTGAATTCAATTTATCGAGCAGCAATACCTTGCAGCCTGACAACCAGATCGTGGCCGGCACGTTCTGGCCGGTCGGCGGGCCGGCACAGACGGAGATTTCGGTGGAAGAGGGCTTCGCCAAGACGCTGGGTTGGGCGCTGGGAGACCGCATCGGGTTCGATATCGCCGGCCAGCGGCTTGAGGCGCGTATCACCAGCATCCGCAAGGTCGAATGGGAAAATTTCCGGCCGAACTTCTTCGTGGTGGTGTCGCCCGGTGCGCTCAAGGGCTATCCCGCAAGTCACATCACAGCGCTGCATCTGCCCCCCGACAAGCCGCGTTTCACGGCTGAACTGGTGTCGCGTTTCCCCAATGTCTCCGTGATCGATGTCGATGCGGTGCTTCAGCAAGTCCGCAGCACTGCCGACCAGGTCGCCACCGTGGTGCGCGTGGTGTTCTGGTTCTCCTTTGCCGCTGGCGTGCTGGTGTTGCTGGCTGCAGTCAGTGCCAGCCAGGACGAACGCCTGCACGAAGGCGCGGTCATGCGCGTGATCGGCGGACGCGGCCGGCAATTGCGGCTGGCGCAGGCCTCCGAATTCGCCGCGCTTGGCCTGCTTTCGGGTCTGGTGGCGGCAGTGGCGGCGTCTGTCCTGTCCGGTGTCGTTGCCACGCGGGTGTTCAACCTGCCGTGGGAGCAGGATTGGGTGATGGCTGCCGTTGGCGGCAGCCTGGGCATGGCCGCTGCACTTGCTGCGGGCATGTGGGCCACGCGCGGCGTGCTGAATTCGCCGCCGTCGGTGATTTTGCGCGGGTCTTAGTCACACCGGGCCAGATTGCTATGCTTTGCGCATGAGCAGATATACCGCGTACATCCTCAGCATCGTCATGACCTTGGTGTCGTTGGCGCTGGCCCGTTGGCAACTCGAGTGGTGGTGGGGCGTCGCAATCTTTGGCGCGCTTGCCGGGCTGGGCACGCTGGACATGTTCCAGCACAAGCAGACCCTGCGTCGCAATTATCCGATCCTGGCGCACATCCGCTATGGGCTGGAAACGATCGGCCCGGAAATCCGGCAGTACTTCATCCAGTCCGACATCGTTGAGGTGCCGTTTTCACGCGAGCAGCGTGCGCTGATCTACCAACGGGCCAAGCGGGTCAACGACGTGCGTCCGTTCGGCACCCTGAAGGATGTCTACAGCGTTCGTTACGAATGGATCAACCATTCAATGGCGCCCACCAGTATTGCCTCGCCGGACTTCCGCGTGCTGGTGGGAGCGTCCACCGCCCAGCCCTATTCGGCCAGCGTATTCAACATCTCGGCGATGAGTTTCGGCTCGTTGTCGGCCGCCGCGATCCGCGCGCTCAATGGCGGCGCGAAGGCCGGTGGCTTCTATCACGACACCGGCGAAGGCTCGATCTCGCCCTACCACCGTGAGGCGGGCGGCGACCTGGTCTGGGAGATTGGCTCCGGCTACTTCGGTTGCCGCAATGACGATGGCAGCTTCAGCGCTGAACGCTTCGCCAAGGCGGCCAGCGATCCGCAGGTGAAGATGATCGAGATCAAACTCTCGCAGGGCGCCAAGCCCGGACATGGTGGCGTGCTGCCCGCGCCCAAGGTCAGCGCGGAAATTTCAGTCACCCGTGGCGTGCCGATGGGGCAGGACTGTGTTTCGCCAGCCGCGCATACCGCGTTTTCGACGCCGATTGGCCTGCTGCAATTTGTCGCCCAATTGCGTGAACTGTCGGGCGGCAAGCCCACCGGCTTCAAGCTGGCGATTGGCCATCCGTGGGAATGGTTCGGTATTGCGAAAGCGATGCAGGAGAGCGCTGCTTCACAGCCAGAGCGATTGCCGGACTTCATTGTCGTCGACGGCGCAGAGGGCGGCACTGGCGCAGCGCCTGCAGAATTCATCGATCACGTGGGCGTGCCGATGCAGGAAGCGCTCAGGCTGGTGCACAACACGCTGGTTGGCCTGGACCTGCGCGACAAGATCAAGATCGGCGCAGCCGGCAAGATCGTCAGCGCGTTCGACATCGCGCGCACCCTGGCGATGGGGGCGGACTGGTGCAATGCGGGGCGCGGTTACATGTTCGCGCTGGGCTGCATCCAGTCCTTGACCTGCCATACCGACCGCTGTCCGACTGGCATCGCGACACAGGATCCAAGCCGCTGGCGGAAACTCGATGTGCCGGACAAGGCGACCCGCGTGCACGAATTCCATGACAACACCCTGCATGCGTTGCGCGACCTGCTGTGCGCGGCGGGCCTGGAGCATCCCGACCAATTGGGTCCGGAGCACATCCTGCGCCGCGTCTCACCGACCGAAGTGCGTTCGGTCGCCGCGCTGTATCCGTTCCTGCGTCGTGGCGAGCTGTTGGCTGGCATCCCGGAACACGCCGTGTTCAAGGATTTTTGGCAACCGGCGCGCAGTGATGGCTTCATGCCACCTGCGCATGTGCTGAGCCTGCGCATGGGCAAGCACGCTTGATATCCTGAGCGCCCGTCACACCGCAAGGCTGCAGGTTTGAAGCCACACCTGACCCATCTCGACCGGCTGGAAGCGGAAAGCATCCACATCCTGCGCGAGGTCGCTTCCGAATTCCGCAATCCGGTGATGCTGTATTCGGTCGGCAAGGACAGCTCGGTGTTGCTGCACTTGCTGGGCAAAGCATTTTTTCCGGCGAAGCCCCCAATTCCGCTACTGCATGTCGATACCGGCTGGAAGTTCCGCGAGATGATCGCCTTCCGCGACCGGCGCGCGGCCGACGTCGGCGTGCAGTTGCATGTGCACACCAACCCGGATGGCGTGGCGCAGGGCGTGAATCCGTTCACGCACGGTGCCACCGTGCATACCGATGTGATGAAGACCCAGGCCCTGAAACAGGCTCTGGACATGCACGGGTTCGATGCAGCAATCGGCGGGGCGCGCCGTGATGAAGAAAAGTCGCGCGCCAAGGAACGCATCTTCAGCTTCCGCAACGCGAAACATCGCTGGGACCCCAAGAACCAGCGCCCTGAACTGTGGAGCCTGTACAACACCCGGATCCACAAGGGCGAATCGGTGCGCGTGTTCCCGATCAGCAATTGGACCGAGCTAGATGTCTGGCTCTACATCTATCGCGAAAACATCCCCGTGCCGTCGCTGTACCTGGCGGCAGAACGGCCCGTGGTTGATCGTGATGGCGCATTGATCATGGTCGATGACGAGCGACTGCCGCTGAGCGATGGCGAGATCCCGAGACTCATGACCGTGCGCTTCCGGACTCTGGGATGCTATCCACTAACCGGCGCAATTGAATCCAGCGCCGATACGCTGGAAAAGATCATCGCGGAAATGCTGGTGTCCACGACCTCCGAGCGACAGGGCAGGGTGATCGACCAGGACCCATCGGCGTCGATGGAAAAGAAAAAACAGGAAGGTTATTTCTGATGCGCCTTGATGACGCCAGCGCGCAGGTCGCCGCCTACCTGCAGCAACACGAAACCAAGAGCCTGCTGCGCTTCATTACCTGCGGCAGCGTGGACGATGGCAAGAGCACGCTGATTGGTCGCTTGCTGCATGACACGCATTTACTGCTCGACGACCAGGTCGCCGCGCTGCAAGCCGACAGCCGCCGCCATGGCACACAAGGCGATGACATCGACTTCGCGCTGCTGGTCGATGGGCTGGCCGCAGAGCGCGAGCAGGGCATCACCATTGACGTGGCGTACCGTTACTTCGGCACCGACAAACGCAAATTCATCGTGGCCGACTGTCCCGGCCACGAGCAGTACACGCGCAACATGGCGACCGGTGCATCGACCGCTGACCTCGCGATCGTGCTGGTCGATGCGCGCAAGGGGTTGCTCACCCAGACCCGCCGGCACAGTTACATCGTGTCGCTGCTCGGTATCCGCCATGTAGTGCTGGCGGTCAACAAAATGGATCTGGTGGACTACAGCCAGGCGTGCTTCGATGACATCGTGTTCGACTATCGCGCATTGGCCGAATCACTCGGCATCGAACACGTCACCGCGATCCCGTTGTCCGCGTTGAGAGGCGACAACATGTTGGCGCCGTCTGCAGCAACGCCGTGGTACAGCGGCGAGACTCTGCTCGGCCATCTTGAAACCGTGCAAGTCCAGCGCGACGCCGCCGACATCGGCTTCCGTATGCCGGTGCAATGGGTATGCCGGCCGGATCAGGAATTTCGCGGATTCGCTGGAACCGTGGTGGCAGGTGATGCCACACCGGGTACGGAGATTGTGGTGCTGCCCTCGGGCCGTCGCTCGACCATCGCGCGGATCGTCACGGCAGATGGTGACCTGGAACACGCGCAAGCAGGGCAGGCCGTCACGCTCACCTTGGCCGATGAGATTGATGCCAGTCGGGGCGATGTCATCACATTGGCCAAGCAGCCGCCGGAAGTTTCCGATCAGTTTGCCGCGCACCTGCTGTGGCTGGGCGAGGAGGCACTGTTGCCGGGTCGGCCGTACTGGCTGAAGATCGGCACGCGCACCGTCAGTGCTTCGGTCACCGAAATCAAGCACAAGGTGGACGTGAACACGCAGGAGCATCTGGCCGCCAAGTCGATCGACTTGAACGAAGTCGCCTACTGCAACCTGCACCTCGATCAGCCGGTACCGTTTGAGGCCTATGCCGACAGCCAGACGCTGGGCGGTTTCATCCTGATTGACCGCCAGAGCAATGCCACCGTCGCGGCCGGTACACTGGAATTCGCCCTGCGCCGCGCCGGCAATATCCATTGGCAGCATGTCGATGTCGACCAAGCCGCACGTAGCCGGATCAAGCACCAACAGCCGCGCTGCCTGTGGTTCACCGGACTGTCCGGCTCGGGTAAATCCACGATTGCGAATCTGGTCGAGAAGCGCCTGCTGGCGATGGGCCACCACACCTATCTGCTGGATGGCGACAACGTCCGCCACGGCCTCAACAAGGATTTGGGTTTCACCGATGAGGACCGCGTCGAGAACATCCGCCGCGTTGCCGAAGTGGCGAAGTTGATGACCGATGCCGGCTTGATCGTGCTGGTCAGCTTCATCTCGCCATTCCGCGCAGAGCGGCGCATGGCGCGCGAACTGTTCAGCGAAGGCGAGTTCTTGGAGGTTTTCGTCGATACACCGTTGGCACTGGCCGAGCAGCGTGATGTCAAAGGCCTGTATGCCAAAGCCCGGCGTGGCGAACTACGCAACTTCACCGGCATCGACTCACCCTACGAAGCCCCGGAAGCGCCGGAGCTGCACCTGGATACCGTGCAGGCCGATCCCGCCGAGATGGTAGAACAGATCGTCAGTGCTTTGGGGTTGAGCTAAGGCGCCCGCACCGAAATCAGGCCCAACTCCGCACCCATTCCGGGAAGTCCGCAGATTTCATCGGTCTGGCGACGAAGAAACCTTGCGCCAGGTCGCAACCGCACTCTCGCAACAGGTTCCAGTCCTCGGCGGTCTCTGCACCCTCCGCGACAGATGTGATGCCAAGCTTGCGCGCCATTTCCAGGCTCGATTCAAGGATCATTCGACTGGACTCCTGGTGGGTCGCATGCATGACGAATGAGTGATCGACTTTCAGCTCGGTGAAGGGGATTCGGGTCAGTTGCTGCAACGATGAGTAGCCGGTTCCGTAATCGTCGATCGACAAGCCGAATCCTTTCATGCGCAGTCGGACCAGGTTTTCCAGGACATGCCCCACACTGCTCATCGCCGCCGATTCAGTGATCTCCAGGATCACGTGCTTGGGCTCCAGGCCTTGGTGCGTGACTTGCCAGGTAATCGCATCTGCAATCGCCGGGTCCTCCAGGAGTTTCACGGAAATATTGACTGACACGTTCAGGTCGAGGCCTGCGGATCTCCAGTTGCGGCAGTCCCTGGCACTTTTGGCCAGCATGAGCCATGTCAGTTCGGCGATCTGATCAGCGTCTTCCAGGAGCGGAATGAACGCGTAGGGCAGCACGATGCCACTGTAGGGATGACGCCACCGGGCTAGTGCTTCTGCACCGGTTACCCGTCTGGTTTTCAATTCGATCTTTGGCTGGTAGTAAGGCTCGAACTGCTCCGCATCCAATCCCTTCAATACCTGTTCCAAGGTGAAGGTGGGTGAGCCGGGCTTCATCTTTTCGGGTTTGGCGCGCGCCTGCCAGTGCATGGAGATCAACTCGGCGAATCGTTGCGGCGTGGGTGGCTTCTCGACAGTGCCGAGCAAACGCATGCCGTACGCGGAGCTCATTGTCTCCATCGTGCCAAGCAGCGACTTGTCCAAACCG
>Ga0136639_10000730_pt1 | contig 11251 bp, 10 predicted proteins | sample AntDrymUQ8592106_2_FD_113739 | JGI IMG/M metagenome (GOLD analysis project Ga0136639, IMG submission 113739) | Polar desert sand microbial communities from Dry Valleys, Antarctica - metaG UQ859 (21.06) | ecosystem: Environmental > Terrestrial > Soil > Desert | place: Antarctica: Dry Valley...
AAATTCCATGAAGCGAAAGAAAAAGGGGATATATCAGTTACTATTTGGGGCTCAGGCAAGCCAATGCGAGAGTTTCTCTTTGCGGATGATCTTGCAGACGCTTGCTATTTCTTGATGCAAGGTTATAACGAACCAAATCTGATAAACATTGGTACCGGTATTGGCATCACCATAAAAGATCTTGCGCTCCTGGTAAAAGACATTGTTGGCTTTGAAGGCAATCTTGTGTTTGACACCAGCAAGCCAGACGGAACGCCAAGAAAGTTATTGGATGTTTCCAAATTGCACGGACTTGGATGGTTCCACACAACTGATCTAAAATCCGGTATTAAATTAGCTTACAAGGACTTTCTAAAAATGTCCTTGTAATTTTACTGGACTATTGGGGCAAGCTAAATTAACCTTTGTTTTTAAGTATTAGCTACAATTTCTTTCTTAACAATTTTTCCTTTCCTTCTACAATAAATCGCACACCAATAAAGATCAAAGTGATAAGCATTGCAGCTGTTAAACACGCCAATAATTCTGCATTAAGTACGAACAACATAAATAACGTGATTAAAATTTGCAATGTCATATAAAGGCAAGTAACCTGCAAGTGTGACCACTCCTTACAATTAACCAAAAATTGATAAAAATGGGCACGATGGGCCTTCGCTAAATTTTCCCGCCTAATCAGTCTAAATACTATTGTGGTAACTGTATCTATTCCGTAAACTAACAACAAAGTCAGATAGGATAAATTTTGCGTCGTTAGAATCAATAGCCCAAGCGCATAAATTAGAATAAACGCAATCCCGACACTCCCTACATCGCCGGCGAAACATTTTGCACGTGTTCTGAAATTAAAGAACATAAAAACAAATAACGACAAGCCGGAAACAATTAGAAAATTCTCTGATATGAACTGAATTGACTGGTTAAGGTACAGAAGGGTACCAACAGCGACCAGACTATACCCACCCGTTATACCATTTATTCCATCCATAAAATTGTATGCGTTAATGCTTGCAACAACGAATACTGTAGTAAGTATAAGCCAGTACCACTCAAGCGAAAACAACTCCCATTCTAAAAAAAGCATACCTACCGCAAAGAACTGAACTAACAATCTTATCTTGTTATTTAGTGTGAGGATATCATCCGCAAAGCTAATCGCTGAAATTGCTATTAGCCCAGTGATAAAATAGAGCGCATGCCAGTTGAACGTAATTGTAAAAATTAGTACGGCTATTGGAAATATGATCCCACCACCGCGAATGGTAACTAAAGAATGAGAGCTTCTTTCATTTGGGTGGTCAATAATATTAAACCGCAGTGCAAGCTTGAAATATAACATTTCCAAACCAAATAGAACTACTAAAAAGACAACAATCAGCAGAATACTCACGTTATTGATTTTAATACACCAAATTAACTATTGAAGGACAGTGCTGTTAATAACAAGCCTTCTGACGATGAAACCGGCAACTCCTTTCCAAGAGCAGTCTTAATTTTACTATTACTTACCTGATAATTTTCGGTAAGCTTTTCCAACCTCTCGGTGTTTAATGGAAGGCCCATTTTATCTCCTATTTTCGCCATTGTCCTGATCCAGCTGACAGGAACCCTCAATAAGCGTGGAGATTTTCCCGTAGCGCAACTAAGCAATTTAATCACTTGATTAGTGGAAAGTGATTCATCATCAGCAACATTGAACATACCGTCAGGTATATCACGGCTGACTAGTTCCTGTATTATAAAGCAAAGATTTTCTACAGAAAGAAATGATCGCTTATTGCTGAACGCAGCAAGTGGGTAAGGAATTCCTGACTTCACAAATCTATACAGCATGTTAAGGTTCCCTTTATTTCCAGGGCCATGGATCATACACGGACGAAGTATATAATAATGCTTGCCAGCGGGCAGAGGCCTGCTCTTTATATATTCTTCGGCGAGAAGTTTAGACTTTCCATAGTGAGTTCCCGGATTTGGAATTGCTTCTTCATCAAGCACCCCGGGAACGGAATCTGCCACTGCTTTTACGGAACTGACAAATATGAATTTTTCAGCATTTGATACCAGGAATTCATCATAAATTGCTTTAGTCAGGTCCAAATTTACCTTATAGTATTCATCCGCACTTGCGACCTGTTTAAGATCATGAGCCTTTCCAGCCAGATGAATCACTATATCAACATCCTCCGCAAGGGGCTGTATTTGCGCACGGAGTGAAATTTGGAGAATGTTAGCTTTCCCCTGTAAGTATTTCACCAGATTTCGACCTACAAACCCTGATCCACCTGTAAGTAATACTTTTAGATAACCGTTCTCGGGGACCATGGATTTGGTTAAAATTTAAATTGAAACACTTTGGAAAACGTGCGGATAGGGGAAAGCAAAAACCATACGGGAAGATTAGTCGCGTTGCGTTTGGCATAGTTAGCAACCACCTTGAACTGACGAGAGACGGCACCGGCTGAACCAGTACTGGCACCACCATACTCCATTTTTAAATGATGTCGGTTGAGTACTGGTATATTCAAATCTGCTTTTTTAACGGCCAAATCCAATAACCATACCGTGTCGCATGCAATATTGTTAAACTCCTTATACTTAAACTCGCCCACCAGGTCGTAGAGATTTCGTTTCAAAAATAAAGAGAAGTGCGGCGGAAAGATGCCCCATTTAATTCTTGTCGAAGATACACTGATTGGATACCAGGTCCGAATTACTTTCCCCTCAACATTGATAAATTCGCACCCAATACATACGCCGTCTATCCCGGATTGTCTTGAAAATTTATCCACAACATCCTGAACTACACCAGGTCCAGAAAGTTTGTCATCTGAGCCAAGCAAGTAAATAATTTCGCCCGTAGCTAACTTTAAACCTTTGTTAAGCGCATCGAAAATCCCATTATCTTTTTCGATAACCACTTTGTCTGCCGAACATTCTTTGTAATAGGTTAGTAAGTCTTCATTACTAGAATTTCCATCTACAACGATGAGCTCAATATTCTTATAGGTTTGTTGTTTTACTGAATCTATCGCCCGCTTTATACGCAGATCATTAAAATTTGGAATGATAACACTAATTTTCATGCATTCAGATTATTTAATGCCCTAATTCAGTTTTTACCCAGTTATAAGTTTCTGCCAGGCCAGCTTCCATTGAAACCTGTGGCTCCCAACCAAGAACAGATTTTGCCAGTGAGTAATCTGCAAACCTGCCAATATCACCCTCTGGCTTAGTAGTATCATAAAATATTGCAATTTCTTTGTTCGCTACCTTTTCAATTAGCGTATGCACCAGCTCCTTAATAGACGTACAATAATTAGGACCTATCTGTATAATGGCGGGAAGATCATCTTTCTCAAGCGCCAGCATGAAAGCATTGGTAATATCATCCACATGCATAAAGGCACGGCCCTGGTTTCCACTGCCCCAAACCGGAAGCGTTCCTCCCTCCTCTAACTCCACTATCTTTCTTATAATCGATGGAATAACCTGCGATCTTGCAGGATCCAAATCGCATTTTGGTCCGTACACATTATGTAGCATCAAAGTGGTAGTCTGCATGCCGTAGCGTTCCTGCATAAACTGTAACTCCAGGCTACCCATTAATTTACTCCAGCCGTAAGCTGATTCAGGCTCTGCCGGATATAACTGATCTTCTTTTAACTCTGAATCAAGACTAAGTTGCAGATCTTTCGGAAAGCTACAAGCTGTACCTGCATAGATAATTTTCTTTACTTCAGCCAGTGCACATGCATTAAATAAATACGTATTGATTAGATTATTGATTCGGAAGATCTCATACTGGTTGTTGAATACGTAACCAATTCCTGCAACGATATCTGCGAAGTGCACAACAGCATCGCATTTTTTGAGTATGGCAATTACTTGCTCCTGATTTGCAGGATTTGCCAAATCAAGCTCAAAGAAATCTGAATCTACGTTGAATCCTTTCAGGCCAGAAATATTGCTAAGCTTCCCGCGCCAAAGGTTATCAATGACTTTGATTTTATGCCCTTGCTTTAATAAACGTTCAGTAAGCCTGCTTCCAATCATTCCGGCGCCGCCGGTGATACATATATTCATTTATATATTTTTACGTGTACAATTGATCGCCCATTTGAGTGGCGCAAAGATAGCAATTTACCTGATCGTAGAAAACGCATCATCCTTGCTACCTTCCAGTTTTTTCATGGTAATAGTTTTACTAAAACTCTTTGCTGGGAGCTCAATAATAAAATAGTACAATGCAGAAAAGACTATTGCTATAAGTATAAAAAGAAAGAGCTTCAAAAAAGGCAAGTCGTTGACAATTGATAACTTAACATAATGGAAAAGCACCTTCCCTATCGAAATATGGATCAAGTAGAGGGAGTAACTTAGAGTGCCAAGCTGAAATAACCCATTGCCAATAATACTACGTGTATCGATGTTCACGAAGCGAATAAAAAGTGTTGCGAAAACAGTAATCAAAAGTTGCGATACGCCAAAGTAATAATTGATGTAACATAACATCATCGCCCATACGAACCAAAATACTTTTTCTGACAGCTTGAAACTGTAAACCCTGAATAGTAAGATTCCAACTGAAAAAAAAACAAACCAATAACTCATTTATGCTGCACTTCTCATTTGGGTACAGAGCAAGAGTAAAATACTTAGAAACAATATAGAAAGTGTATTTGAACGGCATGCAAAGCCTTTATACAAAACCCCCAGGGCAATATAGAATTGAAACTCAATAGCCAGTGTCCAGAAAATACCAGAAGCCCATGGTAGATTCAGAATGTCATTTAAATATCCTAAATGGGCGAAAATTGTACTCCAACCAAGTAATCCACGACCATTCCAAAAAGGGAGTAGGATAGCAATTAAAACCGCCACAAGGTAAGGAGGATCAATCCGGAGAACCCGTTTAAAAAGAAACCTAAAGAAATCACTGGTTTGAAATCCGGCCGTGTGCAGAGAATATGGCAAAACAAAACCGCTAATAACGAAAAACACATGTATACCGAGATATCCATATTTTCCCGTCGAAGCAATAGCAGGAATCTGGTAGCTATAATGAATATAAACCACCATCAGCGCAGCGATACCTCTCAGTGCGTCAATTTGCTTTAATCTCAAAAGAATTCTAGTTAAATAACCCGCTAAAAAACTTAAAATACTTATATCTGATCTTGTATAGTGGAGCTGAGCAATAAAAAATAAATATCGTTTTATCTCTCAATGACAAACCGCTGTGAGTTACCAGTGAAAGGATATCCTTTTTCCGTGTTAGTGCTAGGCCTCTCACGAAGTTGTTTACATATTTATTCACAAAACTATTTTTGCTCTCTTTAAACTTTTCATAGAATAGCTCGTAACCATGCATTCGTTCAAGGAATTTATTTCTTTTTTGTTCAAAATCCAGTCCATAACCGTACGAATTATTATTGTGGATGCGATACTGATACAAGACTTTCTGAATATGGGTATTAACCCCAAAAGCCCTTAAATGTAATGAAGTCCAGGTGTCTTCATTCGGTAATATTGTCGGTATTGGAAACGACTGTTGAGCTAACTCCCTCGAGAAAAAAATAGAACCACCCGAAAAATTGGGAAGCCGCTGATCTTTCGGAAACACAAGACCGTCATAATTTGAATCTTCAGAGAATGTCTTAAGTAAGCACGTAGAACAGTTTGAATCATTTCTGTGTGCCGCTTGCAACCTCTCTTCGAGGCTATTTACGGTCAATACATCGTCTGCTGCAAAAAAACAAATATAGTCTCCTGTGCTTTTGGAAAAAGCATAATTATATGCATTGTTCTTACCTTTTTCCGGGAGATTAAACACTTGAATTCTTTTATCCATCAACGTAAATCCTTGGATTAAAGACTGAGTGTTATCAGTAGATCCATTGTTAACGATGATTAGCTCCCAATTAAGGTGCGATTGGCACAACATACTGTCAACAGCTTCCTGAAGATACTTCTCACCGTTATATACTGCCATTAAAGTTGAAATCTTATGCACCATACAGCTATTAAAATGGTATTAATTTCACACTTTCATAATTAAATCTATGTCGAATAATAAGCCCGGCTATAAATCCAAGAGTCGGGATACCAATAGGACCAGAGAAAAAGTTAAGGAAAAACCATAGGAATAAAAGAAGACGAAACCGTAATGGCATGCCCTTATAGTTCAAAATATAAACAAAAAGCAAAAACAAAAACAGAAACGCTAAAACGCCCATTGCAGAAACTAAACTGATAAATCCTCCACCCTGTAAAAGTGTAAATCCATCTCCAATAAGTATATTATCTTTAATACTTTGCAAATAGGCTGTAAATGAACCTAGCCTGCTGGCAATACTGGCATCAGAGCTTAGTAAGATCGATGGATCGGAACTGATTACTTTTACTAACAAACCAATTGCTCTGAATTGTTGATATTCTGAAAGAAAATCAATAATGAACCCTGATAATGCGAATAATATCGCTAAGCTAATTAATGAAGGCCATAAATATCGAACTAAAATTATCGCAAAAAGGATTAAAACGCCATATCCGCTAAGCGAAGTCATAAGACAAAAACATACTGCAATAAATACAAAAAACTGTTTCCGAGGTTTAACCGTTTGACCAAATATCAAATTAAAAATTATATACAAGTTAAATACATGTAAGGCAAAAAAGGCCGGCTCTGGGGATAGAGTGCTGGCGCCCCGACCCATGTTACTCAGATTGCTGAAAGAGGCGGAGCGAGATGGAATCAAAATATTTTCTACCATTCCATGACCTAAAAAAAAGATAAAAGTAAACAGTATGTATACGGCTAAAACATTCTTGAATTTCCGTTCGCTCATGAAATAGCGGGTTGTATATGCAAACAATATTGCTGCGCAAAACTGAAAAAACGAGAAAACTCTTGTCCACAATATTGGCCTATCAATGTATATGCTTGTGATGAAGATAATCATGAAAAGGAAAGGGACAATTGAGGCGGCTAGATATAGTCGTGAATAGGTTAAGCTATAATAGTTTTTTTGGAAATTATAATTAACTAAGACGTAAAACAGTGATAGAATAAAAAGTAATATAAATGTGGGCTGCGTATCAGTTGTTTTGACCAGGGCTGGTATAAAAGGAAACAAGATGGTAAAGAAAATTAAATTATGGATTAACTTCCCCGGACTAAATGCAATGTTTGAATTATAATTCATCTAATCAAAGATCTTTAATTGGACTGGAATTCAGTTCCAATGTTTACATTATAGACCTTAACCCACCTCGAGAAAATAATTATGCGCCAAGCAGTGGAGATATCCTCATTGTTCAGCGACTTTGTCGTCAATAATTGATTCAGTTTCTCTCTTGAAATAATCTTATCTTCTAGCAACAATTTAGCTTCTTTTAAAAGTGAAACAAATATGCTCTTATTCTCTATCGTCCATCTTTGTTGTGGAGTAGGAAAACCCAACTTGTCATACCTTTTATAAATTACTCCGGGCAAATTATTCTTAAAGGCTTCTCGCAGAATATATTTTCTCACACCCTTATTAATTTTTAATTCATCTTTTAAGGACAAGCTAAGCCTAACGACCCTAAAATCCAGAAATGGTACTCTGGACTCAACTGAAAAAGCCATAGAATTTCTGTCTTCGTATCTTAAAAGAGAATGTAACCCAAACCCGGTTAAATGATTGAAAGAGCATTCTTCAATCGAAGTTTCGATTGGTCTCTTGAAAGGCTTTTCAATTTGATCCTTATAACCAGATGCGAACAAATCCAAGTGTCTATTTGTCTTTAACAAATGCTTAAAGATTAAATGCAAGTTGTATTCCTTATGTATTCTGAGATAATCAATTATTAATTTAAAGCCGTTTAAAGGATTAATCTTCAAGAGACTCGTTAAATGAGGCTTGTAGAAGCTGGAATATCCGGCTAAAATTTCATCTGCACCTTGCCCGTCAAGCATTACCGTAATGCCCTTCACCGCTGCTTCTCTGAATACTGTATATTGTGCATAAATGCTTAATGTTGCGAATGGTTCATCCTGATGCCAGACTATTTTATCTAGGTTGTTTATAAAGTCAAGGAAGCTGGGATAGACCTTGTGAACTTTGATATCGGCATAGTCTGATAATGCATCGATGTAAAAACTCTCATCAATTTTATCATCTGTAAAACATGCTGAAATGCATTCCTGATTTCCTGGTTTTCCATCTGCCTTTAGTAACTCCGATGAAACACTTGCAATTATAGAGCTGTCTATACCACCTGATAATGCAGAGCCAACTTTCACATCTGATCGCATTGCCAATTTTACGGCATCATTCATTAAATTATTAAAATTCTCAATTTCTACCGAATTCGCAACCATATTATCTGCCGCGGCCGTTGTTTTATTCGGAAGATAGTACCTTTCAATCCTATAATCATGACAGGTAAGATCGATGATAAGATTGTGCCCCCCCCTTAATTCGTAGACCTGATCAAATAACGTTTCACTGGTATGATTGATTAAACTGTTTTGAATAAAATCAAAAGCCCTTGTTTTATTTATTTTGGCCTTCCAACCTGGAACTATTGTAAACTGCTTAATTTCCGATGCTAAATAAAGTTGATTATTGGCCTGATAATAATAAAAAGGTTTTATACCAAATCGGTCTCTTGAACAAAAGGCGATGTTGTTAATTTTATCGAAAATTATAAAAGACCACATTCCGTTTAGTCTGAGTACACATTCTTCTCCCCAATGGTCATAGGAGGCAAGGATAACTTCGGTATCGGAATCGGATGAAAATGTGTAGCCTTCTTGAATTAACTCTTTCCGTAACTCAATATAATTGTATATCTCACCATTATAAGTAATCACCAGGTTCTTATATTCCATTGGCTGTCTCCCTTTGGGGGATAGGTCGATTATAGATAGTCTTCTATGCCCGAACCCAATTGTCCGATCATCATTAAGCCAGTGTCCTTCTCCGTCAGGGCCACGATGAGCAATGATGTCCGTCATTTGCTTTAATTGCAATTTATCAATTCTGGAAACTCCCAATGAAACTATTCCTATGATTCCGCACATAACTTATAGATATGATCCTTCCTTAGTAAGTTTTTATATATACCTGTTTATTGTTGACACTATATGCTTCGCTGCACTACCATCCCCATATAAACCTTCGGTGTATTCGCCGGGCAGTCGGGAAATGTACTCAGAGATCTTCTCAATATCATCGAAAACCAGTTGGTTCCATCCATTTTTCAGAGTCTCCGTCCATTCTGTTTCTGAACGGATAGTGATACATTTCTTTCTAAGCATATACGCTTCTTTTTGAATTCCCCCGCTATCCGTTATGATACAATCAGCATGAAACTGATAGCTTATACTTTCAACATACCCTGTTGGTTCTATAAAATTAATATTATCGTAATCGCTTTCCTGAAATCCTGAAGACTTTAACCTGCTGAGCGTGCGGGGATGTACTGAAAAGATAACCTTTTCTTTTAAACTGTTTAAGCCGTTCATGATTTTATTGAGCCGCACAAGATCATCGGTATTATATGGCCTATGAATGGTCGCAAAATAGTAAGAATGGTCTACCATTCTCTGAATTTTAGGTTTGATTAAGTCAAGCATGTCACACATTACATCTCCACAAAGAAATATGCGGTCATGCACAATACCTTCATTCTTTAAATTCTTGATACCATTTGCGGAACTGGTGAATAGCAGATATGCAAACTCATCCGCAACAATTCGGTTGATCTCCTCCGGCATTTCACGATTGAAGCTACGCAGGCCCGACTCAACATGTATTTGACGAATATTCATTTTTGCTGCTACAAGCGCCCCGGCTAGAGTCGAATTTGTATCCCCATAAATAAGCATGGCATCCGGTTTCTCCTTTTCACATACTTTTTCAATTTCTATCATCATCTGCCCAGTTTGAGCCCCTTGAGATTTGGCGAACCCAACATTAAGCAAATAATCGGGTTGGGGAATATTTAGATCCTCAAAGAAAATCTCGCTCATGTTTTCATCATAGTGCTGCCCGGTATGAACTGTAACCGTGTTATAAAACGCCTGCAATTCAATTTGCATAGGAGCGTGTTTAATAAACTGTGGTCGCGCGCCAATTATCGAAATAATTTTCTTCATTGTATTGAATTTGTTAAACGAGCATTGCAGTTTCTAGCTGCTCATAGTATCTTTCCGCAGAAAGTGATTTGGCCGCATGATGCGCACTTAATTTGCATGAATCAATATCTACTCTACTTTTGTTTTTAATTGTTTCAAAAATTGCTTGAGCAGTGAACTCTTCGGTGACAAAACCAAGTTTATGGTCTACCACGATTTTTGCCATTTCTGGTGAGGGTCCCACCACTATGCATAAACGGGCCTGAATAAATTCAAAAAATTTATTGGGCAGGGCAAATTTATTATTAAAACTGGAAGGAGGCAGGGTATAAAGACCTATGTCATATATGTTTAAGGTAGAAATGATTTCAGCGAAATTAACAACTGGAATGATCCTGACGTTTTCCACTTCTTCACATAATTGCAATAATTTTTGAAAGTAAGCAGATTTGGAAGGCATGAGCATAAGATCCATTCCGTAATCAGGGCCCAGAAGCTTTAAAGCTTCAATCATTATTTCGATCTTACGATCTTCATTCGGTATGCCGTGATGAATAATCCTGATCTTACTACCGGTTCCAGACGGCCGAAGGTCAGATCTATAATTTGCCGCATTAGGGATTACCAGAGAGTCTTTTGAAAAGTCTTCTAGGCAACGTTTAGCTATTCCTTCTCCAACATTAATCATCAGATCGAGTTTTGGGAGGTATTTCCTATAAAGTGCTTTGTAATATTCCCCCGTGGTTTCCATCCAACCCTGCCTCCCTTCAAACTCCAGCGGATGATACTCATGAGCATTAAAAACAATTCTAAATTTCCGTTCTCTGTAACTGAACAGAATAGGTAGGAAAATAGGATTATGATTGATTATACAATCGGGACCTACCTTGCGGATCACCATATGCATTCCGATCCGGGTAATAAGCAAACTATTTAAATAATCTCTTCCTGTAACTAGTTTATATGCTTTCTTAAAAAGTCTTTCCAATCCAAATACTGTATTGATATTGATGTATTTAATTGATGCATCCGTCGGTGGAGTCGACCCCATTGCATAAATATTGTAGTGGTCTTTTAAGCCCTGCATTTCTCTTATCATGCGGGGACCGTTATGAAGAGGATTGG
>Ga0136639_10000731_pt1 | contig 11245 bp, 6 predicted proteins | sample AntDrymUQ8592106_2_FD_113739 | JGI IMG/M metagenome (GOLD analysis project Ga0136639, IMG submission 113739) | Polar desert sand microbial communities from Dry Valleys, Antarctica - metaG UQ859 (21.06) | ecosystem: Environmental > Terrestrial > Soil > Desert | place: Antarctica: Dry Valley...
CGAAATCAAAACGCGCTTTGGTAGTCGAGAATGCATTGGCGTTGGCCTGATTGGCAAAGGCGGTAACGATATCTTCGGGAAGATAGAGATCTTCGACATAGCGATGATCCGAGGTGACTTTTCCTGAAGTCACCAGGGACAGGCGCGGGGCTAAAAAATAGCGACCTTGCCATTCTTGCTTGCCGCGCCAGGAGTTGGCTGGAGCTGAAAGAGTATCGCGGACCTGGCGTTCACAGGCCGCTTTTTCTTCCGGTGGAACAGCAGCACAGGCCGGCTGCTCGAGTAAATGATACTTCAGCAGATCTTCTCTTTGACTGCTGAGCTGCAGCCAGGAGGTATCGCGGATCGTCTCGGCCTGGAAGCGGAAACCGGAATTCTTGCGCGCTTCATAGCGAGTTTCCAAGCCGATGCGAGTCCCGCGTTTTTGAAAAAGATCGGTCGTCACTGTAGCATCAGCATTCTGTCCCAGATCCATAAACACCGGCTGGGTATAAACAAAACCGTTCTTTTGTGCACCGCTCTGAAAACTAGGCATCAGAAAACCCGATTGCCGTTTGGCTTTTAAGGGTAGCTTGAGATAAGGTAAATAGAGAATGGGCACGCCTTTGATCGTCAGCACGGGATGATGCAGATCAATATAGCCTTCTTGCTGGGCTTCAATCCTATCGGCCTGAAATCCCCAGGCAGGATTCTCATCGTCCGCACAGCGGCAGGGCGTGAAACTTGCGCGATCGACCTCATAGAGGTTGCCATCCCGCCGTTTCAAAGTATCCCCCTCCAGGCGAAAATAAAAGGTCTGGGGCAGGGGAGCAGATGTCGCTTCAGCCCGCGATTTTTTCCAATAGGCACGGCGGCGTTCTAAACGTCGACGGCGTTCTGGATCACGATCCGCCATCATCGGTGGCGATGATTCCCGGGTGAAACGCTCACGCTCCAAAAGCCGGGCGTAAGCAGAAATTTGCTCAGGGCTCGGTTCTGGATCAGGGGTCATGCGAAAATCTATTTTCGCATTGTCTTTATTCTTTTGCAGCTCTCGAAGCCTCTCTTCGCGCGCCGCTTCATAGGCCAATTCTCTGGTTGACTGGCCCAGAATCTGGCGGCTCACGGCATCAACTTTGGAGCTATCGTTAGCCACCATCACCGCATTTTGAATGGTGAAGTCGCCTAATTTCCACTGCATCTGAATGCGTTCGCCGGTAAAAACTTCGTTCTCATGCAGAAGGATGACATGGCCTTCCGCCTCCAGCGTCGTCGTTTTATAGTCGATTTTAATTTTATCGGCAGTGATGACATTGCCACCCCCTACCAGAACGACATCGCCTTCGAAGACGTACTCTTTGCCTTCTTTATCAAAGCCGATGGAGCGAGAATCATAAAGAAAGGAATAATCTGGATCGACGTCGAGAGGATCCAGTGTGGGAATTGGCTTATCCGCCGCACCCAATTCGGGAACTGCTTTGGTTTGCGCCTGCAATTCCCCAAGGAAGAAGCTCAGGGCTACTGCAACTATTTTTAAGCTTGCGTAAGAAAGCTTACCAATCACCGCGAAGAATCCGTTCAAGGCTGATTCCATCTTTTGGAGCGCTATCGAAATGCTGGAGGATTCGCCCCACAGCCAGGACTGATCCACACACGGCCCAGGGTCCATCGGCGGGCTTCCAGGTCTCCAGACCTTTGCGCCAGGCCTCATCAAAACTTGAATAGAAGCTCAAATCCCGATGCCTGGGGGCCAAAAGTTCCGGCTGCCAGGCCCGCTCATGATCGATTCCAAACAGGATGACAGGATGTAAGCGGGAACGCAAGACATCGAGTATGCGGTCCATTTCCTTATCTTTCAGGATACACACCAGACCTGGCATAGTTTCCTGAAAACCATCCCCTTTCAATCCGGCCAAGAAAGTCTGAGCACCATCTGGATTGTGACAAACATCCACGATCATCGGTACAGGGCCTTGAGCGCTGGGAATTTGCAATCTCTGGCTCCGACCATACAAAGTGACAGGGGCTGGCTTCTTCCCTTGACCCAGCAATGGCCAGATGTCCGCGAGAGACTTCCATTCCCGCCCTTGTTCTTTTTGCGCAAGGAAGTGATAAACAGCTGAAGCAATAGCCAGATTCTTTCTAAGAAAAAGCGGCATCTTGGCCAAGAATCCCTGCAGAGGCAAGGACAGCTCTGGCAAACCTGGCAATTTTATTTCTATGGTTTGGCTTTGCTCATCATAGAAGTAATGACGATTCGCTTCAAAGACCGGGACTCCTAACTGCCCTGCACGCTCCAGTATGTGTTCGCGATAGCCGGGAACGCCGGTAATTTCACCTGAATCGCCCCAGAAAAGTGGTCGCCCTGCGCGCATGATTCCGAGCTTCTCTTGCAGGATGCCTAGCACATCAGAGCCAAGATACTCTTCATGATCGCGCGAGACACTGACAAGCACGGAAATCATCGGATCGCTCACATTGGTCGCATCCCATCGGCCGCCAAGGCCCACCTCGAGCACTTGAAAATCCAGCTCTCGCCTAGCAAAGAGTTTAAATCCAAGCAAAGTCGTAATCTCGAAAAAAGAAAGTTCCGCATAGAGTTCATCGGGCAGTTCTTTTTGGAGCTCACGCCAGATGGCAGCGAGAGCTTCATCGTCACAAGGATTCTCGCTCAACTGATAGCGTTCAGAGAAGGCAGCGAGATGAGGTGAAGTGAAAAGCCCGATCTTACGTTCATTGAGCGTCAAGAGGTACCAAAGAAAACCACTGGTGCTTCCTTTGCCGTTGGTACCACCGATTAATACAGCAGGAATATGGGATGCAGGTCTTTGTAAAAATTCATAGCTGCGTTCGATTCGCTGTAAACCTGGTTTTATATGAGTCGATCTTTTGGCAAAAAGGCTATCAAAATCCATGCGTTTTTCCTTGCTCTGGTTAAGCTAAGAATCCGATTATCTTAACAAAGAACCCTTTTTTCGGGCAGGCCTAAAAGCATTTTTCCCAAATATTACAAACATTTTCCCGTTGCAGAGCGTCAATCCATGCCCTAAGATGATCCGTAACCCCATGAAAAAATAATAGTTGATGGCGGAGACTGCTGGGCCACGGACGGGCATTTTTATAATTGCCATGAGCATCCTTGTGCATCGGAGTCCTACGCGTTAACTTCCAGGCCTGGAAAGGTAGCCGTGATGCTTTGCAAGCGTTGTCCTCATCTGGTTCGACACGGACAGTATGTTCCTGAAAACGGACAGATCGAATTCAAGAATCTCTGCGGACTCGTGATGAAAAAACACATGGCTCCAGATCCCATCATCGAAGATCCGAAAGCCAAGGGTCCAAAGAAAGTCGGGGTAAAAAAACCGCTCAAAAAAGGGGATTTAGAGCCCAACATGGATTGTGTGAACTTTCCATTTCCCAATGTGTTCGATTACATCGACTGTGCCATATATCAAGAAACATTTAAATCAACGACACGGAAGAACGACGTCATCCCTACCAAAGACTTCCAATACTCGGATGTCCTCTCTGGCAATTCCATTACAGATATGGAACTTCTGTAAACTCCCCTAGTTTTCATGGGGGTCGAAACTTAGAAAAAACAAGGGGGCTTTCGGCCCCCTTTGCTTTTATCAGGTCCCGCTGACCTTGATGACTCTTTTCTTCTGCCATTGCTCAAAATAAACCAGAGCCGTCGTCGCCACAAAGGTGGAACTTATCGTTACGGCAATCACACCAATACACATAGCGATTGCGAAGAATAGGATCTGCGAAGTGCCGAAAGCAAAAATCCCGAACAGCGAAACCATGGTTGCAAACGAAGTATTGAGTGAACGGGACAAGGTTTCATTCAAAGCAACGTTGACGTTTTCCGACATGCTACGCCTCGGACTGTGCTGGATATTTTCCCTTATCCTATCGTAGATAACGATACAGTCATTGACCGAATAACCAACGATGGTCAACACGCAGGCCACGGACGTGAGGTCGAAGGGCACCTGGAACAGGAGATAAAAGGCGAGAACGAAGAACACATCGAAGAACATTTTAACCAAAGTACCAGGAACGAAGCGACTATCGAATCGCAGCGCAACGTAGAGGACAATACCTAACACGGCCCAGAAGATCGAATAAATCCCCTGCTTCCGCAGTTCCTTTCCGATCGCAGGGCCGACATATTCCACCCGCTGAACATCGGGACCGTAATCGGCAAGCTTGGTGACCAGGGTCTGGCGAATGGTCTTGGCGGCTTCGGTATTCTCCTGGGATAAAACGCCTTCCGGACCGACGATATTACTGCCTTCAAACCGCGCCGTGAACTGGCGACCTTCCGAACCGACTTCTTGAAGCTGCATGTCTTTGATTCCTGCGGCTTCAAAAGCGTCGCGAACGACTTTCGTCTCGATGGGTTTGCTAAAGAGAACTTCCATCTGGGTTCCGCCAGCGAAATCAACAGCCCAGTTAAATCCTTTGGTCGCGCCCATAGTTAAGACCAAAAGGATCACGGCAACACCAAGACCTACAACCGGCTTGCCCCATTTCAAGAAGTTAAAGATGCGTCTAGGAGATGCGTTGCGCTTTTGGGCTTTTTCCCAACCCAACCAGCTTTTAACTTCGGCATCGCTTTTGGCCCGAACCAGCATCAATTGGAACAAAGTATGCGTCACAGTCAAAGCCGTGAACAAGGACACGAGAAGACCAAGGATCAAGGAAATTGCGAAACCTTTGACGGGACCCGAAGAACTGGTTTCCAACATCACAAAAGCCGCCACCAAAGTCGTAACGTTGGCATCGATGATGGTCCAGAACACTTTCGCAAAACCGTTTTCCAAAGCTTTGAGTGGAGGACGACCCTCACGCAATTCGTCGATGATACGTTCGTTGATCAAAACGTTGGCATCAACAGCCATACCCAAAGTCAAAATGAAACCCGCAAAGCCCGGAAGGGTCAGCGAGAAGCCGAAGGCTGCCATAAGCATCATCAGCAGAATACCGTTCAAAACCAAGGCAATACACGAAAGCAGTCCTGGACGACGGTAGTAACCGATGATGAAGATCAAGACAAAAGCCAGACCCATAAGCACCGAGAGCACACCTTGATTGGCCAACTCAGGCCCGAGGGTTGCACCGACCTGGCGTTCTTCGAGAATAGTGATCGGCGCTGGCAAGGCCCCGGAGCGAAGGATCAATGCCAATTGCTGAGCTTGATTTTGTTTTACATCCAGCGCTTCGCCCGAACCTAAAGTTATCTGGGCGCTGCCGGCGGCGATCTTGGTTTGAATCACAGGATCCGAAACAATCACTTCATCGAGGACGATCGCCATACGTTTGCCGATGTTGGCACCGGTAATATCCCCAAAAAGCTTGCCGCCTGTCGGCGTAAACTTGAGAGAAACAACGGGATCGTTGCTTAAAGAATTCGGATCGCTCGACACGTTCGCATCCAGCACGTCTTCACCGGAAAGTTCGGTGGCTGCTTTCAGGACTTGGCCTATGTAGCGAGTTTTTTTGCCAGCTGCGAGCAGAGTCTCTTCGAATAGGAACTCACGACCTTCGGGAATAAAAGGCTTGGCGAGATCGATCAGAACCTGCTTATCTTCGCCGATGAGGACTGGAGTCCCGGCATTGCCGCGACGCTCAAGACTGACGCCGGGAGGCAGCTTGCCTTCCAATGCAGAAAAACCGCGGAACTCTTCGTCGACTAATTTGAATTTCAATTGAGCGGTGCGACCCAGCAGTTCCTTGGCCTTATCGGGATCTTTGAAACCGGGCAGCTGGACCATGATGGATTTGTCGGCGCGGCGGTTGATCGAGGGCTCGGATACACCCCATTTATCAATACGCGAACGAATCACTCGTTCGGCTTGTTCCAACGAAGCTTCGGTGATTCGCTTCAGCTGGTCATCGTCATATTTTAAATTAAGAGTTTGGCCTTCACCCGAAGCGCGTTCCAGGCCAGGATAAAGCGAGCGAAGATTGGCTCGGAACTCATTCTGGTCGACGCCATCTTCAAGAGTGACACGCAGAGTTTGCTGATCTTTGATCGCGTAGGCTTCTTTCACCTGGCGCTTATCTTGATTAGCCCAACGTTCCACTTCAGTAGCCATGCGACCCAAGCGGTTTTCCACAGCTGCTTTGGTATCGACACCAAGGACTAATTGGACACCACCTTGAAGGTCGAGACCCAATTTGATGTGCTTTTTGGGCAGCCACGAAGGAATGGCTTTGTCCAATTCAGCCTGATCATTCCGCTTTTCCTTGGATAAGGAGAAGTAAATGAAAGTCGGCGAAATGTAGTAGAGCGCTCCTAGCGTGATCAATAGGATTGCTATGGCGCGGGTTCGCAAGGACTTCATTGGGGGCTCCATTCCTTCTAATTAAGCAGACCACACCGCAAATAGGGTGATCGTTACAGATACCTCGACTTGTCACAAGTGTCAGCCGTTTTTTTGCTAGACATCACGAGTGGATGCAGACACAAAAGAGCAGACGCAATTACGACATGGTTGCTCCTTTATTTCTGCAGCTGTCACTTCCTGCTCACATCTGTGCTTCCCCCAAGTCTGTCAAATCGATCCGATACTGTCCATAAAAAATCCTCGTATTGCACGAGGCTCAGCGCCTCAAAGCTTTTTCTAAACATGGCACGAGTTTGGCTCCAGCGTAGTGGCTTCACTTTACTATGCGGAGGAATGTTTCATGTCTGTGATTACCAGATGTCTCACAATTGCCGGTTTTTTTTCGCTGATCAGCGGCTGCGCACTTGTATTGGATGACACCCCAGAGCAGGATCAGTCGAAGTATGAGTATAGCAACTGGGAAAGCAATCCCAACTCCTCAACCTATGAGTATTTCAAGTGCTCCGAATCCGGTACCAGCTCTCGGCTCTGTGGCTATCGCCCCAATGCTTCTGGGAACTCACCGACAGCAGGAACAGGGAAAGACTATACTTGGCAAAGCAACTGCCGCGGATCCGACTGTCAGATTCTGAATGTTTTCGCGCACTACTCGCTGCAAGAAAACCTGGGCAACAATCAAACTTTAATCATCGAAGCTTTTCAAAACCCTCAGTTTAGCGGTTCACCCGTAGCCAATATTCAGATCGCTGGGTTTGATGCATCACGCCCTAATTCTAGCAATCTGGAAGAAATGTATCTGGCGTCCGGCGAATACTATTTCCGAGCTTATTTTACGACAGGACAATCCCCACCGACTCCCTATCCTATGGATGGCATGATCCTGGTTGGTGACAAGCCAGTCGGTGTCTATGGCGCGCTATCAGGAGCCAAAAGAGTCCTTGTCAAGATGGACCAGAAGCCCGAGCTCGTGAACATCTATATCAACCAGCTCTTCAAGAAGCCTGGCAGTGAACAGGACAGCAACGACCGCATTCGCTTACGAATCAGCGTACCGGCGGGCCTCTATATTCCAGCAGATCGGGATATCCGAGTCCTCGTGCTCAATAGCCCCGATATCGAGGAAAGTCCCGCTTACAACTTCACGCTGAGTAGCAATCTTCTGCTGATCAAAGCTCAGGAGACCACCACCGAATTCGTCAGTCCCAGCCTTGCCCCCAAGTTCTACTATCTTTTTGCCTTCGTCGATAGCAATGGCAATGCTTACTATGACGACGCGGAATTGGGCGCCTTTTACCTTGAAAAACAGGAGGTTTCAAGCTTCCCGGTCGAACGTGATCGCACCCGTAGCCTGCAGTTAAGTCTGCAGCCTTACACGGACCGTTGAAGTTTTTGCGAGCTTCCGGCCTCGGAGCCTCACCGGGCTCCGAGGCTCTTTATTTTTTGTCCTACCCCAAGGAAACCCATTCAAGTAGCCCCACCCAGCGCCCTTGCTCCAGCGGGTTAAATTGGATATAGTCCCCCCTTTCTTAGTCACACTCGCCCCTAAAAAAGGACAAGCCGATGCAAGAGAGTGTTGCCCCACGCCGGAAAAAAGGCTGGATGAATTTGAAGGTGACTCAGGTCTTTGAAGAAACCTGGGATACCAAAACCTTTTTGATGGAGGATGCCGAAGAAGGCTCCTGTCCATTCGATTATATCGCCGGACAGTATTTGACTTTCCGCTTCGATGATATCAGCGAACGACCTGTCGCTCGTTCCTACACCATGTCCAGTTCGCCCAACCAGAAAGGCTTTGCGGCCGTAACCATCAAGCGGGTACTCGGGGGATTGGTCAGCAATTACTTCTGCGATAAAGTTGCACCGGGAGCGATCCTAAAAGCCCGAGGTCCGATCGGACGTTTCGCATGGGATTCCACACGTTGCCGCCAGCAATTAGTCATGGTCGGCGCTGGGAGCGGCGTCACCCCTTTTATCAGCATTTTGCGGGAATATGCCGATACTCTGGGGCAACCTGGGTCGCCGGCAGCCATGACTCTGCTCGTCGCCTATCGTTCTAAAGAAGATCTGATCTGCTGGGAAGATCTGCAGGCCCTAAAAGATAAGCCGGGCATTCGCATCTTCACAACGCTGACACGCGAAGATGCCCGTAATGAAGGCTATTTGCACGGCCGTCCCGATGATGCCATGCTCAGCGGAGTGTGCGAGGAAACCTTCGCCGATTCGACCTATATGACCTGCGGACCCGATGCTATGATGAAAAATGTCCGGGCCTTTCTCCAAAATCAGGGTGTCCCTGACGAGCAAATCTTGCTGGAATCGTTTGGCGACTAAATCATCCATTCGATATTTCTGGATCTTTTTTCGGGTCCCCAAAGGCGATAATATCGCTGCGCGGTTCGATCCATGTCTGGGGATATAGCGGCAAGGGCACTCCACCTTTGCTTGCCAAATCCTGGAACTCCCGCTCCATAGCCAATTGCATATCGCAATCGATCGGCGCGTCTACCGGCGTTGCAGACACAGCAAAGGCCAAGCCTGTCCCGCAATCCCGCAGCAGCTGCATGATGCGCAGATTCATATCCTCGACTACCGCTAAATACTCATTCCAATCCGTAGTGCGAATATACGTAAAGATTTCAATCTCCAAACCAAGTTGAGCAAAGCGCAAGAAGCGCACCCGAGCCGGCTCATTGAGAACCATGGAATGACCGATCAGCAGTTCCTTAAATCTTATCAAGACAAGACGCATCTGATCCGGACTGGTATCATGGCGAAGGAACAAATTGGTGGCCCAACGAAGCTTATCGCGACGCTCAAAGTTTTCCAACTTCATATGGGAAAACTCGGCGTTAGGAATGGTCACAATACTGCGATCCAAAGTTCGAACCCTGGTCGATCGCAAACCGATATCCTCGACCGTTCCCACAATCTCGCCAAAACGCCCCGAATCACCGACTCGCACGGGTTGATCCAGAATAACGGAAATACCTCCAAAGAGGTTCTCTATCGTTTTTTGACCAGCGAGTGCAATGGCCAAACCGCCTACCCCCAGACCGGCGACAATAGCCGTCACGTCAAAGCCGAAATTTCGCAAGAGAAAGATGATGCCCACAACAATGATGATCGCCTTGAGTCCGCGCTGAGTCGGCTGAAGCATCGCCGCAGAACCCGGCCGGCCTTGCCGATCAAAAGAGAGTCTCATCAAATCCATCAAGGCTTCCGTCAAACGCATGGTGAGGAAAATAAGCGTCAGGGTAAAAATCACGGTCATGATATAGACCAAGGTCTGGCGTACATCCAGATGCAGATTCACGGAATCGATGGCTAGCTTAAAAACGGCTAATCCCGTCAGCATGCGCAGGGGCGGAATGAATCCTTTAAGACTGGCATCGGTCAGAAAAATCTTAAAACGCCGACTGGTAAAATTGATGATCTTCAGCAGGACTAAAGCCAGTACCCGAGACACGAGCGAGGCAAGAATGAGCGCCAGTGCCATGCCAAGCCATTGCCAAAGCTTGATCCCATAGAATTGGTTATCGACCAGAATCTCCGGCAAATCGGCTTCAATATCCGATCGCTCCATTTTCTCGGCCAGTGTAGGTATTCGGTGGATAAATTCACTCGCAAAATGCCAAACTTTTTGATCACCCTGCGTGACCTGCACCAAGGTCACTGGAACTATTTCCCGATCCACAAAAACTTGGCCTATGATTTCGATATCCGGAGCTTGGCCATCTGAGGTGCGGCCTTCGGCTTCCGAGGAAAGATCTGAAAGGCTAATGCGTGCCCGCTTGTTCAACACTTCAATCATTTGTCTGGTGGTATTACGCCGACGCTCGCTATTCCAGCGACGAGGAAACTCCACGTAACTCATGGCAGCTTCAACATCCTCACGTTTGAGCACGTTGAGGAATTGGCGAAACATAAAGCGAGGTGAATCTTCTTTTTCGTTATTTTCGGCTTTGATGTTATTATTCGTCTTGTCTTGCGCAAGGGGCTTGGTCGATTGCGCTAGGCCAGTCGATTCCAGAATATAAAGACAGACGAGTATTTTCCAAGAATAACTCACAAACCTCAAAAGTTGCCGCATAAAAAAATACCTCACATCAAGTGATCGCTCGCCACCACTGTCAAAAAATAGCACGAGTGATTAAACATAGCCACTGGCTTGCAGAGCGAAAAGTTTTGCATAACGCCCCTTTGCAGCCATCAATTGATCGTGATGACCCTGCTCAATGATCCGCCCACCTTCGATGACCAGAATGGTATCGGCCATGCGAACTGTTGGAAAACGATGAGAGATGAGAATCGAAGTGCGATCCTGGGTCAGGGCACGAAAACTTTTGAAGACAGCAAACTCAGCTTCGGCATCCAATGCTGCGGTCGGCTCATCCAACACCAGAATGTCAGCTTCTTCGCGCATGAAAGCGCGCGCCAAGGCAATCTTTTGCCACTGTCCCCCGGAAAGTTCAACACCTTCATGAAACCAGCGTCCGAGTGGGGTTTCCAGCCCTTTGGGTAGTGCCTTCAGCAGATCGCTGGCGCCACCACGATCGATGGCGCGCAGCAACCGATCGGGGTCTTTCTCATGCTGAATGCTGCCCATCCCTAAATTTTCAGCAAAACTCAATTGATAGCGATTAAAATCCTGGAATACGACGGCCATTCTTGCCAAGAGCACGTCTTCATCCCAAGTTTGAAGATCACGGCCATCCAGTAAAATGCGTCCACCTGTAGGAGAGTAAAGACGGGTGAGCAGTTTAATAAAGGTGGTTTTACCAGCTCCATTATGTCCGACCAAAGCCAGGCTCTGCCCTTTGGGGATGAACAGGCTGATATCCGAAAGGGCTTCGTGATTCTGCCCCGGATACTGAAAGGACACATGTTCAAAGCGAATCCCCTGCTCC
>Ga0136639_10000732_pt1 | contig 11233 bp, 8 predicted proteins | sample AntDrymUQ8592106_2_FD_113739 | JGI IMG/M metagenome (GOLD analysis project Ga0136639, IMG submission 113739) | Polar desert sand microbial communities from Dry Valleys, Antarctica - metaG UQ859 (21.06) | ecosystem: Environmental > Terrestrial > Soil > Desert | place: Antarctica: Dry Valley...
GAAACAAAAGTCTGGTTGCTTATCTAGTCTGCCCACAAGCACAGCCGACAGCTAGAGAATTACGGACATTTCTGCGATCGCGGCTACCAGATTATTTGATTCCCTCAGCTTTTGTAACGATCGACGCTTTGCCACTTACGCCCAATGGCAAGATCGATCGTCGAGCCTTACCACTCCCCAATGACGATCGCCGTGAGTCCGCAGCCACAAGAGTTAATCCCCGTGACGAGTTAGAGCTTCAGCTTGCCAAAATTTGGGAGCAGGCATTGGGGATGCTGTCGATCGGGATTCATGATAACTTCTTTGAATTAGGCGGTCATTCGCTGATTGCCGTCCGGTTATTTGTCGAGATCGATCGGATTTGGGGGCGGAATCTGCCCTTAGCTACTTTATTCGAGCACCAAACGATCGCCGAACTCGCAAAGGTCTTGCGCCAACGTGAATGGGTGGCACCGTGGTCGTCATTAGTAACGATCCAACCCCACGGCTCCAAACCACCTCTATTCTGTTTTCATCCGGTCGGCGGTAATGTTCTAGAGTATTACCCTTTAGCCGAGTACTTAGGGCAAGATCGACCAATTTATGGGTTGCAATCTCAAGGTTTAGATGGCAAGCAGCAATTGGTAACTAGTATCGCCGAGATGGCAAGCAACTATATTCAAGAAATGTTGACTATTCAGCCACAAGAGCCTTATTTACCGATCGGTTATTCGTTTGGTGGACTATTGGTCTATGAGGTCGCCCAGCAACTCCAAGCACTGGGTAAGCAAGTAGATTTCTTAGCCTTATTGGACTGCAACTCCCCCCAGCTCGAAGCAGTACGTCCCTCGTTTACCAAATCAATTCAAATTCATTTGAGTAACTTATCCCAACTAACAAATCAGGACAAAATTAAATACATTAAAGACCGGATTGACTATCGATTTAATAATGTTGATTATCGAGAATTTTTACTGCGGAGTTTTCCTGAAGATGCACCACCTTCGATCGAACTTCTCCAACTGATCGATACCAATTTCCAAGCAAATAGCTCCTATATCGCTCGACCTTATCCTGGCAATCTCACTTTATTTCGATGCCAAATGCAGACCTTGGATTACTATCTGTCTCCCGATTTGGGTTGGGGCGATCTAGTGAGTGGCAACATAGAAATTTATAATGTTGCTAGTTCTCACTATAGTATTTTGAGAGAACCAGTAGTCCAATTGGTAGCTAAACAGATCGAATCTTGCTTGGAAAAAATACCAGTAAGTATGACTAAAGGAGGTAGTAATTTACATTCATATGAATAAATATTTACAGGTTGTAGAGCGAGGATTTGTAATTTTATCATTCCTATTTTATGCTGGTGGGCCTCTACCTCTACTACTTTCGGGCGGTGCTGGGCAGGGAATAGACGAGCAAGAATGTGGCGATCCAGTGGACTACACGATACAGCAGAGTATATTTTTTGTCAACTATTTTCTCTCCTTATTTTTAATAACGATTCGTTGGAAAAAATCAATTTATACATTAAGTAAAGATCCAACTATCTGGTTGTTAATGGTCATTGCCTTGGGATCGTTCTTTTGGTCTTTTGCGCCCTTAGTGACTAGAGCTAGGAGTATCGCGCTAGTTGGGACTAGCTTGTTTGGGTTGTATTTGGCTGCTCGCTATAGTATTCGCGAACAACTCCAATTATTGGGCTGGAGTTTCGCGCTCATTATCATCATGAGTTTCGCATTTGCCATACTGATTCCCCACTATGGCATGATGGCTTCGGGAGTCCACTCAGGTGCTTGGCGAGGGATCTACGTCCACAAAAATGTATTGGGGAAAGTGATGGGGATCGGTGGGCTAACTTTTGTGCTGTTGGCAATGGATGCCAAAACCCAGCGATGGTTGCCTTGGACTGGGCTAGGCTTATCATTTTGTCTATTATTGCTATCAAAATCTTCATCATCGATGATTAATTTTTTGACTGTATTGGCTCTGATTCCCATTTTTCAAACTTTTCGGTGGCGATATCATGTGATGATTCCAACAGTAATTGCGATCGTCATTTTTGGGGGTGGATTATCATTATGGGTGAATCAAAATGCGGAGATATTATTGGGGTCGATCGGTAAAGAGCCGACACTAACTGGGAGGACGGATATGTGGCCTTATGTGCTAGAAATGATTTGGAAACAGCCGTGGCTGGGCTATGGCTATAATGGATTTTGGGGTGATTGGAATAGCCCTGGAGCTTATGTGTGGTACATCGTCAATTGGACACCACCCAATGCACACAATGGATTTTTAGATCTGTGGTTGGATTTCGGATTATTAGGTGTCGTCATCTTTGGCTACGGATTCTGTCAAACATTGTTGCGGGGATTAAATTGGTTACGATTCGATAAATATTGGGTAAGTTTTTGGGGGTTATTGTACTCGGCTTACCTAGTTTTAGGTAATCTGACAGAAAGCTCCCTAGCGATCCGCAATGATATTTTTTGGCTACTCTATCTCACGGCATCATTCTCATTGGCACTCAATAACTCTACCCCAGACGAAATGTCTGCCGCAAAGTCATCATGAGGCATCTAAATCAGATCCAAACTTATATCAATCACCTCATGCAAAAGCCCCTAGTCAGGGGTGCTGTCTGGCTATTCATTGGGAGAGGACTAGGCTTGGTATTGCAAGCTGCCTACTTTGTGATTATCGCGCGGACACTCGGTGTGGCGCAATATGGCGAATTTGTGAGCATAACAGCTTTAGCCGCGATCGTTTCGCCATTTGTCGGTTTGGGAATGGAAATTTTGCTGCTCAAAAATGTGGCGAAAAATCGCAGTTTGTTTGCGGCATACTGGGGTAACTCTCTAGTGGTTACTTTGGTAACTGGATTAGGATTTATTTCTTTACTAGTACTCCTATCGCCGCTGCTATTACCGCGATCGATCTCTCCCCTTGCGCTGTTATTGGTAGCTGTGGGCGATTTAATTTTTGGGAGTATTACTAATCTAGCGGGGAGATCGTTTCAAGCAGTAGATAGGCTAAATGTATCGGCACAAATCGGTATCTTTATTATGTTTACCAAAGTGTTAGCAGCAATCGCCTTATTGAAGTTCTTCCCCCATCCCAATAGTCTCCAGTGGGTGTGTTTATATTCAGCTAGCAGTATGATATCAGCACTATTTGCCGCGATCCTCGTGCAGCGGTGGTTGGGATCGCCAACTTTGGATTTGGCGCGGATTAAATCTGAAGTTACTGAAGGGTTGTCGTTTTCGATCAGTAATTCAGCCTACACCATCTACAGCGATATCGACAAAACTATGCTAGCGCGGCTATCGACATTAGCAGCAACAGGCATCTATGCTGCTGCATATCGCTTGATTGATGTGGCATTTATTCCCGTAATTTCGATCGCGGGTGCTGCTTATACTGACTTTTTTCGGAAGGGTAAAGATGGTGTGGGTGCGGCGTTAACTTTTGCCAAACCACTAGTTGCAATTACTGCAATTTATAGCACGATCGCAGGTGTAGCAATGCTACTACTAGCACCGATTGTTCCGCTAGTTTTGGGTGATGAATATCTCGATGTAGTCGAGGCATTGCGATGGTTGGCACCCATTCCCCTATTTAGAGCCATGCAGCATTTTGGCGGCGATATCCTCAGCGGCTCTGGCTTTCAGAGTTGGCGGAGTACGATCGAAGCAGGTATTGCGATCTTCAATATCGGCATCAATCTTTGGCTGATTCCATTATATTCGTGGAAAGGTTCTGCTTGGGCTAGTTTGACTTCAGATGGATTGCTGATGCTACTTTTATGGATGTCTGTCGCGTTTTTTTATTGGAAACAAAGATCGCAATCTCATTAGGGCTAATTTGTGAATTTGTCGATCGATAAAATACTTAAATATGAAAATAACTTTAATATGTCAAGAAATTCCTTATCCAGCCATTCACGGTAGTCGGATCGATATGTGGCGCAGGATTAAAGCTTTCGCAGAGCGAGGCGTAGAACTACAAGCGATATTTTGGTGGTTTGGTACCGCCCCAACTGCTGAAGCGATCGCTGAAATTCACAAATATGTCAGCAAAGTACATCTCATAAAGATCGAACAAACATCGCTCTCTCGGCTCCGCCGGATCGCCGATCTTTTCAGTTATCCGCTCGAAACTTCTTCGCGACTGATTAAAGGAAAAAAATTGGCTGACTCGATCGATCGAGTGCGAGACTTCGATCCAGATATCATTTTTCTAGATGGGATTCATGGCGGGGCGATCGCAACTAGATTGAGTCAGGAGCTAGAGGTACCAATGGTCACTCGATCGCACAATATCGAACATATCTATGCTCAAAAAATGTTCGCCGCAGCGATTAGCTTCAAGGATAAATTCCGTAGATATTTAGCGATGCTGCATTTGGAACGGTATGAAAAACAGCTATTAACAAATAGTGCTTTGTTTTATGATATTTCTGCCGATGATTTGCGTTTTTGGCAAGCTCTCAACTTGACAAATGGTCGTTTATTATCACCTTTAATCGAGTGGGCAGCCGTCGATCCAAATAGTCCAGAACCGATCGAATCTTACGATATCGTCTTTTTGGGTAACTTAAATGCCGAGAATAATGTCGCCGGAGTAATTTGGTTTTTGACTGAGGTATTGCCGCTAATCCATGAGCGATCGCCGCAAGTAACAGTGCTAATTGCTGGCTTCAAACCTGTCGATCGGATCGTCCAAATTTGCCACAAAATCGAATACGTATCTCTGGAGATCGATCCCGTATCTGCTAGTGATACTTATCAGCTTGGGAGAGTATTAATCAATCCGATCTTGACAGGTAGTGGCGTTAAAATTAAATCGATCGAGATGTTACAATTTGGCAAACCGATCGTCTCGACCAGTGAGGGTGTATCTGGCTTACCAACGATGGTAAAACAATATTTTAGGATTGCCAACGATCCGGCAACTTTTGCTGCCGCAATCCTCGATTTTTTAGGAACAGATGGCACTGTACCGACAATCGACGCTTCAGGGGAAAGGCTCCGCCAACGGCAATTACTCCAATCGTATTTTGGTGGCGAAATGATCGATCGGACGATCGCCGATCTCCAATCGATCGTCCGCTCCTAACTTCCTTTCCATCTACTCCCGAATTACCTCGATCGACCCATTCTGTTAGCCAATTACCATCGATGCTCGACTCCAAAACTACCTCGAACAAACGATCGGATCGGGATGCTAGCAACTCGTTGCGAATCGCCCTCCTATTTCCGACTGTAGAATTGGGCACCTACTGGCAACCAGTTCTACACAAATTGGCACCCCACCAAGTGAGATTGTACACAGGTCGCCCGTGGGCAGGTTTCGACCCAGACGACCCCGAAAACGCCACTGTCGAAGTAGTCGGAACGATCGTGAGGGTGACTAGTAGTCAGGAAAAAAATGACTACAGTGGCGGCTATATGCGGCTATCACCCGCGATCGTCGGACGGTTGCTACGATTCAAGCCGCAGGTGGTAATTGCTTGTGGATTCTCGATCTGGACAATGCTGGCGATCCTCGCCAAACCGATCGGTCGCTGGCGCATAGTCCTCGCCTGGGATGGCAGTTCTCCCAATGTGGACTTTCGCGACTCCCCGCCGCGCTTGCTGGTACGATCGCTCATCGCTCGGTTTGTCGATCGGTTTATTACCAATAGTGAAGCTGGCAAAGCTTATTTTTGCGAGTATTTGGGGGTGGACAGTCAGAAGATTACCGTCAGACCATATCTAGTTCCAGATCCTCAGACTTTATTGGGGATGTCTGCGTCACCAGCAGCGATTCCGCTCGATCTACCGTCGCCAATTTTTCTCTACGTCGGTCGAATCGAAGAGCGCAAAGGACTTCAGCTCCTGCTACAAGCTTGTCAGATGTTGCGGCAAGCGGGCGAGCAGTTTTCACTTCAGATCGTGGGGCGCGGCCCGCAACAAGCAGAACTCCAAGCCTATTGCCATACTCACGATCTGGACGATTGCGTCCAGTGGTTGGGGTGGATTGATTACCGTCAACTGGGGGAATATTTTCAGCAAGCTGATGTGTTTGTGTTTCCATCCCTAGAAGATATCTGGGGGATGGTGACACTAGAAGCGATGGCATTTGGCAAACCTGTGATGTGTTCGCAGTGGGCTGGCTCGTCAGAGCTGATCGTTCATGGTGAAAATGGCTGGATTTGCGATCCACACGATCCAGCGGCAATGGCAGCAATTATGCGCTCGGCGATCGCAGCACCGGAATCGATCGCGACAATGGGTCGAGCGGCACAAGCGACGCTCTCACAGCATACTCCCGCAATGGTCGCGCAGTTTTTGGCAGATATCAGTCTCCAAACCCTCGATCGTCAGTCCACCACCAGCTCAATCTAGACACATGCACTCACTCAATCCAGTCAGCTTACCACTACATCGACGCATTCTCAGGATGCGCGTCGATGCTACCAGTTACGAACTCGCCACCAACCAAATTTTGGACTGGGCGCAGCACCAGGAACATCGCTATGTGTGCGCGGCTAATGTACACATGGCGATGTCAGTGTTTGACTCTCCTCAGTTTGCTGAAGTTGTCAATCAGGCGGATTTGGTGACACCGGATGGTATGCCTTTGGTGTGGGCATTGCGCTGGTTTGGTATTCCGGATGCCCAGCGAGTCTACGGGCCGACATTGATGCTCCAAGTTTGCGCCGTTGCCGCCCAGCAACGCGTCCCGATCGGTTTATATGGTGGTACGGTGGAGAGCCTGGACGATTTTGTGAAATTCTTGGAGTCCAAGTTTCCAGGAATTGAGATTGTCTGCCGGATTGCGCCACCGTTTCGATCGGTTACGCCAGTAGAAGCAGCCGACTATCAGCAGCAAATTATTGATTCGGCAGCACGGATTGTATTTGTCGGCATCGGTTGTCCCAAGCAAGAGCAATGGATGGCTGCTCACACTAGTCAGATTCCAGCGGTGCTGTTGGGTGTGGGTGCGGCGTTTGATTTTCACTCGGGACGGGTCAAACAAGCTCCGAGCTGGATGCAAAACAGTGGACTGGAGTGGTTATTTCGCTGGTATCAAGAGCCAGGTCGATTGTGGCAGCGTTATCTATACAATAATCCCCGCTTTATCGTATTTTTGGGCTATCAATGGTTGACTCAGCGACTCAATCGCCAGTCTTCTCCAGCCAAATGAGTCAATGGTAGTTAGTGGTGGGATGTAGATGGTGAAATTATTTCGACAGCGGTTATATTCGCGGCGACGCGCTCTGAGCTTGGGTCTTGGTGCACTCGGTACGCCGATCGCTTGGTCATTGACCAAATCTAAGGCGATCGATCCAGCCAATAGTGCGATCGACAACCGAAAATTCCTAGTCGTTGGGAAAAAATCGCTCAGAGACAGGGCACAAGCCAAAGGATTGATTTATGGAGCTTTCCCACAGGCGGACGATCGCCAATTTGCTAGCGATTTAGCCCTCCAAGCACGGTTTGTGCGAGAATGTGCCAGGATGACGGTCGGCTGCTATTGGGTGACATCTCGCCCGAGCGTTAGCACTTTTGACTTTACCGCGATTGACTATTTTGTCAAGTTTGCCAATCGGCATCAGCTCCGATTGCACGGGCACCCGTTGGTATGGCATGAAGCCCTACCGACATGGGTAGCAGCTACGCTCACTCCTACCAATGCCGAGCGGATCTTGACCGAGCAGATCCAGCAGCTCGTGGGGCGTTATGCTGGCAAAATCCACTCGTGGGATGTCGTAAATGAAGCGATCCATGTCGGACACAACCGCCGCGCTGATGGACTCAGGGACACCCTGTGGCTGAAGCTGCTCGGTACAGACTATCTCGATCTCGCCTTTCGGGTAGCAGCTAGAGCCGATCCTCAGGCTAAATTGGTGTACAACGACTACGGGGTGGAGTACGATACACCTGAAGCTGATGCCAAACGCGAGGCGATCTTGAACTTATTGCAGCGGCTCACAGAGCAAGGTACGCCCATCTATGCGTTGGGGATTCAGTCGCATCTGTCAGTCAACCGCGATCGCTTCAATCGAGTGAAATTTCGAGCATTTCTGAGTAGTGTCGCTAAATTGGGCTTGAAAATCCAAATTTCTGAGCTAGATGTCACCGACAATAATTTACCGATAGAAATTGCCAACCGCGATCGATCGATCGCGAGGATGTATGCGGATTATCTCGCAACTGCGCTCGATGAACGTGCAGTCATCTCCGTGACTACTTGGGGACTGAGCGATCGTTATACTTGGCTGGCACAGGAAAAACCTCGCACCGATCTAGCACCAGTGCGTCCGCTACCATTCGATCTCAACTACCAGCCCAAGTTATCCCAGCAGGCGATCGCGTGGGCATTCGATCGCGCTCCCAAACGTTAATCACTAATAGTCGAGTCATCATGTTTTCATCGCGCAATTCAGACAAACTCCCAGGCGAGCGTCAGTCTTCAGTTATTTGTGTTAAACCGATCGGTGGCTTATGCAATCGGCTCCGTACTATTGATGCGGCGATCGCTTTAGCCACAGCAAATCATAGTTACTTACAGGTAATTTGGCAACTGAATACCGATCTAAATTGTCGGTTTGAGGACTTATTCGAGCTACCTCCCAGCATCGATCGGATCGTACAAATTGATACTAGCGATCGTTTAAGTAGGTTCGTCGAAAAAATTTGTCGCACTAAAATTGGTGGAACTATTCAAAGTTTATATTTCAAATATGTGGTGCAGTCATTCGATCTAGTTTTGACGTACGCTCGGATGGAAAGTTATCACGCTCGGAACTATATCGGGTGTGATTTCCCACAACTAATGGCTGACAAGCGAGTGTATATCGCTACCGTACATCGCTTTTATACTTCCAAGCGTCCTTTTATCGATTTTGTCCCAGTAGAGCGGTTACAGCGGATTATTACCCAGATCGCTGAAAATTTTGATAATGTCATCGGCGTTCATATTAGACGGACTGACAATCGGCAATCCCTAGCATCTAGTCCGACGACAGCATTTATTGAATTAATGCAAGCAGAGATTTGTGCAGATAGTAATACCAAATTTTTTGTCGCCACCGACTCACAACTAGAAGAGGAGCAGTTAAGACAAACTTTTCCAGATCGGATCGTTACTTACCAGAAGCAATCACTCGATCGTCACGATCCCGCTGCTATTGAGGATGCTGTAATCGATCTTTATTGCTTATCAAAATGTCGAAAATTGATTGGAAGTTACTACAGTTCCTTTACTGATACGGCACATCAGATTGAGAAAATAGATTATACGATCGTCAAAACCAAATCTTAAATAATTACCTATAGCTAATATTTTTTGGTTAGAATAGAGTCAGTATTTTGACTGATTTTACCGGATGATGATTTGTGATAGTATTTAATTAACTACTAAAATTGTTATGGAATCCAAGGAATCGATCGATTTAGACCTCAGTAATTATTTATTAGCAGTCAAACGGCACTGGATTCCTGCCGCTAGTATATTAGCGACTACCGTTGCGCTGAGTATTTTTGCCGCCTCATTCCAAAAACCAACCTATCAAGCTGAAGGAAGATTAGTATTTAAGAATCCTACTTTTAAGGTGGTAGGTTCCAATCTGGTATCGACGAGCATGGAAGGCGGAGAGTCGGGAGATTTGAAGTCGCTAATGTCAACTCAAAATTCGCTCGGTACTCAGATTGAAATCATTACTTCACATTCCTTATTGCAGCAAACTATCGATCGACTACAGCTCAAAAACGAGCGCGGTAAACCAATCGAAGTTAGCGATTTACAGGCTGGTTTAACATCTAAAATTGTTGGCGGTTAAGATATACTGCAAGTCAACTACAAAGGTCGTAATCGCCAGATGCGATGAGGATTAGTGCAATTAGCCAATCGCCTGCAATTCAGGGAATTCTCACCCAGCTTCAAGATGTCGAGCGACAACTGGCGACTGAGAGTAGTCGTTTTTCTGAAAACAATCCAATTATCATCAGTCTCCAAGAGAAACAATCTAAATTGTCAACCCTCTTACAGAATCAAATTCGGACGGCTATTGGTAGTCAAGCACAGATTCCGCAAGGATTATTACGAATTGGGGAACTCAAGCAAAGTCTGATTGGTGAGTTGCTGCGATCGGAAGTGCAGCAAACTGGCTTAGTTAATAAATTAACTTCGCTCCAAAATTCTCGCGCTGCTTATGAAAAAAGAGTCACCACAATACCGCAGTTATTCCAAACTCAACGTCAACTCGAACGGCAACTTGAAGTCTCTCAATCCACATATCAATCTCTATTGAAAAAGGTACAAGAACTACAACTAGCCCAAAATAAAAAGATCTCGAATGCGCGGATTTTGACTAATGCAGCGACACCTAAAAAACCCGACTCAGGAAACAAGCCGCTGATTTGGGGGTTAGGAATACTGACTGGTGCTTTATTGGGTACTAGTGCGATCGCCTATCTAGAAATGAGAGATAAGTCGCTCAAAACAGTCAAAGAGATCGAGAAAACTTTTGGATATACTCTACTAGGATTGATACCTGCAAATAAGCAAAAACAGCGCAAACGCGATCGTCAACCAGAGTCAACCACACTAGAAGTTGCAGTTAGAGACACGCCCCAATCGCTAACTAGTGAAATGTTCCGCACGATTCAAGCCAATCTGAGATTTCTCAATTCGGATAAAGCACTAAAAACGATCGCGATCTCCAGTACGGTGGCGAATGAAGGTAAATCCAAAGTAGCAGCCAATTTAGCAGCAGCGATCGCCGGAATGGGGCAAAGAGTTCTATTAATTGATGCCGATCTTCGCGTTCCTTCTCAGCACCGCTTTTGGAAACTGCCTCTGAGTAAAGGTCTGAGTGAGCTATTAGTTGGAAAGTTGAAATTTAAACAAGTTTCATGGACGGTGATGGAAAATCTAGATGTATTGACTGCTGGAGCTAGACCGCCTAATCCCCTATCTTGCCTTGAATCTCAGCAAATGAATTTACTAATTCGCCAAGTTACAGATTTATATGATTTTGTAATTATCGATACTCCCCCAATCTTGGTTGCTACAGATCCGCTGAGTATCGGGCAATTAACTGATGGAATCTTATTAGTAGCTCGACCTGGAGTAGTCGATGGGAGTAGTGCTCGTGCTGCTTGCGAAAAATTAAAAATGTCTCGTTGCAATGTCTTAGGACTAATTGTGAATGGGGTAATTGCCAAAAATGAAAGTGAGGATCATTTCTCTGCGACTC
>Ga0136639_10000733_pt1 | contig 11225 bp, 8 predicted proteins | sample AntDrymUQ8592106_2_FD_113739 | JGI IMG/M metagenome (GOLD analysis project Ga0136639, IMG submission 113739) | Polar desert sand microbial communities from Dry Valleys, Antarctica - metaG UQ859 (21.06) | ecosystem: Environmental > Terrestrial > Soil > Desert | place: Antarctica: Dry Valley...
CCCGCGCCCCGCGACCCCCCCCGCCCCCCCCCCCCGCCCCCCGCCCGCCGCCCCCCCGCAACCGCCCCCGACTCCGTCCAGCGACCCACGACCGCCCCCGACCCTGCCCCGCCACTGTCCCATCCCGCAACCGTCCTCCGCACCGCCCCCAAACCGGCTCCCGCCCCACCTCGCGACCGCCTCGGACGCTACCCCGCAACCACCGCCGAATCCGCCCCAGACCGTCTCCAGCCCCGACACGCGATCTTACCCCGCACAGCACCGCCCAGCGCCCATTAACGGACCTGGTGCGCCAGGAGTGCCGCGCGCTGCGAGCATGCTCCCAGGCCAGTCTGACGCGCCCCTTCTCTCAGATTTTCGATTTGGGCCGGCACCGTCGCGGATCTGTGGAATCGCCCACTTTGCGCCGCGCGGCCTGGCCCGCGCCAGAACCGAATCTAGAATCACCAGTCATTCTGATTCTGTGCCGTCGGCCTCAAAACCGGTGCCGCGATCCGCATCGCTGCTTCCCGCATACCCTGGAAACGCCAGTCCCTCCCAGGCTTCGAGCTCGAGCAACCGGTTGTACTTCGCCAACCGCTCCGAGCGCGTGATCGATCCGATCTTGATCTGCCCTGCCCCCGAGGCGACCGCCAGATCGGCCAGGAACGAGTCTTCCGTCTCGCCACTGCGGGCCGAAACAACGGCCTTATAGCCAATCTCACGGGCTAGCGCGCAGACATCCAACGTCTCGGTAAGCGTCCCAATCTGATTCATCTTGACCAGGACGGCGTTGGCCGTCTTGCGCCTGAAGCCGTCGCGCAACCGGCCCGCATTGGTCGTGAAAAGATCGTCGCCCACCAGTTGGATCGTCCCCAAGCGTTCGGTCAATTCCGCCCAGCCCTCCCAATCGTCCTCGGCCAAACCGTCTTCAATCGAGATCACCGGGAAACTCGAGCACCAGCGGGCCAGCAGGTCCACCATCTGACCGCTCGTCAACACCCGGCCTTCGCTCGCCAAATGATACTTCCCTTCCCTATAAAAATGGGTCGCCGCTACATCCAGCGCGATCGAGACCTGCTCACCCGGCAGATAGCCCGCTTCGCCAATCGCAATCGTCAATAAAAACAGGGCCTCCTCGTTCGAAGGCAGCAGAGGGCCCCATCCGCCCTCATCGGCCACTCCAGTCAGGGTGTACCCGCTCCGGCGCAGGATATCGCCGGCGGTCGCGTGGATGCGGACCGTAGCTTCCAACGCGTCGGCCAGCGTCGAAAAGCCGTGCGGCACGATCAGAAAATCCTGAAACTCCAGATTGCCCCCCGCATGGAGACCACCGGACAGAATGTTGATCATCGGCACCGGCAGCAGCGGAGGGTTCGAAGAAAGCGTTCGGAACAGCGGTTCGCGGCGAGCCGCCGAAACAGCCCGCGCCACCGCGCAGGAGATTCCCAAAGTAGCGTTCGCCCCATACCGCGACTTATCGGCGGTACCGTCGATTTCGATCAGCCGGGCATCGAAAGCTCGCTGCTCTTCGGCCGGCAGATTCGCTAGGCCAGGCAGGAATACCGCACTGATCTCATGGGCAACCCCCCGCATCCCTTTGCCGTCATAGCGCGGGCCGCCGTCGCGTTTTTCGTGCGCCTCGTGCGTGCCCGTGGAGGCACCGGAGGGGACCTGAGCCATCGCCCGCGTGCCGTCACTCAGCCATGCTTCGACCGCCAAGGTCGGACGTCCTCGCGAGTCGAGAATCTCTAAGGCACGCAAATTTTGTAGGGTCAGGCTCATCGGTTCCACACGTCGAGTATTTCCGCAGGCGGATTTTTAAGCATATCGCGCGCCAGCGCCCGCGCCATTGGCTTCGTTTCGGAATTCAGGTACTCGGCCGGCGACTTGCCATCCACCCGAGCCAGCAACAGGCACCCAAGATGCGCCTTCACCCCGTCTTCGTCGACAAATTGATGAACCGCCCCCCAGAACGCCTCCGCTACCTCCCCGTACCGGCGTCTCCACAACGGCCGGCGCAAGGACTTAAGCAGGAGGTGGTTGAGCAGGAACGCAGCGTCGAAGGCGGGGTCACCAAAATGGACCACCTCATAGTCAATCACCATCGGCTTACCGCCGGAAACGAGAATGTTCTTCGGAGACCAGTCCCCGTGGACCAGACTGACCGCGTTCAAGCGGCAGCGTTCTATCGAATGGTCGAAATGGAACGCCAGGTCCGGGTGTTGCGCCGCGGTATAGCGGTAGTAAGGGTCGAGCCGCAACTCCTCAAAAACACGCTGGTCCCCGTAGCGTTCCCGCCAATGGCCCTCCCTCGTGGCCTGAACTTGGATGGCCAGCAGAGTACCAACCGCTGCGCCGATGCTGGGTTCGATTTCGCCGGCCAGCAGGAGAGTCTTCCAGTCGGTGGCTCCCGCCACAGCGGCCTCCATCCCGTAGATGAAGTTTTCTTCATCCACGAAGCGGACAGCCGGCACCGCCCCCGGCGGGAGAAAGTGAGCGGTGTCCTGCAAAGCGGCGGCTTCCCGGAGCGTACGAGAGGGGTCCGAGTGCCAAGGCGCGGCGACGTTAAGTCGTCCCAGCGCCTGCTTGACGACGAGCCGGCCACGAGTTGTATCAGCCATCAGAACCGTGTTCGACACCCCGCCCCCCAACGGCTCAACCGAGCCGGTGACCCGGAAGCCCCGGGCCTCCAGGTATGCCATCGCGTTGCTTGGATCGAGGAGAAGCAAGCGCCAGGATATCAGTTACCCGCGGGAGAACGCCTTGAAGAGGCCGGTCAGGCTCGACGAAAACACGCCGCTGGTCACCGATTTCTTCGGTACCTCCGACTCCTTCCCTGTCTTGCCAAGCAAGCTCTGCGATAGGGCCAAAACGCTTTTGCCAAAAACAGTCGACGTCGGGATCACCTTACCATCAAGGAGCGCTCGCTGAACGTTCTCATAATCACTCGGAATCAGGTGGTAGACATCCGTGTGTAAAGCCATTTCGATCATCTCCTTGCTGAGGCCTGCCTCTTTGTTGAAGCGGTTGATCACCAGCTTCAGCTTGTGCTTTTGCACCCCAGCGCTTTCAAGGTAGAGCAATCCTCGGGAGGTCGCCTGCAGGGCGGGCAACTCGTTCGTCGAGACGATTAGAACTTCGTCGGCTGCCTTGGCGATCGAAACCGTCCAGTCTCCATAGATCGACCCCACATCGACGATGACGTGCTCATAAAGTCGGCGGGCGAACTCAAGTACCGGCAGAGCAGATTGCAGTCCGTGAATGCTATCCACCGGATTCTCCGGCGGCAGGAGCACATCGACGCCCTGACTCTGGGTGACCAAGCCCTTCCACAGATCGGCGTCCAAGCTTGAGGCATGCTGCAGAGCGTCCATGAAGCTGTAGGTAGACTTCAGTTTCAAAAGGAAGGAGATCGTACCCGTGAGGGGGTCGAGATCGGCCAGGAGCACCCGGCCACCACTGATTTTTTTGTGGTGCACCGCTAGATTCGCGGCTAAGGTCGTGGCTCCGCAGGCACCCTTGGCAGGAATGATCGCCGTCACTCTCCCCCGTTCGGTGCCGAGTGACGGGTTCAATCGGCTCAGCTTTTCCAACACTTGGCGCAGCTGCGCCTGACTGAAAGGCCGCGTGAAAAACTCTTGCGCACCCTGCCGCAGGCATTGCAGGATCAGATTCGGATCCGCCTCCTCGACCAGCGCCACGATTTGCAGATCGGCTTTCAGGCCGACGAGAGCCGTTATCGTCGACATCGCCGCCTGCCGATCACTCGAGACATCAAGGAAACAGAGGTTGTCCGAACTGTTCATCGGAAGATCCAAAATGTTTTGGGGCGTGGGGTAGCCGCCTAGCTCAACGAGGGACGCATCGGCCATTTCGTTGGAGATCAGAGGTAGTAGCTCGGCTACGCACTTCCGGCTGGGGCTGATTACGATTACTTGCCAGTTGTCCTTGGGCAAACGCGATTCACCTATAGCAATTGATCGGCGGAATGGGGCAAAAGCATGAGACCAAAATGAGGCGATCAACCATCCTATTTCCCCTAATACCCTCGGCGTGGTGGTCGATATGCCCCTTCAAGAGGAGTAATCCCCGCCAGTGGGGTAAGAACATGGAACAAAATCTAATCAAGAAGACCGTCCTGCTTTGCGAGACGCAACCGGTGACCGCCGAAGGTGTTCGCGCCCTGTTGGCTAGCTGCGCCGATCTGGAATACATCGGCCGCACCGAGACGCTTACCGGCGTCAGCGAAATCGTCCGGCAGCAACGCCCGAACGTTGTACTCATCGATAAGTCCCTGGGAATTCAATCAGTTCTCGAGTGGCTTGCCAACTCTAAAGCGTCGCTGCCGCTCCATACGGAGGTGATCGTGTGGGGTGTTTCCATCACCGAGGCCGAGTCGCTGCGCTTCTTGCAGTCGGGAGCGCGTGGTATTTTGCGCAAGACTTCCGATACCGAAACCGTGATTGCTTGCCTTCGGGCCGTATCCAATGGAATCAGTTGGATGGCGGACTCCATTTTCCGCGACTCGGGCCGCCAAGAGCGGTACGCCCGCAGCGAACTGACCCCGCGAGAGCAGCAGGTGATGGAACTGGTCGAGCAGGGTATGAAAAACAAGGAAATCGCTCGGGAGCTCGGCATCCGGCCCGGAACGGTCAAAATTCATCTGAAACACATCTTTGAAAAGACCGGCGTCCGTGGTCGCTACGGCTTGGCCCTTTCGGTGATGCGCCAGCGGGGGGCGACTGAACTCGCCAAAGCTTCGTAGCCGTGTTTACAGGGGACCGCATCCACCGCATGATATTCTGCTAAGGGTGCGGTCTTCCTTTCATTTAGCTCCCATAGCGGTCCTCTTTTCGCTAGTTTCTGCCGCCGCGCAGTCTCCTCCACCTCTAGTTCAAATTCTCGAAGCGGAGATGCAGCGGAACTTCGTCGCCCTGAAAGCCAAGGGAGAACCAGCCCCTTATTTTCTCGCCTACGCCGTAACGCAACAAGAGGCCCATCTGCTGGCCGCGACGAGCGGAATGCTGGCTTCTAAGGACTATTCGAAGTCGAGGTCTTTGGACGTGACCGTGCGGGTGGGTACGCCGCAACTGGACAACTATCACCGCGTCGGTCGGGAGTTCGCCACATTCACGAACGGGTCGATTCTATCGCTCGACGATAACCCGAACGCCTTGAAGCGCCGCATCTGGATGGATACCGACGGGGTGTACCGGGCGGCGTCCCAGCGTCTACTGAACATTAAGACGAACAAAGAGGTCAAAGTAGAAGCCAAGGATCTGTCCGACGATTTTTCGCCCGCTGACCCCGTCGTGGCCTTCAAGCCCACCCAGGAACTCCGCTTTGAGAGCGAGAAATGGGCGGCGCGGGCTCGGCAGTGGTCCAAACGTTTCGCCGAATACTCTGACATTTTGAGTTCCAGCGTGACCGTGGTGGCGCAGCGCGAAGTCAAGACTTTCGTCAATACGGAAGGGACGCGGTTGCAACATGGCCGGACGTTTGCGCGCATTCTGATCACCGCCCGGTCGAAAGCCTCGGATGGCATGGACTTAGCGACGTCAGAGACAATCGAGGCCGACGACCCGGCGAGACTACCTTCGGATAAGGTGGTGGAAGCTGCGGTCGACCGGGTGGCCAAGGACCTTCGCGGCCTCCTTCGCGCGAGCGAGGTAGATCCCTTTGTCGGCCCGGCAATTCTCTCGGGCCGGGCGGCCGGTGTGTTCTTCCATGAAATCTTCGGCCACCGGATTGAGGGCCACCGGCAGAAGGACGAAAGCGAAGGGCAGACGTTTACCAAAAGCGTGAATGGCCCAGTTTTGCCACCGTTTCTGTCGGTAATTTTCGATCCAACCGCGAAACGAATGGCGGAGACGGATCTTTATGGTTGGTTTGATTTTGATGACGAAGGGGTAGCAGCACGAAAAGTCCCGGTGGTGGAGAACGGGATTTTGAAGACCTTCCTGATGAGCAGATCGCCGATCGCCGGGTTTAGCCGCTCGAACGGCCATGGCCGGCGGCAAGCGGGCGCGGAGATTGTATCTCGGCAGAGCAATTTAATCGTGACATCAAATAATAGTGTTTCTGACGCGAAGTTGCGGGAGATGCTGATCGACGAAATCAAGAAGCAAAACAAGCCGTATGGTTTGTTTTTTGAAAGCGTGACTGGAGGCTACACGACGACCGGTCGAGCCGGCCTGCAAGCGTTCACGGTGATCCCGCTGGTTGTGTATCGGGTGTTTCCGGACGGTCGACCCGACGAACTCGTCCGCGGGGCCGACATTGTTGGGACGCCGCTGGCGAGCTTCGGCAAAATTGTAGCGACCGGCAATCAGCCACAGGTGTTCAACGGTTATTGCGGGGCCGAGAGTGGGAGCGTGCCGGTTTCGGCGATTTCGCCGGCGCTTTTGGTTTCCGAGATTGAAGTACAGAAGAAGAATCGTTCGCAAGAGCGGCCGCCTCTGCTGGGGCGTCCGACCCCCTCGACTGGCGGTGGACTATGATGAACCGGCGAACTTGCATGCTCCTGATAGGAGCGACGTCGATCGCAACGGGCCAGGCGAAGCTGGGCGATCCCATCCTCGAGGCGATGCGCGAGGAACTCGATCGATCCTTGCGGTTGCGGATCGCGGGTGAGACGCCGTACTACATCGAGTATGCGGTCGAACAAGGGAGCAATCTGAACTGCTCGGCGACGCTGGGTGGCCTCTTGCTTTCGCGGACCACGACGTATCGACTGCCGCGGGTGCAGGTGCGGGTGGGAAGCTACGAATTCGACAACACGAACTCTGTGTACACCGGAATGGTGCGGGGTGCCCGATTCGACAACGAGAATTGGCCGCTGGAAGCCGATAACAACCAAATTCGGCAGGACCTTTGGCTGGCGACGGACCGGAGCTACAAAGCGGCGGTGGAGACCCTCTCGCTGAAGCGCGCCGCGATGAAAAACATCAATCAGGCCGAAAAGCTGAACGATTTCGCGAGGCAGGCTCCTACTGTGAAGGTCCTGCCGATTCCAAAGATCAAGTTCGATGAGAAGCGCAGCAACGATCGGGTGCGGAGTCTTTCTGCGCTGTTCAACGCCTATCCGAAGATTTTGGACTCGCGAGTGGAGTACGAGGAGGGCCTGGCGACGGCGTACTTTGGGAACACGGAAGGAACGTTTTCTCGAACGCCGGAGAACCTGGTGAACTTGCGAGTGCGGGCCGAGGCTTTAGCGGCGGATGGGACGCCGTCGCGGGACTACCTTACATTTCATGCCTTCGAAGCGGCGGGTCTGCCTTCCGATGCTCAGTTGGCCGCGGCGATCCATGAGATGGCTAAGCGTTTGACGGCTTTGTGTGACGCTCCGGTAGGAGAGAGCTATACCGGTCCGGTGCTGTTCGAAAAAGAGGCTTCCGGTCAACTTTTGGCGCAACTGTTTGGAGGCAATCTGTCTCCGCTGCGAGCCCCGATCTCGGAGCCAGGGCGTCCGGTGAATCTTCCGCCTTCGGACCTGGAAGGTCGGATTGGTTCGCGGATCATGCCGGAGTATTTTGAGGTCATTGATGATCCGTACGCGAAGGACGCCCAGGGCCGGAGGCTGTTCGGTGGTTACGAGATCGACATGGAAGGGGTGGTTCCGCAGGCGCTTCCGATTGTGAGTAAGGGAACGCTGAAGAACTTCTTTTTGACGCGGCAACCCGTGCGCGGTTTTGAAGGTTCGAACGGACGGGCACGTTTGCCGGGTTCTTTTGGCGCTAGTTCGGCGCTGCTGAGCAATCTGATCGTCAAAGCGAATGAGAGTGTACCGCTGGCGCAATTGAAGGCGAAACTGCTCGACACCATTAAGCAACGGAACAAGCCGTACGGGATTATCGTCCGGAAGATGGACTTCCCCAGCTCGGCGAGTCTCGGCGAGTTTCGGCGATTAGCTTCGATGCTCCAAGCGGGAGGCGGTACGCGGCCGGTGGCCCTTCCGCTCGCGACGTACAAGGTTTATCCGGACGGCCGGGAGGAGTTGATCCGAGGCATGCGGATCCGCGGGTTAGCGGTTCGGGGATTACGGGACATTTTGGCGGCCAGCACGGAGACCCATCAGTTCGACTTGCTCGTGAACACCTACCCGTTGGCGCTGATGGGTGCCGGTGGGTTTGTCACGGGAGCATCTGTCGTATCTCCGTCGTTGTTGTTCGATGAGGTGGACATGGATCGGCCTCAGGAAGAGCGCCCGAGTGCGCCCGTCGTTCCGCCGCCACCGTTTGAAAGCGGCAACTAGTTCGGCGTTATGGGTCTGTTGAGCCGTTCCATATTTCGCGAAATTGTAGCCGGTGCCGGTTTGGGCACGGTGTTGTTCAGCTTCGTGCTGTTTCTGCAGCGGATCAGCCTGCTGTCGGAGCAGCTTGTCAGGGGATCGGCGACGGCCTCCACGGTTGGCTATATCTTTCTGTTGGCCCTGCCGTTCACGTTGATGATGTCGGTTCCGGTAGGGCTGCTGGTTGGCGTTTTGATCGGACTGAGCCGAATGTCCTCGGACGGAGAGATCATCGCCATGCGAGCGGCGGGAGTTCCGGGGCGGCAGGTACTGGGCCCGGTGATGACGTTTGCCGTTCTGGGGACGCTGTTGACCGGAGCGTGTTCGCTGTATCTGACGCCTTTTTCGATTCGAGCGACCGTGGCGGTGTTCAACCGGATCCTGGCAGATCAGATGACGGCGGAGATCCAGCCGCGGGTATTCGCTGAGCAGTTCCCGAACAAGACGATTTACATCGGCGATGTGATCCCGGGTCCGGTAGCTCGATGGCGCAACGTGTTCATTGCGGACATGACCCCGCCGGATCAACGGAAGCGGAGCACCCAGGAGGCGGCCGGGGACGCCCCCCGTATCACGATCTCGTCGCAGGCGATCGCAGTACCGGATTCGGCGCACAACCGGATCCAGCTGAGAATGACGGGCGGCAGTAACCACGAGGTCGGCAAGGAAGACGGTCAATACTTCAACACGGCGTTTCCGGTGATGGACCAGTTGCTCGAAGCGAAGAAGCCCGCGGAGAGGCAGGCGAAGGCGTATTCGGACATGGAGACCGGTTTGCTGATGGTGGAGGCGAAGAAATCCCGCGAAGCAGATATCGAGTTGCAGCGCCGATTCTCCTTGCCGTTTGCCTGCCTTTTACTTGCTCTAGTGGGAATTCCACTGGGAGTTTCTTCGCGCAAGTCGGGTAAGTCCGGTGCGTTCGTGATGACCGTGTTTCTCGCTTTTCTTTATTACATGGCCCAGGTAAGTCTGATCGGGTTAGCCAAGCAAGGGACGATGTCACCTAAGCTCGCGGCCTGGGCTCCGAATGTTTTGTTCGCGATTGTAGGCCTGACTTTGTTGGTTCGGCTGGAGCATCCGGGCGACCGCGATTTAATTGGAGCCATGCGGGGATGGTTACTCGAAACCTTCAGCGGGATGGCGGAACATTATCGAGAAAAGCGCGATTTTTTGGCGCGGCGGGCGCCGCGGAAAAGTGTTCGATTGATGCCGCAGTTGATTGACACGTATGTGTTGAGTGAGTTCCTGTTTTACTTCTTCGTTTGGCTTGTCAGCTTTGTGCTGTTGACCCAGGTGTTCACGTTTTTCGAGCTTTTGAGCGACGTGATTCGGCACCAGATTCCGATGGAGAAGGTGCTGCGCTATCACTTGTTCCTTTCGCCGAAGCTGATCTACGATTCGTCGCCGCTTTCGATTCTAGTGGCGGTTTTGATTACGTTTAGCGTGATGTCGAAGCAGAACGAGGTGACGGCGTTTAAGGCATCGGGGGTTAGTTTGTATCGGCTATCGGTGCCGATCCTGTTGGCGGGGTTATTGCTCAGCGGGGCGTTGTTTGCCTTTGATCACTACGTGGTTCCCGACGCGAACCTGGTGCAGGACGGGATTCGCGCCGAGATCAAGGGGAAGGCGCCGCAGACGTACTTGCAGCCGGATCGGAAGTGGATTTTCGGCAAGCGTTCCCGGATCTATTACTACAAGCATTTCGAGCCGGCGGAGATGGTGATGGTGGGGGTTCACATCTATGAGTTGGACCCGAAGACGTTTCGGCTGAAGCGGCATATCTCGGCCGAGCGCGCGCACTGGGAAGCCGGTGTTTCGGCGTGGGTGTTTCAGAACGGTTGGGTGCGCGATATGGACGACATTCAGATCAAGAAGTTTGAGGCATTTCAGGTGAAGACGTTTCCTGAAATTGACGAGCAGCCGGACTATTTTCTGATTGAAGAGAAGCAGTACAAGCAGATGAACTTCCAGCAACTGGACACCTACATTCAGGACTTGCAGCAGAGCGGTTTCGACACGATCCGGTTGCAGGTGCAGTATCACCGGAAGTTCGCGGTGCCGCTGTTTGCCTTTATTCTGGCGGTGATTGCGATCCCGTTTAGCTTTATGGGCGGCCGGCGCGGCGCGATGGCGAGCGTGGGCGCTAGCTTTGGGATCGCGATTGCCTACTTCTCGGTCGGGGAGTTGTTTGTCCAGATCGGCAACCTGAATCAGCTGCCGGCGGCGGTGGCGGCGTGGAGCCCGGACGCGATTTTCCTGCTGGCGGGGCTGTACCTGATGACGCGGATGCGTTCGTAGGGTTAGAGCGTTTTGAGGTACTCGACCAGGGCGAGGCGATTGGCTTCGGTCAGTGGCCGGCGTTGCTGTTGCCGGGCAGGGCGGGATCGAATTTGGACAGGCCTTCAGCCTCTACAGTTTCGTAGCCGACCTTTTCGGGGAAGAAGCGCTTGGAGCCGAGCAGTTCGTAGAGGGTCGGTACCGAGGCGTTGTGCAGGTAAGGGCCAGCGGCCCAGATGCCGTTGAGGGGGCGGGGCTTATAGATCAAGTCGTCGCGGACGGCGGGGATGCTGCCGTCGCGGAAGCCTTGCCATGCGAGTTTCTCTTCGGGGGACAAATTGGCTTGGCGGAAGAACCGGGCGCGAATGCCTTCGGTGACGAGCTTCACTCGCTTCGGCCTGTGCGATTCTGGAACAGTCGCGCACGCCGGATCAAGGGGCGGCCCTTGGCGGAGGGGGGGAGGAAACGGGCGGGGACTTCGGTGGGGCCGACGTTGGGGATGCCGCGAAAGACTGTGACGCCGGTGGCAGTGTGGCCGCGGACCTGGCCCGGCGGTGGTTTCGAACCTGTCGGGGCTGGCGGCGCGACGGGTTGGAGCACGGGCCGTGGAGAGGAGCAGTTGGCGATGTTGCCTAGTTGGTTTGCCAGGGTTGCCAGTATGCGCCTGTTGGGCAGA